>TARA_R110001599_G_scaffold64578_4_pt1 | contig 50201 bp, 40 predicted proteins | sample TARA_R110001599 | Tara Oceans TARA_R110001599 (sample SAMEA4398360) | marine metagenome | biome: Polar Biome; feature: [MES] marine water layer (ENVO:01000295) within the mesopelagic zone...; material: water (ENVO:00002006), including particulate matter (ENVO:01000060) such as...... | reverse complement strand
TTGCGCAGCAAGCTTTCCGCTGTGTTGGACATCGTCATCCCCCCGATCAATGTTAGTTCAAGTTATACAAGTCACCAAGGATGACGCCAGTCAGAATTTCCATCCGCTTGCGGGGACAAAGTTTTTGCAGGTGCTGAAGAGTTCAACTGGACATATCCGAAACCCGCGGCCAATGTATCGATCATGCAGCGTACTTTAGTCATACTCGTGGTCGGGCTTGCCCCTCATCTTGTCGGGGCGCACACGCCCCATTTGGCACGGCTTGCCGCACGTGGGGCGATGCGGCCACTGAACACCGTGACGCCTGCGGTGACCTGCACGGCGCAATCAACCTTGTTGACCGGCCTCCCGCCTTCGGGCCACGGAGCAGTGGCAAATGGTTGGTTTTTTCGGGATCTTTCAGAAGTCATGCTGTGGCGCCAACCGAACCAACTGGTCCATGGTGAAAAAATCTGGGAGGCGGGAAAGGCCCGCGATGCAGAATTCACCTGTGCCAAGATGTTCTGGTGGTACAATATGTATTCCACCGCTGATTGGTCCGCGACGCCGCGCCCGATGTATCCGGCTGACGGGCGCAAGATACCCGACCATTATGCCTATCCCGCCGAATTGCACGATGAACTTGACCAAAAGCTGGGCCAGTTCCCACTGTTCAAGTTTTGGGGACCTTTGGCTGACATCACCTCGTCTGACTGGATCACCAAGGCCACGCTTCACGTGATGGAAACCCGGTCACCTACGCTGACGCTGACTTATCTGCCGCATCTGGATTACAACCTCCAACGGCTGGGGCCAGACCTTGACCATCCTCGACTGCAACAGGATCTCAAAGAGATTGACGACCTGTGCGGACGTTTGATTGAACACGCCGATCAAACTGGGCAACGGGTGATCGTGGTCTCTGAATACGGGATTACCAAGGCGACCGACGCCGTGCATATCAATCGCATGCTGCGAAAGGAGGGTCTTTTGGCCGTCCGCCCCGAAGAGTTCGGTCGCGAGATTCTTGACGCTGGCGCATCCGATGCGTTCGCCGTCGCCGATCACCAGATTGCCCATATTTACGTCAAGGACCCGGACCAAATTGACGCGGTCGCCGCTCTGGTACGTCGGTTGGATGGCGTGGAAGAAGTGTGGGACGAAGCAGCCAAGAAAGCAAACGGGCTGGACCATCCACGATCAGGCGAGTTGGTCGCGATCAGCAAACCGGACCGGTGGTTCAGCTATTATTATTGGCTGGATGATGCCAAAGCGCCAGATTTTGCCCGTATGGTCGATATCCACCGCAAGCCGGGCTATGACCCGGTGGAGCTGTTCGTCGATCCCAAGATCCGGTTTCCGATGTTGACCACGGGTATCAAGCTGGCCAAGCGGAAATTAGGCCAGCGGCAGTTGCTCGACATTATTTCTCCAAATGATACAAAACTGGTGAAGGGCACCCACGGCCGGATAACCGACGACCCTGACCACGGGCCGCTTGTGATCTCCTCAGAGGCGGGCCTGCTGCCCGACGGGGCGGTGGATGCTGTTGATTTCAAAGCCTTGGTGTTGGAACACATCTTTGGTGAAGCCTAAGTTCCGGCAACTGCTCTTTGCAAAAGCAAGGTCAATCCAAAGCCTGCAACAGCAATAATTGCCAGCAGGGTAAAGCCATTGGCCGAAATTAGCATCGCATCGTAGAGCGATATCCCGGCAATAAGGGTCACCACAGCTTTGGGTACATCGCCGCGATTACGCCGGAACAGCAATCGCAACGCGACAGCTACGACCGCTGTCAGCGCGACCCAGATCACCAGCCCGAATGGGTTGTTCCACGTTTGCGACAGTCCAAACAGCAGGGGGAGTGCCAGAACCGCCAGCGGCCATGCGCGGTCAAGTCGGTCATAGGCTTCTTGTTTGGCCGCGTAGGTCAGCCCAATAATATAGGTCAACAACCCTAGACCACCCAAGACCGCGCTACCTGTAATTCTTGCCACCGCGGCAGCTGCAAGAAGGTAGCATAAAAACCGGGTAACCCCCATGATCACGGGGCTAAGAATGGTCCGTTTGTGCAGCCAGTCATAGAGAACTACAGCGCCTGCCAACGCTATTCCGACCATGCCGGCCGTGACGCCCATCACAAAGGACAGCGCGACCGCCGCAGCCAGCATCGCATAGCCCACCGCAAAGACTGTCGAGACCTTGACCTGACCCATGGGGATAGGCCGATTCGCCCTCTCTCGGGCATCAATTTCAGCGTCAAATGCATCGTTCAACCACATCCCACCTACGTAAAAAAGGGTAAGGGCCAAACCTACAACAAGGATTTCGGTCAACGGCGTCACCCCGGCGAGTACTGCGCCAGCGATCGCGTTGGTCCAGACAGTCGGCAGGTTCGACACACGCCCGAGTTTAAGAAAAGTCTGTAGGTTCATTGGCCTAATTGCTCCAGCACCCATTGCATTTCACGGACTATATCTTGATCCATGGTCGCGCTGCGTATTTCTTTGGGCATGACATCCCAAGTGTAGGTTTCAATCTCGAGGTGTGGCGAAATCGGGTCAGACCGATGCAGGTCGAGGATCTGTTCGAGAAAGGCGCGTGTTGAGGAAAAAGCACCCAGATTTTCCAGAAAGACAGGAACATGGAAATGCACGCGCCATTCTTCCCCGTCGGTTTGGTCTCCAAGAGCCAGCGCATCCGGTAAATCCCTGTGCATGGTCAGGCCATCGGCATGACGCCGGTTCACTTGGTGCAGATATGTGGGCTCTTGATACGACCGGAGCGCCTTGCGCGTTTCTGGCCCCACTTGTGGAATCCTCAAGGCAGCACTTAGCTGCAATTTGTGAACGGGGATGCCCGCGTCTTTTAGTGCCTTGATGCTGGCGGCTGGGTCTTCGTATTCAACCGCAGCGTGGCAGACATCGTAACACAACCCAAGATGGCGGGGCAAAGCGTCAGCAGCGTCGGCTTCGCTTAGCTCAGCGAGTTCGGCCAGACGCCGTGCAGCGTCGGCGCTGAAAAGGTATTGGGTAAAATAAGCGATGCTTTCGGAAATCGTTCCAAGAAAGCAGAACGGCTCGGGCTCGATTGCCAAGGCGACTTGCACGCCCGTGCGGGCACGCAGTGCAACCAAGTGCGCCACGCAGAGCAGGTAATTTTCCGCCATCTGCGCTTCGGCCCCAGACCCAAGGGGTTTGAACGTGCCGGGCACAGTCGATAGGCTGACAAAATCTTTCGGCGCGGCGAGTTCGGCCATCAAATCAGCCAGCGCGTTGGTGTATTCGACCCGTTGAACGCTGCGCCAGTCGGGTTGATAGACATCTTCCTTGACCGTCGTGCCGTGAAATGGCCCAAAGGGGAAGCCGTTGACTGTTATCCCCATATAGCCATGTTCGTCGAGCAGCTCTTTCAGCTCACGCCGCTTTGCAGTGTCTTCAAGTTCGGCAAGGGCTTGCCCGGAAAAGCGCAGCCCGACAGCGAATGGCGTGTCCGGAGAAATTGCTTGCTTTACCGCCGCAACCGGACCTTTCAGGGCCGACCGCACGTCATCCCATGTTTGAGTAGGGTGAATGTTCAGACAATACGTGAGCTGCCCAAGATCATGAGACAGTTTCATCTATGAGCGCTCACGCGCTTTGAGCCACTGCATGGCCTGACCCATTAATGCGCCATCGATGTGGTTTACCTCTACGCCGACCCCAAGATCACGCAGGAGCGTTATGGTTAACGCACCCCCCAGATGTTCTTGGAATTCATCGAGACCGACCAGAATGGAAAGCCTGCCGTCGCTGCCGGTGCTCTCTAAAGCAGGGTGCCAAATGCGCAATCCCAGCCCTTCGAGTAGTGCAACGATACGTTCATCCTCGCCCTCGGGCAGCAGACCTGCCAATACCGAATAACGCGCATCAAGGGCTATGCCGATGGCCACTGCCTCGCCGTGACGAACATGATGATTTGTCAGGGCTTCAAGCTTGTGCGCGGACCAGTGGCCGAAATCTAGCGGGCGTGCGGACCCTGATTCGAAGGGGTCGCCGCCATTGGCAATCTGGTTCATGTGCAGCTCCGCGGACCTGCGCACCATATGCTCCTCGGCTTTGGGTCGGAAGGTCGATAGGTCCTCCACGTTTTCTTCGAGCCACAGATAGAATTCCCTGTCTCGGATAAGCGCCACCTTGATGGCTTCGGCCATCCCCGCCACCCGTTCACGCTTGGGCAAGGACGATAGAAAGTCAAAGTCGTTCAGAACTGCCCAAGGCGGTGCGAAGGTACCGACGTAGTTTTTCAGCCCCCGGTAATTGACTGCGTTCTTGACGCCCACGCCGCTGTCGTTCTGAGACAGAACCGTGGTAGGAATACGGATGTGGCGCACCCCGCGGTGCGCCGTTGCTGTCGCCAGTCCGACGGCATCCAGAACCGCGCCGCCGCCGATCGCGATAACATATGAATGGCGGTCAATTCCGTGGCTGTGGATCGTGCTTAACATGCGTTCGACATAGGCCAGATCTTTTTTCACGATTTCGCCGCCTGGCACAAACATCGGGTCGGCAATCAGTTCAAGCTGGTCTTGATAGGTGTCAAAGTATTCCTTGATCGCCGTGGTAAGTGCTGTGCCATCCAGTCCTTCGTCGATAACAAAATAACACCGATGCCGTTTGGTGTTTTCTCCACGGGTGATAGCTTCAACCAGTAATGGATTGCTTGGATTGAAAAGCCCGCGAACGAACGCCACGGGGAATTGATAAGGCACAGAAAATTTCTGCCAGCGGATATCACCGGTCGTGCCTATATTCATCACATCAGATATCTGGTCTGCCATCATTACCCCCCCCTCGGGCCGCCACGGCGCAACTGCGTTGACGTTATGCCCAGGCAAGACTACTCTGGGGTACATAGCTTCTCAAGTCCAGCAAAGGGCGCATCATGCGTATAGTATCGGCACTTTTGTTTATACTGTTGGTTCTGTTTGCTGGGGTTCAGTATAATGATCCTGATGGCTTGCTGTGGGCGGTGATTTACGGAATTCCGGCTGTGTTCTGCGCGTTGCGCGCGTTCAAACCTGATGTGGTGAAAAGTCTTTGGGGTTACCGGGCGCTTTCGGGCGCATTGATTTTATATGTCTTCGGCATATTTTGGTACTGGCCACAAACGCCGGGGTTTTGGCGGCAAGAGGTTTACTGGGTAACCGAGGAAGCGCGCGAGGGCATGGGGATGATGATCGCATTTGCCGCACTGCTGATCGTATGGCTCGGCACTAGAAACCAGCGCAAGCCGGCCTGAAATATCCGTGGTCATTGCCGTCTCTTAGTGATCCGATCCGAACCTTAGTTCGTGGTTTTTCGGTGGCGAGTCGGCGGGCTTTCGCCAATGTTCACGTCAAAAAATCATTTTATTTCCTTCCGATAGCGATTCTCTTGACTTAACGTCACCCATTTTGCAACGATCCTTCCTTGTGGGGGAAGGCTGCTTATCGTGAGCAAAGCAAAGTTGCAACGTTCCTCACCAGCGTTCCCGTGCGCACCACCGCCGCATGGTCGTCTGTGCGACTTTCATTACGGTCTGGGAGGATCTCTCTAATGTTTAGAATTATAGCGATATGTACAACTGCTGCGCTGATGGGGACGACAGTTCTCGCGCAGGAAGCGCCAAAGACGGTCGATCAGGTTGCCCGCCCGGGTGGCACCTTGCCCGGTACGACCGACATCGCTCTGGTGCAGGTTGCTTCGGGATTATTGGACCCGACAAATGTCACCAATGCTGGCGACGGTAGCGGGCGGATTTTCGTTACCGAACGGGCAGGGCGCGTCAAGATCATCGACAAGGACGGCAATGTTCTCGAGGAACCGTTCCTTGACCTGACGGCGATAAATCCGCTGGGTAGCGATGTGCAGACCGGTTTTGTCGAACAGGGTCTTTATTCCATCGCGTTCCATCCTAAATTTGCCGAAAACGGTTATTTCTACGTCCACTATGCATCCTTGCCCTTTAACGGCGACGGTATGATCGTGCGCTTTACCGTTGATCCGGCGAGCCCCGATGTCGTCAGCCCAGAGCGTACGAATGAAACCGCCAAGGTGATCATGCGTATCGAACAGCCGTGGTATAATCACAACGGCGGTCAGATTGAATTCGGGCCCGACGGGATGCTTTATATCGGTTCCGGCGACGGGGGCTGGGAAGGTGATCCCTATGAAGCAGGCCAGGATCTGTCGACGCCTCTGGGGAAAATATTGCGCATCGATGTTGATACCGAAGATCGCCCCTACAACATCCCTTCGGACAATCCGTATGCCGATGCATCTAGCGAACGTCTGATGCAGCTTTTCGGCATTACAGAAGAGCAGTTTTCCAAAATCAAGACCCGGTCGTTGCCGGAAATCTGGTCCTACGGCGTTCGCAATCCCTATGAGTTCGCGTTCGATCCAAAGACGGGCAACATGTTTATCGCGGATGTCGGGCAAAACCATTGGGAAGAAATCATTTTTGAAAAAGCCGGTGACGGTGGTCATAACTATGGTTGGCCGCGTATGGAGGCCGCGTTTTGCCAACCTATGACCGGTGATCCTGCTGAATCCGAATGTTCGGTTGTAGGTACCTTGCCCGCAGCCATGTATCCCCATAACACCGCGTATCCGGGTGCGCCGGAAGATACCAAAAACGCCGGATGCTCGGTACAGGGGTTCGGTGTTGCCAACTATGGCGGGATGGACGGCGTTTATCTGGCCGGCGACTGGTGTTCAGGCCGTGTGTTTGGTCTGGCCAACGATGGTCAAAGCTGGCAGTTCCAAGAGCTTATCCAGACGGGCATGCAGTTCACCGCAGGGGGTTATGACGAAGACAACAATGTGTTGGTCGTCAATGCGAACAACTTCTATCTTGCGGATCAGGGGCCCGATACCAACCCTCCGGGTAGCCTTTGGCGGGTGATGGCGGCGTCTGATGTGCCGGATGGCGCCACCGTGGCCAAGGTCTCGAAATAATACGATAAAGATATAGTTGCTCGGCGTACACGTGCGCGCCGGGCGCTTACACAAAATATAACGAGGAATTATTTCATGTACTTTAGTAGATACCTTATACCGTCGATTGTGGCAGCAAGCATGGCGACCCTTTCAGCAGGCGTCGCCATTGCTGAAAGCCACACGACGACCGTCGAAAAAACCGGCGATGTTCCGGCCGATGTGGAATTTGAGAACGGTAAGGTCGTGTTCCGTGCCGCGCTTGATGATTCACCATTGAAGTTTGACCTAAAGCCCGATCAGACCCTGACGCCACAGGTCGAGGAATTCTATAAAACCGGTCTGAACCCTTATTCCGGCGATCCAGAGGCGATCAAGGCCGGCAACAAGAGCTATCAGAAGCTTTGCCAGTCTTGCCATCTCAAGGACGGCGGTGGCCGGATCGGGCCAAGCCTGAATGACAACAAGTGGGAAGGTTCTAGAACGCACACCCAAGTCGGACGGTTTGAAATCATCTACGGGGGCGGGGCGGGTGCCATGCAGGCATTCGGACGCCGGGTAGAACAGGACGAAATTCTGAAGATCATGGCCTTTATCGACACGTTACGCCCAGAAAAGTAAGAAAATCGAGCCCAAGCCAAAGCGACGGTGATGTTGGTTGCCGTGGCTTGGGCCCGCCATTCGATCGGATTGGTGACCCCGAACATCCAGTTCACGTTATTCTGCATCTTTGTGGCTTTTGGATTGTAATCGTCCCGACACCGCGCGACATTCTGGAAAAGCCTGTTGGTTTAGATCAGGGCTTTGCCAGATGAGCGGAGGAAATCTATGGAACTTCAAGGACAGGTGGCGATCGTCACCGGTGGGGCCTCGGGCTTGGGCGGGGCCACGGCGGAACTGCTGGCTAAATCGGGTGCCCACGTAACGTTGTTCGATATGAACGCTGAATTGGGCGAAGCCAAGGCCGCTGAAATCGGCGGCGCGTTTCAGAAGGTAAACGTCACTGATGAAAGCGCCGTTGAGGCCGCGATTGCCCAGGCAGAAGGCCTGTATGGCAAAGCACGCATATTGGTGAATTGCGCAGGTATCGGCCCGCCAGCAAAGGTCGTCACGCGCGAGGGTGATGCGCTGCCGCTGGAAAGCTTTGTCAACGTGGTGAACGTGAACCTGTTGGGTACCTTCAATGTTTTGTCCAAATTCGCGGCGGCCTTGCACAAGGCGGACCCGATTGGTGAAGAACGTGGCGTTATCATCAATACGGCCTCTGTCGCAGCTTTCGATGGGCAAATCGGGCAGGCGGCGTATGCTGCATCCAAGGGGGGCATCGTGGGAATGACCTTGCCGATCGCTCGCGAGCTGGCTCGATATGGTATTCGGGTGATGACGATAGCACCCGGTTTGTTCTTGACCCCATTGCTGGCAAGCTTGCCCCAGGAAGCGCAGGATTCCCTGGGGGCCCAGGTACCATTCCCCAGTCGTTTGGGTGACCCGTCGGAATACGCCAAGATGGTCGCAGCGATTATCGACAATCCGATGCTGAACGGTGAGACGATCCGCCTTGATGGTGCGATCAGAATGGCCCCAAGATAACCCTTTAGGAGTACGCAGACATGGCTGATGCTTATATCGTAGAAACCGCCCGCACCGCCGGGGGCCGCCGAGGAGGGGCGCTGCGCGGCTGGCATCCGGCTGATTTAGGGGCAGAAGTCCTGAATGCGCTTGTGACGCGGTCGGGTATCGACGCCAGCGTGATTGATGACGTGATTGTCGGCTGCGTAAGTCAGGGTGGCGAACAGGCGTTTGCCTTTGGCCGCAATTGCGTATTGGCGTCGGATTTGCCGCAATCCATTCCCGCTGTCACGATTGACCGGCAGTGCGGAAGTTCGCAGCAAGCCGTTCAATTCGCCGCCCAAGCCGTGATGTCCGGTACGCAGGATATCGTTATCGCCATGGGCGTTGAAAGCATGAGCAGGGTCCCGATGGGGTCCAACGTGTCTCTATATGCGAAGGCCGGGATCGGCGAAGGCCCTTTCAGCGACCGCATTGCGGCCAAATACGGCACCAAGAATTTCAGTCAGTTCATCGGCGCGGAAATGGTTGCCAAAAAGCATGGGTTCAACCGCGAACAACTGGACCGCTATGCCTTGGAAAGCCACCGCCGCGCGGTATCTGCGCGTGATTCCGGCGCGTTTGACGATGAAATCGTTCCTCTTCAGGTTGAGGGCGGGATGCACACCCGCGACGAAGGCATCCGCGATGACGCGACACTCGATTCAATCTCGAACGTCAAGCTGCTTGATCCAGACGGTATGATCTCTGCCGCGAATGCGTCGCAAATTTGCGATGGGGCGGCAGGGGTGCTGGTGGTCTCCGAGGCCGCGTTGAAGAAATACAACCTGACCCCGAAGGCGCGGATCGTGAACCTGACGGTGACCGCAGGTGACCCGGTAATCATGCTTGAAGAGCCTCTACCCGCCACTGACCGCGCCTTGCAACGCGCAGGCATGAAAATTGGTGACATCGACCTGTTCGAGGTAAATGAAGCCTTCGCTCCGATCCCGTTGGCATGGCTCAAGCATACTGGCGCTGACCCCGAAAAACTAAATGTAAACGGCGGCGCTATCGCATTGGGCCATCCTTTGGGGGCATCCGGCGCAAGGTTGATGACGACGCTTGTGCACAGTCTGCACGCCCGCGGTAAGAAATATGGTCTTCAGACCATGTGCGAGGGCGGCGGAATCGCCAACGTTACAATCATCGAAGCGGTATAACTGTTCTTTACTCACCGCGGGGGATGACGGACGCAACGTTTGTCATTCCCAAAATCGTGGCAGCCTGACAGGTTATCTGCAAAAGAACACGTCCCCGGAGGAAAACATGACGCTACCCGCTCTTTTCGACAATCTTCGCATTCCGCTTATTGGCAGCCCGCTTTTCATCATATCCAACCCCGACCTGGTTATCGCGCAGTGCAAGGCCGGCATCGTCGGAAGCTTTCCGGCGCTGAACGCCCGCGAAGCAGAAGGCGAACCGATCGAGCTTGACCGCTGGCTGACACGTATCAAGGAAGAACTTGATCGCCACAATCAGGCAAACCCCGACACCCCGGCGGCCCCCTATGCGGTGAACCAGATCGTGCACCGGTCAAACGCGCGGCTTGAACGGGACGTAGAGATTTGCGTCAAGCACGAGGTGCCATTGTGGATCACATCACTGGGTGCGCAAACGTGGTTGAACGATGCGGTGCATGGCGCGGGCGGGGTTGTGTTGCATGATGTTATCAATAACCGATTTGCGCAAAAGGCAATTGAAAAGGGGGCGGACGGGTTGATAGCAGTGGCCGCCGGGGCAGGGGGACACGCCGGTGCCTTGTCACCGATGGCGCTGATCCAGGAAATTCGCGAATGGTTCGACGGCCCGGTGTTCTTATCCGGGGCAATTGCCCGTGGTGACAGCATTTTGGCCGCACAGGCGATGGGTGCCGATGGCGGCTATGCCGGGTCTGCATTCATTGCCACGCTCGAAGCCAATGCGGATGAACGCTACAAGCAGATGGTCGCGGGGTCAGGCGCGAGCGATATCGTGTATTCCGACCTGTTCACCGGCGTGTGGGGCAACTATCTCAAGCCGTCAATTCAGGCTCAGGGGATGGACCCGGACAACCTCGAACGGTCCGATCCGTCGAATATGAACTTTGGAACTGATCGGGAAAAACCGAAAAGCTGGAAACATATCTGGGGGGCGGGTCAAGGTATCGGGGCCGTCAAGGACGTGGTACCGGCCGCCGAGCTTGTGGACCGGCTGGCTAGGGAATACGCCGCCGCCCGCAAACGCCTTTTTGAACAGACCGCTTGATCTGATGTAAGCGCGCGGTTGCGTTGCTATCGGTAACGGGCATCAACGTGATCGGCGGCATGCATCGGCTGCCTTTAAGGACCGAGGTTAAAGGATGGATTTTTCAAACCCGTACGACACGCGCAGGGGGCCTTTGTTGTCACGTAATGCCGTCGCCACGTCGCAGCCTTTGGCCGCCCAGGCAGGGCTGGCGATGCTGTATCAAGGTGGTAACGCCGTGGATGCCGCTCTTGCTGCTGCAATTGCCCTGACTGTGGTGGAGCCGACAGGCAATGGTTTGGGCAGCGACGCTTTTGCGATTGTATGGGACGGGGCAGGATTGCACGGTCTCAATGCGTCCGGCCGGTCTCCGGCGGGTTTAGCGTCTGACAAGGTCGCGCAACGCGGATGGGACAGCGTGACCGTTCCGGGCGCAGTATCAGGGTGGGTCGCATTATCCGAACGGTTTGGAGCGCTGCCGTTCGAAGCGCTTTTTGCGCCGGCAATTGGCTATGCTGAAAACGGTTTCGCGGTGTCGCCGATTATCGCGCGGCTATGGCATTTGGGCGGCGAGGTTTTAAGCCAGCAACCCGGATTTGCAGAGAATTTTTTGCCCCACGGCCGTGCACCGCGACCGGGCGAAACTTTTCACAATCCCGCCCAGGCCCGATCGCTGCGCCTGATCGCCGAAACCAAGGGTGAAGCTTTTTATACCGGTACGTTAGCCGATAAGATCGCGGATGACGCGGCGCGGCATGGGGCGGCGTTAACCCGAGAAGACCTGGCGACGCATCGGGTCGACTGGTGCGGCACATTGCAAACAGGCTATGCCGGTGTCGCAGTGCATGAAATTCCCCCTAATGGTCAGGGCATAGCCGCGCTGTCCGCCTTGGGTATTCTCGAACATTTTGACCTGGCGGCACACGCTCCGGACAGTGCGCAAGCGCTGCACCTTCAGATTGAGGCGATCAAGCTAGGCTTGGCGGATGCCGAAGGCTTTGTCGCCGACCCTGCGCATATGGATGTCGAACCCGAGGAAATGCTGGCGCCGGATTATCTGGCGCGCCGGGCGGCAAACATCGACCCTGACCTGGCGCAGGTTGCATCAAAAGGTGCCCCAAAACATGGGGGAACGGTCTATGTGACTGCCGCTGACGACCAGGGTCGCATGGTGTCTTTGATCCAATCAAATTATATGGGCTTCGGGTCTGGCGTGGTTGTGCCAGATACCGGGATCAGCCTGCAAAATCGGGGAGCGGGGTTTGTGAATACGCCGGGCCATGCCAACCGCGTCGGTCCCGGCAAGCGACCTTTTCATACCATTATTCCCGGTTTTGTGACTAGGGACGAAAAACCTTTGATGAGCTTTGGTGTGATGGGCGGGCCAATGCAGGCGCAAGGACACGTGCAGATGGTCACCCGAATGATGGTTCACCAACAATCGCCACAAGCAGCAAGCGACGCCCCGCGTTGGCGGTTTGTATCGGGGCGGGAAGTCGCTGTTGAAAACAGCATGCCCCTGAAGACCGTAGAGGCGCTGGAAGCCATGGGCCACAAGATTGTACGCGAGGCACCCGACAATGCTTTCGGCTTTGGCGGGGCGCAGTTGATCGCACGTCACATCGACGGCTATGTTGCCGGCTCGGACCACCGCAAGGATGGCTGCGCTGTTGGATATTGATTTGAATCGAGACCCTGTTTCATGAGCATTGAAAACCCTGCCGACCTTCTTCGCAGCTTGTTTGACCACGCGGTCGAGGTCGCGGACCCGATGCAAAGCCTGGCGCGTCATCTGCCGCCAAAGCCTGAGGGGCGGGTGATCGTCGTCGGCGCTGGCAAGGCAAGCGCACGAATGGCCGAAGCAGTGGAGGCTGTGTGGGGGCCGTGTCAAGGTCTGGTAATTACTCGATATGGATATGCGCGCCCCTGCCAGGGGATCGAGATCATCGAAGCGGCACATCCCGTTCCCGATGCCGCCGGACAGGCCGCAACCGAGCGTATGCTGACATTGCTGCAAGGTTTGGGAGAGGACGATTTTGTGCTGGCGCTCATTTCCGGGGGCGCTTCATCCTTGCTGGTGGCTCCCTCGACCGGGATAACCCTGCCCGAAAAGCAAGAGGTCAACGCGGCGTTGCTGGCCTCGGGAGCCCCCATCCAGCAAATGAATGTGGTGCGCAAGCATCTGTCGCGGGTCAAGGGTGGTCAACTCGCCGCGGCGGCGTATCCGGCAACCATGCTTTCCCTGATGATTTCGGATGTACCTGGCGATGACATGTCGATGATTGGATCAGGTCCGACGGTGGGCGATGCATCGGTCAACTCAGATGCCACGGCGATCCTCGAACGGTGGGGTATTGCTGTACCAAATTCAGTTACGGAGGCTTTGCAGAAACGCTCGGGTGTAGTTGCACCTGATGATGTCCGATTGTCGCGCGTAAAGAACCGGATTTACGCGGCCCCCCGTCAGTCGCTGGACGCCGCCGAGGCCTTAGCGACAAATGCCGGGCTGCGGGTGGTGCGCTTGGGTAACGACGTCGAAGGCGAAGCCCGTCAAGTTGCGCGACAGCACGCCGAACGTGCTCTGGCCGAGCAGGCGAAACTTTCTGCCGGTGACAAGCCGGTTGTACTGCTGTCGGGCGGAGAGCTGACCGTTACCCGTCGTGGCAACGGCGTCGGTGGCCCGAACGCTGAATATGCGTTGGCGTTGGCGATTGCGCTGAACCAGGCACCGGGCATATGGGGGCTCGCCTGTGATACCGATGGTGTCGATGGTGGCGCGGAAGTCGCAGGCGCGATCATTGCGCCAGATACACTGCAGCGCGCCCGGGAGGTTAGGTCCGACCCGCACGCTGCATTGGATGCAAATGATGCACACGGGTTCTTTGAGCGGGTAGGTGGACAGGTCGTTACTGGACCAACTTTGACAAATGTAAATGATTTTAGGGCTATAGTTGTAGCTCCACAGTGATTTACCCGCATTAGGTGGTGCTGCTGGCCCAGCTTTGTCGCCATATAGCTACAATTGGATAGGGATTTCGCAATAAGAGTTGCTTGGCAACTTTTTGCTACCTATCATTGAACGACTTAAAATCGAAGAATTGAGCAGTTTAATCAGGGTCGACTTCCTTACTCACGTTGGTTCGGTTTGGCTCCAAGTCTCGAGTATGGAAGTGGGTACGGCTTTTGTTCAAACGTCTTGAGTTAGTGTTGATAGCTGTTTGCTTGTTTCTAACTGTCGCGATTGTTATCGACGGCTTGCGCAAAAACTCAATTGCAGCCACCGCAGAATTTGAACGTGTCTCGGATAACGCGCTTACCGCTCTACAAAGCCGGATGAATCTTTACCTGCAAAGCCTCAATGGCGCTGCCGGAATGATGCAGACGTCGGAGAATACCGAATATGATGATTTCGAGGTTTATGTTCAGAGCCTCTCAATCGAGACCTATTTACCCGGTATCAACGGTATCGGATTTATCGCACCTGTCGCAGCGGATAGATTGGATGAAGTCATAGCCAAAATGCGCGCTGACGGCGTAGCCGACTTTCAGGTGCATCCGGTTACCGATAATGATGTGAAGTACATCATCAAATATATCGCGCCGGTAAGTCCAAACCAACAAGCCGTGGGGCTTGATATCAGCTTTGAAAAAGGACGCCGAGAAGCCGCTGAACGGGCGCGAGAAACCGGTTTGCCGCAGCTTACTCCGCGCATTTTGTTGGTTCAGGACGCAACCAAGAAACCTGGATTCTTGCTGTTACGCCCCCTTTATCAGGAAACGGGTTCCGAAAGAGGGGATTTTATCGGGTGGGTGTACGCCCCGTTCGTCGGGCGTAACCTTTTGCAGGGCCTTACACCGGACCAGCACAGAACCTTTGATTTCCATGTGTATGATGGCACCGTCGCTGACCCTGAAACGCTCATTTACTCGAGCGATGAAGGGGACGAACATGTCATGGGGGCCTATTCGAGACAGTATACCGTCGAATTTTTCGGCCGACCTTGGACAATTCAATACCAAAGCACAGCGTTGTTTGACGCCCTCTTCCCCGGCAGGGCACCTTGGTTGTTTCTGATCGCAGGTTTCCTGGTTACCGCCATGTTGGCTGTTTCGCTCAGAGCAATCCGCCTTCGCGGCGATTCCATGGCGGAAATAGCAGCGTTGCGCGGGCGCCAGATCAGCGCGAGAGAAGAGGAAAACCGTTCTATCGTCGATAACGGGGTCGTCGGCATTCTGATTCTGGACCTTGATCGAAAGATCTTGTTCGCCAATAACGCCGCGTCCGATATTTTCGGTGCCGATAACGACGGGATGGGAGGATTGCCATTCAGTCGTTTTGTCACCGAAAGCAATGATCCGACAAACACTGCGGTCTACAACGCTGTCGGTACGACAATGCAGGATACGCAGTTATATCTCGATATTCAGTATAACGAATGGGACACCCTGAATGGTGTTCGACGCATCACAGCAATTGTGCGCAACGTCACCGCGGAGGTTGGCGCGGTCGGAGAGCTGGCCGTGATCAAGCAGCGTTATGACATGGCGTTGGCCGGGTCGCAGATCGGTGTGTTTGAACTTGACCTTACTACCGGAAAATCGGTCACGTCGGACACATGGCGTAAAATCATGAACATCGGTCCCGACGAAGAGGACACTCAAGGCATTTTCATGGATCGCATCCATCCCGACGATCTGCCACGCCTGTTCGAGGCGGATCGCAGGTGTATTGACGGAAAAGCCGAACGGTCACTGACAGAATATCGAATGAAGTTTGGCGACACGTGGCGCTGGATGCGATCAGACGCTGTCATCACCGAACGGCTTGAAGATGGCACCGCGATCCGCATGGTCGGCACACAATCGGATGTGACCGCTTTGCATCATTCACGGAATGCGCTGGAGGAGAGCGAAAAGCGCTTTCGCACCGTGTTGGAAGCCGCACCCGTTGGCATGGCTATCCTGGATCGAAACGGCAATTTCACCAGCGTCAACGCGTCAATGGTGGATCTGACGGGATACAGCGATGCAGAGATGTTGAACGGCTTCAGCCTTGCACGTGTTCTGCCAAAGGAAGACATCGAGAATATCAGGAAAGCTATCACGGCGTTGATAAAAGCGCGGGTGCACGAAATATACCGGGCTGAGCATCGGGTTCTACGCAAGGACGGTGGTGAACGGTGGGGTCTGTTCAACATCACCTGGACCTACGATAAAAATGCCGGCGCGTATGTGTATATCGCTCAGGTCAATGATATCACCGATCAAAAGAAGCTTGACCAAATAAAAAGCGAATTCGTTTCAACCGTCAGCCACGAATTGCGTACGCCTCTTACCTCTATCAAAGGCGCGCTCGGGCTTATCAATATGTCCGCGAAAGACAAGCTTCCTGCGTCGGCGCTGAGGCTGATTGAAATCGCCCGGACCAATGCCGATCGTTTGACCGACATCGTCAACGATATCCTTGACCTGGAAAAAATTTCGTCCGGCGATGTGGAATTTGACGTGCGAAGTGTCGACATGAGAACAATAGTTGACGCGGCGATGACTGAAATGATGCCGTTCGCAGTTACTCACCAGAACAGGCTGGTCATCGACCAGCCCGCGGAAACTGTCTATGTCAAAGCGGACCGGGGCCGGATGATGCAGGTGCTTGCCAACTTGATTTCAAACGCTTGCAAGTATTCGTATGAGAACACCGACGTTAAAATCAAGATCGAGGAACACGACGGCGTTGCGATAGTATATATCCAGAATACCGGCCCCGGTGTGCCGGATTCATTCAAAAGCCGTATATTCCAAGCATTCTCGCAGGCAGACGGTTCAGACACACGCGCCAAAGGCGGTACCGGGCTCGGCTTGAACATCACGCGTCAGATCATATGGCGCCAAGGCGGTGAGATCGGATTCGAGAGCAAGCCAGATGGACCGACTGTATTTTGGTTCACCTGTCCGCTTGCAACCAGTGGCAATCGGCCGGAATTAAGCGATGAGACCCTGACCTTCAATTCGTCACAACGGCGGTTAAAGGTTCTTCATCTGGAAGATGATGAGGACTTTTCCGAAGTTCTCCGAGCCGGGCTCAGTCCCTTCGCTGATGTCACAAATGCCACGCGTCTGAACGGAATGCGAGAATTGCTGGACGACAGTCTGTTTGATGTGATTATCTTGGATTGGACAGTCCCGGATGGGGACGCCGCAGACCTGCTTGATGAAATCGGAGCAGTTCAACCGAAGGCTCGTATAGTCGGCCTTTCGTCGGATGCGGCTCGCAAAAAGGACAGTCGTGTAACCGCGCATTTGGTCAAATCACAGACCGAGATGACGCATATTATCGAGTGTGTAACGGACCTTGCCAAGGAAGCCGCTAATTCTAGCGTTGGTTGAAACAAATTAGATGCCTAAATTTGCCTTAAAAATGTCCAGATAGTTTAGTTTATGACCACTAGGGAATAGTATGCGCTGCTCGCCGCCGAGTGGAGCCGTATTCGGGAAGCAAGGGCGTTTTGAATGTCTCAGACAGAAACGATGCAGAATAAAGTTGCGGGATACCTGACAGGGGCCGTTCTGGCTACTGCATGGTATGGGTCAACAGCTGCATTGTTAACTGGACTTCCTGCTCAGACTGTTCCGCTGGCAGGGGCCATCGTGATTTCTGCGCTCACTCCTGCGTTTTTTTTGCGTAGGCGCAAAAAGTTTGCAGGTCAGCAACCCATAGTGTCGCCTGCGCAGCAATTGCGGTTGCTCAAGACGCATACGATGGTGAACTTGGTTGATACAAATAACCTTCTGATTGAGGTGAACGACCTTCTGCTTGATGCAACCGGATATTCGCGCGAAGAGCTGATCGGTAAGCCCGTTTCGATGCTGTACGCCGATGCCAGCGCCCCCTTGGCCGACGAGATAAGAGACCTGTTGCGTCAAGGAAAGGGTTGGCAAGGCCAAACACCGTTGCGTAGCCGGGATGGAACCACTTGCATCACTCAAACCACCATTATGCCGTTATTCGATGAAAACGGCGCATGGATTGGATCAATCTCCGCCCGCACCGACATAACCAAAACCACGCAGCTTTTGGCCGAACGGGATACAGCACTGACGCTCCACGAATTACGCGATGATATCTGGATCGTGGATGAAGCCTCGGAAACCATTGATTATATGAACAGGGCTGCCAAACGTCGGTTCGGTTGGAGCGATGACAGCTATGCAGGGACGACGCTTACACAGATGGCTGAAAACCATGAGTGCTCGGCGATATATGAGGCGTGCCTATCCCTAAAGAAAAGTGGTGATAGTTTCAGAAGAGTGAACATCGCCGTCGGGGAGAGAACATTCGAGATTTCCATCAATTGGCTCCATAGGGGCACCCTGCGCAGTAGGTTCTTGATTATGTTGAATGATCTTACTGATCGTGTCGCTCAGGAGCAGCAGCAAGCCGACTTCATTTCCATGGTCAGCCACGAATTACGCTCGCCTTTGACGTCAATCAAAGGGTCGATGGGACTTTTGCTCTCCAAGGCGGCGGGAGAGCTGACCCCGAAAGCCGAAGGGTTGCTGGAGATTGCACACCGCAACGCGGATCGGTTGGTTTTGATCATCAACGATATTCTGGATATGGAGAAAATATCGTCGGGCCATATGGATTTTGAAATCAAGGAAGCCGACCTTTCCGAAATGGTCCGCGAAGCGCTGCGCGCCAACGCGACCGCGCATCAGCGATTTGGTCTGAATATCAAGTGCAACGGCATTGATACGCCGAATATGGTCGAAACTGATGCCAACCGGATCATTCAGGTTCTGACCAACCTGATGTCCAATGCCGCAAAGTTCTCCAAACCCGGTGGAACTGTGGAAATCACTGTAAACAAAGTAAACGGTGGTTTGATGGTGTCGGTGCGTGATGAAGGTGTGGGAATATCCGTCAGCGACCACCACAAGATCTTTCAGCGTTTTGCCGACATGTCTAACTCTGACCGCGCGGTCAAAGGCGGAACGGGCTTGGGGCTGAGCATCTGTAAAGTAATTGTTGAAGGTTTGGGCGGTACGATTGATTTCGAAAGCCGAGAAGGCTACGGGTCGACTTTTACGTTTACGTTACCGGGAAAATTGCGCCATGGTGGCACAGACATAGATGCCCCGATTCTACGGAACGTCGGGTAAGGATTAGGTATGATTAAACTTCTTCACGTCGAAGATGATGCAGATATTCGTGAAATAGCGAAAATGGCGCTCGAGCTTTCTGGCGATTTCGAGGTCATGCAATGCGAATGTGGCGAAGATGCTTTGGCGCTTACGGCGTCTTACACACCTGATGTACTGCTGTTGGACATGATGATGCCGGGGATGACGGGCCGCCAGACGCTTGAAAAGCTTCGCGAAAATCCGGTTTTTGATGCAATCCCCGCGATCTTCATGACAGCCCGTGCACAACCGAACGAACTTGAAGAACTGCGCTCTATCGGAGCGACCGAAGTAATAAGCAAGCCGTTTGATCCGATGTCGCTTAGCGACCAGATCAAAGCAGCCATTGCCTGACCGAACTCATCCAACTCTTTGACGTCCCATATCGATCGAGCAGCTATATCTTTGTTGTACCGGACGCACAGGGCCTACCTATCCGATAGGATAGGAGCATAGACCTATGCCGGGTCCCTTGACCCTCTTGGGCGCAGGACTCTAGATCAATTTAATCATATTTTTACCTTATCGGCGCTGCGGTTGCAGGTGCCACGTATACCGAGGTGAAAACATGATGCATGCCCCTTTTTCGAACCATAGCTTTGACGGCAACCCGATTATCCCTCACGATCCAGTGACGGTCGGCAGTGACGCGTCTGTCAATTGGTTCAATTCTCTTCACACGCGGCGTCAGGCAGTGCAGGACGCGGCGGGGATGTTTGTTCGGGCTTGGTCCGAGGCGGCGTCGGCGAATATGCCCCCTCTCGGCAAGTTGCGCCAGTGTGCTAGATCTCTCCGTACCTCCCACGTCGGCGGCCGGGACACTCGATCGAGCGGTACGCACTGGTCACCAAGCGCGTATTTCATTATTCCCGCAGATGATCATATTGTTATTGATGATTTCTCTGCCGCCAATGGGGATATCGTAACTTTTCTCGGTCAGTTCACCAGCGCTGAACACCTCCTCCGACACATTGATGTCACCGTGCCACTTAACGGCCAAAACGGAGACCTTATCGTTACCTCGGAAGCCGGCTTTCGGGCCATCTTTCTGGGCGCGGGGGGCGACAGGGACCAGTTCGTTGATAGCGTCATTGATTACACCCCGGCGGGAAAAACGGCTCTTGCTGTCGCGGACAGGATCAACGATGCCGACGAAGCGCAGATCGAAGCGTTCCTGGCGTCGCTTGGTACCGAGATCTTCGAAACGCTATTTCGCGGGTTGTGTGGCGCGTTGCTACTGGCCAACCTTACTGCGCAATCATGTGCCTTGTTGTTGAATTTATTCGATCAGGAAGAACTTGCTAACATTCTGGGCGATATCGGGTCGCGCGGTATCTCGATGATTCTGGCTGAAATGTCCGAGGGTGAATTGGGGGCCTTCTATCAAAACGTCGGCAGCGAGGTGATGGCAACGCTAACCACTCACATGGGGGATGTGATATTTACCGCCATCAGCGCCGGAATAGAAGCAGCAGCGTGGTTCTGGGCCGATGGCAACGAATTGCGCAAAGGCTTCGATGAAACCGCCGCCGCTGCGCATCATGACACATTCGCTGAGGATTCGCTGGTCAGGAGTGCGGCCGCCGATATGGGCGACCATGATCCCTTGGGTGACATATAAAGACTGGTGAGACGGAAGTCGCTGGCAGCTTCCGTGCCTTGACCCGCTTGCCATATTGTTTCCATTTTTCGACCAATTCCAGCCGCATTAGCTCGTTAAGAACCCCATGTGGACGCCGCCGTCGCAGGCAACAATCCGACTCTGCGCTGTGCCATCGCTATGACGCTTTGGTCTTAGCCCGACTTGGGATCGTCAGTGATGCCTGCATCTACATAAGTGAAATGCGTAAATTTGGGTTCAGTACCGGATATGGCCAATCAGTTCGACGTTTTCTTCCTAGGTAACTATGCTTCGATCGACCCGACCGAAGGTAACTCCAGATCCGAAAACGCTGCCTCGCTTCTGAACACGACCTTCGGAGGCGCAGACGCACCGCTATACAACAGTATCAAAACTCTGTCTCCGGGTACCGCTGGTTACGGCAATACTGTCCCAAACGCCTATGCAACGAATAATGACGCACAAGTTGAAGACAACCCGACGCGGGACGACACGTTTCGCATAGATGGGGGTGTCGATCAGACATTCGACGCGACGGCTTCGTATGCCGCGACAATCACCTATGCCAATGGCCAGCCACCCGTGGATGTGATTGCGATTGTCTTTCAAGATACCAATGGGAACCTGTACCTCGCTCCGGCGCAAAGTTCGTCAGCTTATCAAAACGCCCTTCAGGCTGGGCCGATCGAGTCGATTACATTCAACACAGTAAGCACTGACACCGCCGACATGGCAGGCAGTCGCATTGATGGCGATTATGTCACGCCGGACGGCTGGTTCGATGGTACCACTGTCGGGGATAACGCCGGTGTCGGCTCCCTCGACGCCCAGGCCGACAGAATTGACGACCACGACAACGCGATAAACGCAGGGTCGGGGAACGATACCATCGCAGCCGGTGCTGGTGCCGATACCGTCTTGGGGGGTGCCGGCGACGATAGTATCGACGGCGGCTCAGGTGCCGACGTGATATATGGCGACTCTGCGATTGGTACAGCCACCACGTTTTCCTGGGCTGACCAGGGTCTTGCTGACGATACTTCGGTTTCAGGCGGGGTCACGGGCATTACCGGCTCCGGAGATATCCAGGTCAAAACCACATTTGTCCAAGAGGGCAATTTTGTCTCTGCGTCGATGGAGACCAGCGACGCGCTTTTCGACTATAACGAGTTGAGCGATGCATCGTCGATCAGCATGTATGGCGGTGCGGCCGGGGCCGACACCAACACCGCCACAATGCAGATCGAGTTTTCCGCGCTGAACAACAGTGTTTCGAACGAAGTCGGCAAAGTTACCTTTGGCATCTTCGACATAGACCTCGCTAGTGGTTATGAAGACGAGATTTTCGTCAGAGCCTATGACGCTAGCGGCAACCTTGTCCATGTTGATTTGACCGCAGGAAATCCCGATACAGTAAGTGTCGACAATGCCGCAGGGCGCGCTATTGCAATTGATGCGGGACGCGGCCTTACTTCTTCAAAGACCGGGTTTCTGCAGGTCGACGTTGCCGGACCTGTCGCGCGGATTGAGATTGATTACAACAACCCTAACCCCGGCGATTCACGGCAAGGTATCCGGGTTGGCGACCTTAAGCTTTCGACCATCAACAACAATCAAACAGGTAACGACACCTTGGTGGGGAACGCCGGGGACGACACGATTTTTGGTGAGGCTGGCGACGATTCCATTTCGGGCGGTGACGGGAATGACAGCTTGGTCGGGGGTACGGGCAGCGATACGATCCTGGGCGGTGCCGGCAACGACCTTATGGCTGGCGGCGACGATGCTGACGTGTTCGTTATCGACGATGGATTTGGGACTGACACCATCGCGGGGGGAGAAGGCGGGGTCGACAGCGACCTGATCACCTTCAACGCGCTGAACAGCGGTGTAAAGTTGACCTATTCGGGGGCCGAATCCGGGCTGGCGACAGCGGGGGTCAACAGCGTTGATTTTACCGAGATCGAAAAGCTTGTCCTGACCGATTATGCCGATCTTGTTGATGCCACCCTGTCTGGCGTTTCACTTGATACCGGGGCTGGTGACGACACGATCAACACCGGGACAGGCGTTTACGATATCAATGCCGGGGCCGGGGATGACAGGGTTGTTCGCAACACCGCGACGAACGTCACCGAAGCGGGCTCCGTCATTGACGGTGGCGCGGGCACGGATACTTATGTTGCCGGCGGTGCGCTTGGCGGAAACACAATCAACCTCGAGACCGGAAAGCTCGAGTTTCAAGGCAATGATCGGGGGGATATCCGCAATTTTGAGAACGTAGAGCTTGATAACATTGCCGCATCCGTAATCGGTGATAGTGGTGACAACACGATAACTGCTGTCGGCGATTTCGATAATAATCTGGTCGGCGGCGGTGGCAATGACCTGATTGATGCAGGCGGCGGGAACGACACGGTCAGCGGCGGTGCAGGCAACGATACGCTACTTGGCGGGGCCGGGAACGACACGCTAGATGGCGGTACCGGAGATGACCTGCTGACCGGCAATGACGGCGACGATGTATTTGTCTATTCCGGCGGCAATGATACGATCAGCGATCTGAATTTCGGCAGCACCGGGCCCTTGGATGACGGGGTAACTACAAATAACGATTTTATCGATTTAAGTGGATACTATAAAAAGATATTTGATCTACGTGCGGATTATGCCGACAACAACGTGCTTGATCAGTCAAACTTCTCGACCGCCGACTACACAGGCAAAAGCCAGTTCGGTACAGGGTCGCTGCGTTTTACCAATATGTCGGCATCCGACTTTCGCTATGACAATACAGGCGTGGTTTGTTTTGGTGCAGGTACCGCGATCCGCACACCCCAAGGTGATGTGTTAATCGAGGATCTTCGCGTGGGCGATTTGGTGAACACCATGGACAATGGCCCCCAGCGTATCAAATGGGTCAATAAACGGTCCTATGCCATCTCGGACTTACAACATCGTGAACATCTGTACCCAGTATTGATACGACGCGGGACTTTCGGTGCCGAACGTGATCTTTTGGTTTCGCAGCAACACGGTATTCTTACCGGGCGCTCCGGCGATGCATTTGCAAGAGCAAAACATCTGGTTGGGCACACCAGTGGTGTTCGCTTAGCTCGCGGCAAAAAGTCTGTCACCTACATCCATTTGATGTTTGAAAGCCACGAGGTCATTTTTGCCGAGAATGTAGCATCAGAAAGCTTCTACCCTGGTCCGATGGCGCTTGAACAGATGACCCCCCAAGACCGTCTCGCCTTTTCACAGGTTCTTCCCGGATTGAGCCTCGGTTTTGGCAAAGTGACACGTGAACAGGTGGGTCGTGTCTATGGAGCCACTGCGCGAAAGTTCCTGAGCAGGAAATCGGTGATTGCTGACGCCTGCAAATGCAAGCTGACCCCCAAAGTGCCCGCACGTCGCGCCGTGCAGCATACGCAGCACACAGGACCACAATTTGCCACCTAGTCTGAAAGCCGGCGCTGTTGACCATCACAAACTCCAGGGCATTAATTACATAATTACTATTATATGAATTTAGTCCGGCCATACAGGCCTGCTCTCGGGTACCGTGTCAGGGCAACGGCACCCGATCTTGTTTCAGCGGCTACCCTAAATGTCGGGCAAATCCTTCAGGACCTTGTCCAGCGTCGCGGGGTAATCACGAACCCGCACGCCGGTCGCGTTGAAAATTGCGTTTGTTATTGCGGCACCTGCCCCTGAGATGCCCAATTCGCCGACACCCTTAGATTGCATTGGGTTAGCCCAGCTGTCACGTTCTTCCAGGAATACCGCCTCGATGTCGGGCACATCCAGGTTTACCGGTACGTGATATTCCGCCAGGTTGTGATTTACGATGTGCCCGTCCCGCACGTCATGGACCAATTCTTCGGTCAGCGCGGAACCAATACCAAAAATCATCCCACCGTGACATTGAGACAGGGCAGTCTGCATATTCAGGATCCGCCCGGCAGAGAACACGCCAAGCATCCGCCGAACCCGGGTTTCCCCCGTGACGGCACTTACCGCCACCTCGGCAAAATGCGCTCCGAATGTCGCTTGCTCAACCTCGTCGCTGGTTGACCCCGGCTCAATGTGACCTTCTGCCGACAGGTCGCGGGTCAACAGTTGGGCCAACTCGTGATGTACGTTGCCGGAGATAACAGACCCATCCTTGATCGTAAGCTCGGCCTGGTCAGCGCCCAAAAGGTCTGCGATCTCTGACCGGAGCTTCTGGCACGCCAGAAATACGGCTGATCCGGTCGACCCGGCCCCCCACGATCCGCCCGAACCCGCCGCAGGTGGAAAGTCCGTATCGCCAAGCTTGACCTCAATTCTGTCCAATGACAGGCCCAGCATTTCGCCGGCGATCTGTGCCAAAATGGTGTAGGTTCCGGTGCCAATATCCGTCATATCGGTTTCGACGGTTATTGTGGCATCACTATGCAGGACCACGCGCGCCTTCGCTTCGTGCAGAATGTTGCCTCGCGCTGCCGACGCCATTCCGATGCCGATCAACCATTCGCCTTCGCGGACGGTGCCGGGGGTCGGATTGCGTTTGTCCCATCCGAAACGCTCTGCCCCGGTGGTCAGGCACTCCGCCAGAGAATGGGACGAAAACCTCTTACCATCTTCCGGGTGGACGTCGGGAATGTTTCGCAACCGCAATTCAACCGGGTCAATTCCGGCCTCGTGGGCCAGTTCGTCCATTGCGTTTTCCAGGGCCAACATCCCCACCGCTTCACCGGGTGCACGCATCGACCCTGCACAGGTAAGGTTCAACCGGGCGATCTTGTGAGAATAAGATCGGTTTTTGCCAGCATAAAGAAAGTGCGTCGCCAACGCGACAGGTTCGCTAAACGATTCACCCGGTAAGTTCGATACCAAGGCGTCATGTCCGATGGCGGATAGTTCGCCTTGTTCATTTGCGGCCAGGCGCAAACGTTGCTGCGTCGCGCTGCGGCGCATTGTCGTTTCGAATACCTGAGGCCGGGTCATCACGACGCGCACGGGACGCCCCAGTTCTTTGGCGGCAAGCGCCGCCGCGACTGCTTCGGGTGCAAGCCCGAGCTTCGAGCCGAAACCACCGCCCACATAGGGTGCCAGAACACGTACGTTACCCGGGTCGATACCCAGGGAATCCGCCAGCTCGTTTCGGTTGAATTTCAACATCTGAAGCGAACTATGCAAGATCACGTTTTCGCCTTCCCACCAAGCGAGCGAGGCATGCGGTTCCATCGCCGCACTGTTTTGCGAGGGCGTAGTATAGGTGGCGTCGATGCTGAAGGCGGCATCGTTCATTGCATTCTCGATGTCGCCTTGGTCGATCTGTTTGGCGGCCGGGCGCTCCACCGGAGCATCACCATCCAAAAGGTCGGTGATCGCATCGGGCGAAGTTTCGTAAACAACCGATATATTCTGTGCTGCGTGCCGCGCCTGTTCAAACGTTTCCGCCACCACCAGCGCGATAGGCTGGCCGAAATAGGCGACGTCTCGCGGCCCCTGAACAGGTGCCTTGTCGGCCCCGCCTTGGGCGGGGTTCCGCAACATCCGCTCATCGGTGATGATCGCCAGCACGCCGGGCATCGCCAGTGTTGCAGCTTCGTTTATGGACGTCACCCGCCCTTTGGCAATCGTCGCACGCACAAGCATACCCACTGCCTCGGTCCCGTCGCCGACCTCGGCAGCGTAAGCGGCTTGTCCGGTAACTTTCAGCGGACCCTCACGCCTGGGCGTTGGTGTTCCGATAATGCCCTGTGCCATATCGTCCAAAATCGCCGGTTGGCGTTCGTTCATCTTCAAATGAGCAGTCATTGCGAAACCTCCGTCAGTGTACGCAACACAGCCTTCAAGGTGCGGCGCGCAAGTGGGATCTTGAAATCGTTTTCACCATAACCTTGAGCGTCGGCCAGCAAGATATCGGCGGCCTTGTCGAACAGGGCGTCACTCGGGGCGTTGCCGACAAGCGCGGACTCTAGCTCCCTGTTGCGCCAAGGTTTGGGCGCGAGCCCGCCAAACGCCAATGCAGCCGTACTGATCTTGCCCTCGTCCACCTCCACCAAGGCCGCTATGGAAACCAGAGCAAACGCATAGGAGGAACGATCGCGCACTTTACGGTAGATGTGGGATGCTTCTACCGGTTTGGGCAGCAGGACCGCAGTAATCAAATCCCCCGGCTTCAGGGTGGTTTCAATGTCAGGCGTGGTGCCGGGCAAACAGTACAGATCATCAAGTGCGATCTGACGTGACGTGCCATCGTGGCTCTCGACTTCCACACTTGCGTCAAGCGCCATCATTGCCACCGCCATATCTGACGGGTGGGTGGCGATGCAGTGTTCACTGGTGCCAAGCACTGCGAGCGAACGGTTGAAACCTTCTTTCGCCTGACAGCCGGTACCCGGAGAGCGCTTGTTGCAGGGCATCGCGGTGTCATAGAAGTACCCGCATCTAGTACGCTGAAGAAGGTTGCCGCCCGTGGTCGCCTTATTGCGCAACTGCCCCGATGCGCCCGCCAGCAGCGCACGCGATAACACCTCGTAATCACGCCGAACGACTGGATGGGCTGCTAGGTCACTGTTGGTGACAAGGGCCCCAATCCGCAACCCGCCCTCTTCAGTAGCCTCGACGTTGCCTATGTCGAGACGGTTGATATCGACAACGCTCTGCGGGGTCATGACTTCGAGCTTCATCAGATCAAGAAGATTGGTACCCCCAGCGATAATGGCAGCGCCGTTTCTTGCATCGGTTGTGGCATCCAAGCGGGTTTCGGCCCGTGCATATTCAAAGCTTTTCATCGTGTTCCCCTTCTGCGGCTTCGCGAATGGCCTTGACGATGCCAGGGTATGCCGAGCAACGGCACAGGTTACCGCTCATTCGTTCCGATATCTCAGCGTCGGACAAGCTGACGTCACCGTCTAATGTGTCCGACACATTGGATGGCCAGCCCGCCTTTGCTTCGTCCAACATGGCGGTTGCCGAACATATCTGCCCAGCCGTGCAGTACCCGCACTGAAAACCGTCATGACGTACAAAGGCGCTTTGCAGGGCAGACATGTCCTCGGGGGTGCCCAGACCTTCAATAGTCGTGATTTCATCCCCGTCATGCATGCAAGCGAGCGTCAGGCACGAGTTGATCCGTCGCCCGTTGATGATGACAGTGCAAGCACCACACTGGCCGTGATCGCACCCTTTCTTCGTTCCGGTTAAGCCTAGGTGATGGCGTAGCGCATCCAGCAGGCTGGTTCTGGAATCCGCAACCAGCATGCGTTCTTCACCATTTACATGGAGGGGAGTTTTGAGGGTCATATAACTACTTTCCGGTTAATCGACTATCGAATGAATTTCATCACGCCCGCGCCTTAGCGCCCGAAGAGCGTGGAAAATACCTTTTGCTGTGACGCGCCCAATGTGTTGGATCGCAGGCCCGACCGCCTGTCGGAGTTCGCTACATCAAGAATATCTGCCATGTGCGTGAACCCTCTTTCTGATTGTATTGGGGAATTAACGTAGCTCTGGCGCTTTCGTTCCCGGCACAGAGAATGACCCTAATCGTGGCGAACCGTGAAATGCTCCGCACATACGAGCTGGATTTAAGCGCGCGGTGCCGCCGACGCGCTATCTGTACCCGGTCCGGGGGTTCATTCTGCTGCGCCCTTGTTATTGACATCAGCGCGCTATCTTAAATCGGATATGTCATCCTAAAATGGAAATATGATGGAACACGTTTCAATTGATCTCTGGGCTACCAATCTTGAACCCGCGGTTCCAGATTTAGCGTCATGGCTGGCAGCACTGGAGGCACGGGTTTCACAAACAGCGGCCAGAGGCGGTCATATGCTGGTGCTGCCCGAATTTGCCTGTGCACAGTGGCTAAGCTTTGCACCCCTCGATTTGCCGACCGAGAACACAATGGGATGGCTTTACGAGACCGGTGAAATTGCGTTGCCGGCCATTGCAACGATGGCAGCGCAATACGGTGTGTCAGTCCTGGCCGGAACAATACCGTTTGCGTCGGAAGTCAAAGACGGTGTCCAGACATATTTCAACCGGGCCTGGTTGCTCACCCCTGACGGCGCACGCCACACCCAAGACAAGCTAAGCCTGACCCCGCTAGAGGTGCAAAGCGCCGGTGGTGTAACCGTGCACGGTGAAAGCATAAATGTCTTTGAATGGAACGGCCTGCGAACCGCGATGATCATCTGCCTCGACACCGAATTTACCGACTTGTGGTCCCGGTTGGGCGGGTTGAACCTTGACCTTATAATCATACCCGCCAAGACGGATATGATCACCGGTTACAATCGCGTGTTCAGTTGCGCCCGTGCACGCGCCATCGAGCTTCAGACCGCAGTCTGCGTTCTTGGAGCCGTCGGCGTGCCGTTCGGTCAAGCCGCAACCGACACTGGTGTCGGGGGTGCCAGTGTTTTTCTGCCCTGCGATGTAGGCGTGTCACTGGACGGGATACACGCGACCCTGACACCGCAAACTGCAGCGATGGGAACCAGCCACGTTTTGGTTGCGGCCCATATACCTGTCGGAGCGTGTCGCAGGTTGCGAAATGGCCTGGCAGAGGCCGAAGTCACTCCTGCTTTGTGGGACGCCAGCCATCTGGTTGTCCAAGACCGGGCCCAACCTGTTCCCGAGAGCGTAGGCTAAAGCTGCACGGGCGCATGCGCAGAAACCCAACCGAACAACACCGATACCTGCGATGACTTAGCGACATCGCCAGCAATCTGTACTACACTTCGCGGGGTGAACGTCGAGTTTGACGCGCCCGGTGTTTGGCCGGTTCATACAAAGGCATTATGATGACAGATGATCAGCCTTCAGGTGGGTCTGCGCCGTGTTTTGCCCACACCCTTGTCGGTGGCTATTCGATAGACCCTGATACATGGCAAGATGTGTCCCGGTTTCGCCGCGCGGAAAGAAACCGTCTTCTGGCCGCGCGAACGCTGTCGACAGCAGCCCGCCAATCCGCGACCGACACTCTGGTTCAAACGCTTTCAGCCGAGGTTGCATTCCACCCTGGTTCAAAGCTTGCAGTGTATTGGCCCATTCGTGGCGAACCGGACCTGCGCGAATGGATGGTATCCGCGCACGAGGTCGGTGCTTCAGTATTGCTTCCGGTAGTGATCGCTAAAGGTGCCCCGCTTGAATTCCGTCATTGGCTGCCCGGTTGCAGGATGGTCCGCGGGATCTGGAACATCCCTGTCCCTGAAGATGGTACGCCGGATGTACCTGATATCGTGGTTTCACCTTTGGTCGGCGTAGATCACCAGCTTTACCGATTGGGCAATGGCGGTGGCTATTACGACCGAACTTTGGCATCGCTGGCTCCCCCACCGCGGGTGATAGGTGTGGGCTTTGACGGGTGCCGCCTGCCAAGCATATTTCCGATGCCGTGGGATATCCGCATGGACACGGTCATACTCTCGAACGGAGATGTCTATCATCGAGGCGAGGATTAGATGAACCAGATACCTAGAAAATAAAGAATACCAGGGTCATCCATACGCCGATAACAACGATGACGATCCGCAGTACGCGGGTATTCTGGATGCGTCGCGCATACCGGGCCCCGAGGTAGCCGCCTATGGTCGTCGCCACTGCCAAAACCAACGCGGATTCCCATGCAATCATTCCCGCAACAGCATAGGTCGTCACCGACACGACAGATAAGATCGCTGACAACAGGTTTTTCAAACCGTTCATATTGTGCAGATTTTCAAAGCCGATCAGCCCCAAAACGGCAAGAAGGATGATACCGAGGCCCCCGTTGAAATACCCCCCATAAATCGCAACAATTCCAAGCGCCAATGCCGACGCAACAGGGCCAACTGGTCCCAGATCACGCCGCTTTACCATGGCGATCAGACTAGGCCCGACCGCGAAAAGGGTTGTGGCGGTTAGCAGCAACCAAGGGATAATGCCCGTGAAGGCATCACTCGACGTCACAAGCAACAAGACGGCCCCGATAAGCCCGCCAATTGCAGTCACCATATAGACGACACGCAGCTTGAGCGTGCCTTCCGCATGCAGGTCGTGACGATAGGCCCACGCGCTTGCTATATACCCCGGCAAGGCCGTCAACGTGGCGGTCGCATTCGCCATGATCGGCGGGACCCCGATCCAGATCAGTGCCGGAAAGCTGATCAATGTGCCGCCTCCGGCCAGGGCATTTATCGCCCCGGCTGTCAGGCCTGCGATAACTAGGATGAAATACGACAACATAACGACTCTTTCATTGGCACGTTCCCTTCTTTGTCCTATCGTCGATTGGTCTGCAAATTGGTCTGAATACGGGATGGTGGATGGGAATTCGAAAAGCCGAGGTGCTAGAGCGGCTTCGCGATTACATTGATACCGTAGCGCCCGTTGTCGGGGATAAACTACCTGCCGAAAGACAACTTGCAGCCGATATAAGTTGCAGTCGCGAAACCTTACGCGCAGCTTTGGCCGTGCTTCAGGCGGAGGGAGAGCTTTGGCGTCACGTTGGCCAAGGCACCTTTCGCGGTTCACGTCCGATTGCGAGGCCGGTGCGCGATATGATCCTGCTGGAAGCAACCACGCCGTTGGACCTCATGGAAGCACGGGTACTTTTGGAACCCCCGGTATCGGCGACCGCGGCTCTGCGGCGTGTGGACGACGATCTGGTGTTGCTAAACCAACGTGTTGATGCATGCCGAAAAGCCCGTGATCGTTCAGCGTGCGAAAGGGCCGATGATGCATTTCACCAGACCATTGCACATGTTGCGCGGAATCCGGTTTTGATTGCATTGCTGCGCTATTTTTCGGGGGCCAGATATCGCCCGGTGTGGCAGCGAGAATGGGATCGTACCTATCGGCGGCTTGGGGTAAACGAATTTACCGAAACCCATTCTGAACAACACAGCATCATCGTTGGTGCCATTGCTGACAGGGATGCCAACGCTGCTCAAGTTGCGATGGCGACCCATCTTGAAATCGTGAGTAAAGCGATGCGTGTTACCAACCATTAGCTACGCACGGCGATGATTTCCATCCCAGGTAGATACTCCCCCATTCAACCACATGTTCCGGGATCAAGGGGATACCGCCTTGGTCAGGGTATAACGGCGGAGTGAACCTGTGAGCTGAACTCCGCGCAAATTTTCCGAAAATTTTCCTTACCATTCCGTTGACATAAATTTTCGAGAACTAGCTCTAGGTTGAAAAGGAGGCAGCTATGACGCATTCAAAAATAACCAGACGAGGTATTTTAGGAGCAGGAGCCGCAGCTAGTATCGCTACTGTCGTACAGGCTTCTGAACAAGATGACCCCGTCACCGACGTGGACACCGACGGAACGGACCACCGGAAACTGTCGTTGAAAGATACCAAGCACATTCGAGAATATTATCGGTTAGCGAGAAGCTGACAAACCTCTGCTATGGAGAGTACTTCATGTTGAAACGAAAGACAGGAACGGCTGTTCGAGCGTTGAGAACCCCCAACCATGTTGAACAGCACACCGTTGGCAACCTTGATCGCCGCTCGTTCTTGATGGCCTCTGGACTTGGTGCGGCCGCTTTGATGGCCCCGATAACCGCTGCGGGACGCGTACAAGCCGCCCCCTCTGTTGCGCCAGCCCTCTCGCCTGAAATCAAACATATCAAGACCATTTGCCAGTTCTGCTCGGTTGGGTGTTCGATCTGGGCCGAGGTCCAAAACGGAGCATGGATCGGGCAAGAACCGGTTTTCGAAAGCCCGATCAACCAAGGGACCCATTGCTGCAAAGGTGCGGCGATGCGCGAAATCTCCCAGGGCGAGCGTCGGCTTAAATATCCGATGAAAAAAGTTGATGGCGAATGGACGCGCATCAGCTGGGATCAAGCGATTTCCGAAATATCGCAAAAACTACAGACCATTCGAACTGACTATGGCCCTGACAGCGCCTACTGGCTTGGGTCCGCCAAGTTCTCGAACGAACAGGCATATCTCTTCCGAAAATTCGCGGCTTATTGGGGAACGAACAACGTCGACCACCAAGCGCGGATTTGCCATTCGACGACAGTTGCCGGCGTCAGCAATATTTATGGCTATGGGGCCATGACAAACACGTTCAACGATATCCGCAATTCCAAGTCCATTATCATCATCGGCGGGAATCCGGCAGAAGCGCACCCTGTCTCGATGTTGCATGTGCTTAATGCCAAGGAAGACGGATCGAAGTTAATTGTGGTCGACCCCCGGTTCACCCGCACAGCAGCACACGCCGATGAATATGTCAGAATACGTCCGGGCTCTGACATTGGCTTTTTGATGGGACTGGTCCGCGAAGTGCTTGCGAACGGCTGGGAAGCCAAGGAATACATTGAGCAGCGCGTGTGGGGCATAGAGGAAATTCGCGCCGAGGCCGAAAACTGGACTCCTGAAGAAGTTGAGCGCGTATCGGGAATCCCCGCAGACCAGACTCGAAAAGTCGCCCAAATGCTCGCGGAGAACCGTCCAGGCACCTTGGTCTGGTGTATGGGATTGACCCAGTCTTCGGTCGGATCGTCGAAAACCCGAGCCGCATCTATTTTGCAATTGGTGCTTGGTAACATCGGCATCCCGGGCGGTGGGGCGAATATCTTTCGCGGACACGATAACGTTCAGGGCGCGACCGACCTTGGGGTCGCCTGTGATACCCTGCCGGGATACTACGGCCTGTCTACCAACGCCTGGAAACACTGGAGCCGGGTCTGGGGAACTGATTACAGCTGGATGAAAGACCGGTTCGGCTCTAAGGATTTGATGGAAAAAGAAGGTATGGCCCTAAGTCGCTATATGGACGCTATTACCGAAAACCCGGAGGCGATCGAACAGCCCAACCCGGTAAAGGCGATGATCTTCTGGGGTCACGCTGCCAACTCTATCACACGTGGCCCAGACCAGCTGCGCGCCTTGGAAGAAGTCGAACTTCTTTGTGTTATCGACCCATATCCAACGCAAGTCGCGGTCATGACCCAGAAGAAAGACGACGTATACCTGCTGCCTGCAGCCACCACCGCAGAAATAGATGGTTCCGTCACCAACTCTTCGCGGTCCGTGCAATGGCGCACCAAGGTGTTCGAACCGCTTTTCGAAGCGAAAAGTGATTATGAGATTACGTATCTTTTCGCCAATGCCTTGGGATTTGCTGACGAGATGTTCAAGAACATCGAGGTGAATGACAACAACCCGTCGGCCGAAAGTATCCTGCGCGAAATCAATAAAGGCACATGGACAATCGGGTATACCGGTCAAAGCCCGGAGCGCCTGAAGCTCCACATGGAAAATCAGGACAAGTTCGATTCTGTTACTTTGCTTGGGAAAGAGGAACCCGTAAAAGGCGAATATTACTGCCTGCCCTGGCCCGCTTGGGGGTCACCGGACCAAAAACACCCTGGTACCCCTTTGTTGTACGACACTTCTAAATCCGTCGCCGAAGGCGGGCTGCCGTTCAGGGCACGCTGGGGTGTAGAACGCGAAGGCTCCAACCTGCTGGCCGAGGACAGCTATACCGTCGGTTCCGAAATCAAGGATGGCTATCCCGAAGGCACGCTCGGCATGATCGAGGCCTTGGGCTGGACAGACGATCTGACGGCCAAGGAAAAACTGGTCATCCTCGCGATCGGGGTTGGCCGGTTCGATCTGAAGCTGCTTGATTTACCTGAAAGCGAGGCAAGAACAGCTTTACTGGCCCTTGAGCGTGAGACAATTAACGTCGCGGGTCAGGCAGTCGAGATTGATGGTCAGACCAAAGATGGGGTTTCGTTGACCAGCAAGTTCCCCGGCTATCCTCAGCAAGCTCTGATTGCGATCGAAGCGTACCTGGCGGATGACAGCGGCGATACGACCAGCGACGGTGGTAACGACCTTGCCGGAGATATCCGCAAGGTGAACTGGAAAACCGACCTGTCGGGTGGTATCCAAAGGGTCATGATCTCGCATGGGCTGGCCCCTTATGGCAACGGCAAGGCCCGCATGGTTGTCTGGAACTTCCCAGATCCCGTCCCGCTGCACAGAGAACCTCTTTATACCCCGCGCCGCGACTTGTTGCCCCAATACGCGACTTATAGTGACCGGCGTAAGTGGCGCCTGCCCGTGCTATACGAGAGCATCCAACAGGTCGACCACGCGACAGAATTTCCTACGATCCTGACATCGGGGCGCCTTGTGGAATTTGAAGGCGGTGGTGATGAAACGCGATCAAATCGCTGGCTCGCGGAATTTCAGCAGCACATGTTTGTCGAGGTCAATCCAGTCGATGCGTCAAGCATAGGCGTCGCGGACAAAGAGGATTGCTGGGTGGTTACGCCTGAAGGTCGCATTCGCGTGGCGGTCATGGTGACCAACCGTATACCTGTGGGAACTGTATTTTTACCATTCCACTTTGCAGGGTTTTGGATGGGCGAGGACATCAGCGGCCGCTATCCGGATGGTGCCATCCCCTATGTTGTTGGTGAGGCAACCAACACCGTTCAGACCTATGGCTATGATATCGTTACACAAATGCAAGAGACCAAAGCGACACTCTGTCGTTTGGAACGAGCTTAGGAAGTTTGACATGGCTAGATTGAAATTCCTTATCGATGCGGACAGATGTATCGAATGCAACGCCTGTTCGACGATTTGCAAAAATGAACACGAAGTGCCTTTCGGTATGGTCCGGCGCCGGGTCGTCACACTTAATGACGGTGAACCGGGCGAAAAATCGGTCCCGATTTCGTGCATGCACTGTACCGACGCGCCGTGCGTCGCGGTGTGCCCGGTATCGACACTTTATCAAACCGACCTGGGTATCGTGCTTCATGACAAGGACACCTGCATCGGCTGCGGTTATTGCTTTTACGCCTGCCCGTTCGGCGCACCGCAATTCCCCAGATCCACGTCCTTTGGCACCCGCGGGGTCATGGACAAGTGTACATTCTGCGCCGGTGGCCCCGAAGAAAACGGGTCAGAGGCAGAGTTTCAGAAATATGGCCGCAATCGTATTGCGGAAGGAAAACTGCCAATCTGCGCCGAAGTTTGCGCCACCCGAGCACTTTTGGCCGGCGACGCGGACACAGTAAGCGAAATCTACCGTGAACGTGTAATCAACCGCGGTTTCGGCTCCGGTGCGTGGGGTTGGAAAACCGCATACTATCCTGAGGGTGAGCAAAATGAGTGACTCTAGCGAAGATCGTGGCAAACGCTTTATTCGATACCGGGTCTGGGGCGGCATCGTGGCGGGATTACTGGCAATCGCCCTGGTTTGGCAAGGGTTCGAGCTTTTCGACGATGATTCCCGTACCGTTCCCGAAGTGCGATGGGGCGTGGCTCAGGACCAGGACGGGGTTGGCATCATGGTCAACAAATCGCTTGCTGACCGCACCAATTTTCAAAAAGAGCGCTTTGTAAGCGGACCATCCCCAGACAGCAATGAGCCCAGGCCCTCTGCTCTGAATGATCGGGTTTTATTCACAGAAACCACGATAGACGAACCATCGGACCTTTTGACACGTACGTGGCAGATACCTGATGAGAATACGCTGGATATGATGCAGCCTGCGCGGCGCGTCATTGGCACGTCGTCGCTTCCCTACGTCAACGCAAATTTATTGCAACGTCCCTTTGCGCGCGACTGGCGGCTTGTCATTGCTGATTTCACAACTCACTTAGGAGCGATCTCCATTCTTGGTTTCTCATTCCTGCTTGCGTTGTTTCTTGCTGTGCGCGGCCGCATTCCAATTTCCGAGGGTAAAAGTGGGCGTACCGTCAAGCGCTTTAGCGTACTTGAGCGTGCCAATCACTGGATGACGGCCCTAAGCTTCATCATGCTGGCACTCACCGGTATCGTGCTTTCCGTAGGCGTAACACTGTTCCAGCCTTTCGGTGACAGGGTCCTTGGTCTTGCGGGATGGATATCAACATGGGGTCACACCATTTTCGCCCCGTCGTTCGCATTGGGAATTCTTGTGATGGCGGTACTTTGGTTGCGCCAGAATCTACCTACCAGACTTGATCTCCATTGGCTTGCCAGGTTCGGGGGCTTTCTGAGCAGTCAGGATTCCACACCTTCGGCCCGTCGGTTCAATGCTGGCCAAAAGCTTATCTTTTGGTCCGCGATCCTGGGCGGCCTGATCATGGTAGCGACCGGTGTATCCTTGCTGTTCCCGTTCTATTGGCTGGACCTCACTGGGATGAGCTGGGCAATGATGATCCATGCCGTCATAGGCGTTCTGCTGATCGCGATCTTTATTGGGCACATCTATATCGGCACGGTCGGTATGGAGGGAGGCTTTTGGGCGATGTGGGACGGCGACGTCGATGTGAATTGGGCCGCAGAACACCACGACCTGTGGTTCCAGGAAATCAAAAACGAAGACAGGGGGCAACCGTTGTGAAGACATTCTTATATGGATTGACCCTTGCTTCGGTTATCGCCGGGGTAACATATCTGGGCTATCAAAACCTTTATGTCACCAGTGTTGAACGGGTAAAGGGACCGTCGTTAAAGGTCTATTCGGGCGACTAGAGTGACATAAACCCACAGGTCGGCAACAGCCTTTCTCCCATAGAACTGCTGTTGCCAACTGGTTTCTAAATCTGCGCAAATGCACTGTGATAGCCAAATTAACCATCCCTGCCATCGGGGCGGCGAAGGATTAACCATCCGATAGGTGCACTATAAGCCCGAAGCGGAGGTTGCCGCCCTATCTTTCCGGACCATTACGCGGAATTTTAACCTGCGACACCCTTGGTTGCGAATTAGCGGCGCCATTTCTCCTTCACCGCGTACCGCCGGGAACTGTCAGCCAGTACAGCAATATCCCCCCCCAACGGTGCTGGTTTACCCAGGATAATCATATCACGGGGCAGAACCACTTCCTGGCCCCCCAGATCAATAAACCCGAGAGTGTCTTGCCAATTGCCGATCACCGCGACCACACCTTCCGATTCGACTTCGGCATTCAGCTCCCCCAGCGTTTTTCCGTCGGCGTTGACCAGAATAGCGCCTTCGTATTCGGCAAGATCGGCCTTTCGACCCAATTGCGGGACATCGGAGCCTTCAAGCGCGGAGACTGCTTGTTCAAGCTTGGCGACCGCGTCAGCTCTGCGCCCGTTCTGAAGTGCCCGGCGGGCCTGCTTAACTGCGCTCTCTGCTTCTGAAAACATGCCCCTTGAAAGCTCACTATATTTGGCGACCTCCAATACACGGAATGCTTCGTCCATTGCGGTTACCGACGCCCCCCTTGTGCCCGAAGACAAGCCTGATATCGCTTTGTTGAGCTGGTTGGTCACCCCCTCTTGCAGGGCGAGACCGGGCGGAGGTGCCTTGTCAGTTTGCTGTGCCCCCGCTGGAACACCCACAAGCGCGCATGCAAGCGCAATTATCGCTGCACGGCCCGTTGTTTTTTCAGGACATCCCATGCTTCCACCCTAGTTTGATTAGTGCGTAATTGACCGGAAAGGTGAGTATTGCGCCCACGAGGAGGCCAAAGCTCGCAAAGCCCCAAAACGCGAAAGTGTCAGGGGGCGGTGCCGCGCCAACCACGCGTGGGGTAATTTGTGCCATCACTAAACCCATGCCGATCATGACCGATGCCATCGAGAAAAATTCGGCCCGGAATGCCTTGAACAGCGCTGTGAGAATGTCGTTGTCCTGTAGCAGAAACGCCCAAAGTTGGAATATGATCCAGCCAAAGGCAAAACCCACAGCGTATTCCACCCAGAATTCCTGCCAGAAGGTTACATTACTAAGGCGAAGGACGATCATCGCAGTCACAATGCCCAGCCCGTCCCCTCCGACGCAGTGAATCAAGGCACCGTTTGTTTTGTAAAATGTATTGTCGACATACTCTTTGTGTTTTTCCTTTTTTTCCTTTTCCGTCATGTCGCCAACACCGGACGGTCGGCAGGTCCAGAAGTAAAACGCCAAGCCCAGAACGGAAAAGAAGAAGATAATGATTGGCCACGCCGCCTTTAAGGGTGGGTTAACGGCAGTGTTTACAAACAGCATGTCGTACAAGGCCCACCCGGCACCGCCCACACCGATGAAGTACCAAGAAGTGACGAACCAAGGGTCTGCAAGAAAAGCGAAAAATTCCATCTTGGTACCTCTGTCGCTATGGTAGAATGGTCAACTCATTGGTGCAATCACTTGCCAAATAAACCCGTTCGTTTGCCATAAGTTCCTAACTTGATAGAACAAGTTCGACTTCCCTAGAGAATCTCTGGCAAGAGAAACCGCAACCTAAGGGGGTTTTTCAAGCGTCAATTTTGTCGCGTTCTATCACGTTGGGTGGGGTATAGATCTGTGATGGTTTGATATCCGCACCCGCAGGTTCAACATCCACCAAACACGTATGGGCGATGGGTCCCTGTGCCAGCCGCGATGTTCCCTTGTCCACGGTCAACACATTGGGGTTTCCATTGCGACAACTGTCGTCGCTGGGGTCATACCAGGCACCCGTGGCAATTTGAACGACGCCGTGCATGATATCATCGCTCAGGTGCACTCTGGCATAGCAGGACCCCCTGTCGTTGAATATCCGCACCACCTGCCCTTCGTGTAAACCTCTGGCCGTCGCATCAGCCCTGTTCATCAAACAGGGTTCCCACCCTGCCTCACGGTCCGCTTGGCTAACCGCACCATGGTCAAGCTGCGAATGGAGCTTGTTGCGAGGCTGATTTGAAATCATATGCAAAGGATAGCTGTGCGCATTGCCCAGCCATTCCAAAGGCTCCATCCAAGTGGGATGACCTGGGCAGTCGTCATACCCGAAGCCCGCAATTGTCTGGGAAAATATCTCGATCTTTCCACTGGGGGTCTGCAATGGATGCTTGACGGGATCGCGCCGAAAATCTTCGAGCATGACAGTGTCATGGTCCGGGTCTGGAACGCGAAAAACGCCGTCGCGTTGAAAACTTTCCCAATCCGGAAGGCTTACACCCTCGCGGGCGGCGGATTGGCGAGATATGTCATATAGCCAGCGCTGCCAGTCTTCGGGGCTGCGGTTCTCTGTAAATGCTTCTTCGACCCCCATTCGCGCGGCGATGCCGCGCAAAATATCATGATCGCTTTTTGCCTGTCCCACAGGGTCGATGGCTTGGTCCATCACCACCTGAAACGGGTCCTTTGGTGTCAGGGCGATATCACTGCGTTCAAGGGGGGTAGTACACGGCAACACGATATCGGCATGGCGCGCCAGACTGTTCCAACACCATTCGTTCGCAATCACCGTTTCAGGCCGCGCCCACGCCTGCCGCATCCGGTTCAGGTCCTGGTGGTGATGAAACGGGTTGCCGCCAGCCCACCAGACCAGCCGCACGTCAGGATACAACATCTGCTGACCGTCATAATCAAAACGTCCGTTGGGATTTTCCAGCATGTCGGTAACGCGCGCCACCGGAATGAAGCTCGATACCGGGTTTACGCCCTGCGGCATCGACGCGTAATCAATATAGCGTCGTTGCAATCCCACGTTGTTCATGGCCGAATAGCCAAAGCCGAAACCAGTGCCCGGCAACCCGATTTGCCCCAACATTGCCGCCAACGTTATAGCCGCCCAATAAGGTTGCTCTCCGTGATCCTGACGGGTCAACGACCAGCTCACGGAAATCATGCAGCGTTGCGACGCCATCCGACGGGCCAGATCTCGAATGGTATCGGCTGGGATGTCACAGATGTCCGCGGCCCATTCAGGTGTTTTGGCGATGCCATCTTCTTGACCACGCAGATAGGCGGCAAATTTTCCAAAACCTGTCGTGTATCCATCCAGGAACGGCTGATCCAACAAATCTTCGTCCAAAAGAACAAACGCCAGCCCCAGCATAAGCGCCGCGTCGGTCGACGGACGCGGCGCAATCCATTGCGCGCGCGCATTCGGTGCCATGTCGTCCTTAAGCGGAGAGATGCTGACAAACTGAACCCCGGCCTCGGCAGCGGCCGTCACGCCGGCTTTTTGTACGTGCGCGCCGACACCCCCTTGCGAGATTTGACCGTTCTTCAACGGGATGCCACCAAAAGCGACAAAAAGTTCACAGTGTTTCGCGATCGACTCCCAAGAGGTCGCGCTTTCCAGCGGGCCGCGAAAATCACCGATAACATGCGGCACTACGACCTCGGCGGCGGCAAAGCTATAGGTATTACGTGACCCCGTGAACCCTCCGATACAGTTGAGAAAACGTTTCAACTGGCCTTGCGCATGATGAAACCTTCCCGCACTCGCCCAGCCGTAAGACCCGGCATATATCGCCTGATTTCCGTGTTCCTCTATTACCCGAGCAAGCTCGGAGGCCACGAGCCGATCTACTTCGTCCCAGCTCACCTGTACGAAGCTGTCATGGCCACGCAGGTGCCCTGCCGTCCCGGGGCCACCCTCAAGCCAACTTTTGCGCACCATCGGTGCCGTGATGCGCGTGGGTCCGTCAAGTACATCAACTATCCCGGGCCCGATGGGCGACGGATCAGGGTCTTGCGAAAAAGGCCGAATGCCAACGACGCGCCCATGCTCCACGTCGACGTTATAAGTGCCCCAATGGGTACTGGTCAGCCGATCACGTTCAGTTTTGCTCACACCATTGTCCTTATTCAAATTACCGGGCCCAAGCTCGCATACATCTCGTACATTTTCATACGCTAGTGTACCGAGATTTCCCGTTCTATTGCCAAGATCCGGATAATGACAATTTTCCGACATCTATGGCATGAAATTGATCCGGTCATGCGCATGCCTTTGCCGCGTCCACTGCCAACTTGACCAAAACAGGATAATGCTGAACCCGTTGTGCTGAATGCGCAGACGCAGCAGAGCCACGTACCACACGCCCCTTGATACCGTGGAAGATCGCCGCCATTCGAAAAAAGTTGAAGGCGATGAAGAACTCGTAGTTGGGAATCGAACGTCGCCCCGTGGCCGCGCAATACTGTTCAACATATTCGGCCTCGGTCGGAATATTGAGGCTGGCAGGGTCAACATCGCCAAGTCCTGCCACGATCTGCGGCGGCATACGGTACATCATGGCGTGATAGGTAAAATCCGCCAACGGGTGACCAAGGGTCGATAGCTCCCAATCCAAGACGGCCACAATCTTTGGCTCTGTGGGATGGAAAATCATATTGTCGCACCGATAATCACCATGCACGATCGCGGATTCGTCACTGTCGGGAATGGCATTTGGCAGAAATTCGATCAGCCAGTCCATACCGGCATCTCTGCCTGCGTCGCTGTCCGAAAGATAGGATCGTGTCCATCGGCTTATTTGCCGTGCCAGGTAATTTTCTCCGCGGCCGAAATCAGCCAACCCTATCGCAGCCGCATCAATCTGGTGCAGCCGCGCCAAGGTATCATTCATCGCCGAAAAATATGGTGGGCGCCGATCGGCGGGAACCGACGCAAAGGTGGCGTCCCAGAAAATACGGCCCTCCACCATGTCCATGATGTAGAACCAGCTGCCGATGACATCTTCGTCAAGGCACACACCATACACCCGCGCGACAGGGAAGCCCGTCGCACCCAACGCGAGCAATATGCGTGCTTCACGGTCAACCGCATGTGCACCAGCGATCAAGTCTCCAAACGGTTTGCGACGCAACACGTATGTTTTGCCCGGCGTGACAAGCTTGTACGTCGGGTTGGACTGGCCCCCGCGGAATTCGTATACTGTCAAAGGTCCCTGAAAACCTTCGACATGCGCCTCCATCCACCGCGTCAGGGCGGCGTAGTCAAACCCGAAACCATCACGTACAGGTATCACACCCTGGTTCAACTCAGGGTCTGAAGCACCTTTTGTCACGCAGGTTGCTCCGACTTCCAATCCCGCTTGATCTTTTTGGCAAGGCTCCATTTGTGCACCTCGGTTGGTCCATCATAGATACGAAACGCACGTATCTCGCGGAACACCTGCTCCACGATGGTATCGGCGGACACGCCCTGTCCACCCGTACATTGAACACACCGGTCCGCCACGCGCATCAGCGCTTCTGATACGGCGACCTTGGTCATGGAACTTTCGGTTCCGCCTTGTGCACCGCTATCCAGGACATCGGCGCACCAATAGGTCATCAACTCTGCTTGCTTGAGGTCGATAAGGTTCTCTGCCAGCATGAACCCGACGCCTTCGTGGTCCACCAACGGCTTGCCGAACGCCATGCGGCGGTTCGCATAATCCGTAGCGATCTCGTTTGCACGGATACATGCGCCGAGCCATCTCATGCAGTGGCTCAGGCGCGCCGGAGCGAGGCGGACCTGCGCATACTTGAACCCTTCGCCCGACGCACCCAACATCTGATCGGCGGGAACGCGCAGGTTGTCGATGGTGATAACCGCATGGCCTCCGGGCATAGAGCTGTCGATGGTGTCCATGACTCTTTCGATACGGATGGCCGGATCCGGCAGGTCAACCAGGAACATGCAGGCCCCGTCATCGGATTTGGCCATGATGATACCCATGCCCGCGCCGTCTGCCCCGGTGATGAAAGTCTTGCGCCCGTTGATTATCCAGTGGTTTCCATCCATCCGGCAAGTGGTCAACATCATCGATGGGTCGGACCCCGCGCCGCCTTCTTCGGCAGGTTCGGTCATGAAGAACGCGGACCGGATACTGCCATCGACCATCCGCGGCAAAAACCGCTGTTTCAGTTCGGGCGAAGCGACCTTGCCCAGCAGATACATGTTGCCTTCGTCCGGGGCGCAGGTGTGGCACGCCAACGGTCCCAGCGGGGACAATCCTGAACGGATAAGCACGGCTGCCGTTTCTCTTTGCGTCAGGTGACCGCCGTCATCCAGGATATGGGGCGTCATGACGCCGGCGGAACGCGCCAACGCTTTCATCTCGTCGGCAAGCTCGTCCGATGGCCCGTGTGACCCGCACCGGGGGTCACCTTCGAAGGGGATGATCTTTTCGCGCACGAAGGCCTCGACCCGATCGGCGATCTCCAATGCGCGTGGGGATATGCTATTGCGTTCCAGCTTGTTGTTCATGTGTTTGGTTTCCTTTGTGTGCAAGCTAGGCAGCTTTGCCAGGTCAGTGAATATCTAGGAGAGTTGGCAGCGGTCAGGGATGAGCGAACCCCAAATCGGTCTTGAGCTGTTGTTTCAGAATTTTACCATTCGCGTTGCGCGGCAGTAATGTGTCCAACATCGTGTAACTTTCTGGACATTGGTAATCGGCAAGCTGCGACGCGCAGTGTTTCTTGATCTCGTCTTCGCTGGCGTGGTCGGTCCGTACTGATAGGACAGCGTGTACCCTCTCGCCCAACATCGGGCACGGCTTTGCGATGACTGCTGCCTCGATGACACCCACGCATGCAGTCAGTACGCTTTCGACTTCGGCAGTAAAAATCTTGTGGCCGCCGCGATTGACCAGGTCTTTCTTGCGATCAAGGATATGCACGTATCCATCACGATCGATCATTCCGATATCGCCTGACTTCCAGAAGCCGGCCGCAAATTCGCGCGCGTCCGCGTCGGGGTTTCGCCAATAGCCGCGCACAACCATCGCCCCCCTGATCCAAAGCTCTCCGGTGGTGCCGGGGGGCTGTTCGCAACCTTGTTCATCCATCACGCAAATCTCGGCACCCGGAACAGGCCGCCCCACTGACAAACGCCGCTGTGCAGTCTGATCGGCAGGCATGACAGTAGCCGGCGACGTCGTTTCGGTGGCTCCGTAGGCGTTCATCAGACCAAGGCCCGGCAATGCATCGGCCAACCGCGAGATGGTCGCGGCGGGCATCGGAGCCCCGCCATAGCCGCCTACCCGCCACTTCGACAAATCATATCTGGAAAGATCCGCCTGATGCAGGCAGAGGTTATACATCGCAGGAACCATCAACGAATAGCTCATGCCTTCGCTTGCCGCGCGTTCAAGGAATTTTTCCGCCTTGAATTCGCGCATAATCACAACACGTCCGCCACATCGCACAAGCGTGTGAATACCTGCGACCAACCCGGTGACATGGTTCATCGGTACCACCACAATAGTACAGTCCTGCGGGCCGAGCGACATGGTCTTGACGAAATTCGTGGCTGAATGGACGATCCCCAGACCCGATAACGTGGCACCTTTCGGCACGCCGGTGGTTCCCGACGTGTAAAGGATCGTTGCCGTGTCCTCTTCATCCACGTCAGCGGGTTGTGTCAGAGGTGCAGTTTGTCTGAGGTTCTCGTATGGTTCAAAACCTTGGGCCGGTCCGACAGATATGCGTGCGGTCAACGATGGTGTCTCGGTTGGCTCTGGGACAATCGTGCTGAATGCCGCCTCGACCACCAGTGCCTTGGCTTCAGAATTCACCAGGGCGTGGCGAATTCCCGGCATCTGTTCCCGTATGCTCAGCGGTACGGTGATCGCACCGATCCGCGCGGCGGCATATGTCAGAACCACGAAAGGCACGCCGTTTCCCAAAAGCATGGCGACCCGGTCACCGGCTCCGATGCCAAGACCGACAAGGCCAGCCGCCACGCGTGCAACTTCGTCGTCCAGTTCACTGAAAGTGAGCCTTACCTCATCGCAGAACACCGCTTCTTTTTGCGCAAAGCGCGCCACCGTTTCCGCCAAAAGCGCATGCACGTTGCGCGGCCGATCCACATAGCACTCAAGAACACGGCTGCCATAGTGATATTCTTTTCGCAATTCGCGCGCGTCGACCGAATTGTGTTCCATATACTGTTTCCTATTTCGAACCGGCACTGGGCCCCTTATCGGTGGCCAGATGCGCCAAGCGCCCGGGGACACCCGATATCGGCGTGCTCAGCGGTAATCCGGCCTGGATATAGCCACGTTTGAAATCGTCTATATGCCTATGCATCCATTCCCGTGCCCGCGATGGATCCCTGTTGCGGATGGCTTCAATCACGTGATTATGCGCGACAATCTGGCGCGACATGGCTTGCGGTAGTTGCGGAATCAGCGCCTCGAATCCGCTATAAAGCAGAAACCCGATCGGTTCGCGTGCCATCTGAAGCACCCGGTTCTTGCTCGCTTTGGCAACCTGCGAATGAAACGCCGTATCAAGCTCTATCGTGGTCTTTCCCTTACCTTCGGCCGCAACAAGCGCCGTGTGGATATCGGTTAACGTAGACAAGTCTTTCGCGTCTGCGTGGAGCGCCGCAAGTTCAGCGGCAAGAGGTTCGGTTGCAATCGCCGCATGCCACAGTTCGTCAAAGCTGACATCCAGCATGCTGAGCGCGCGTGTCTGACGAGAGGAAAGTTCCGCCATTCGCGGAATCGACACCACCATCTTGCGCGGAGATGATCGACGCACGAAACCTTCGCTTTCGAGCCGTCGAATGCCTTCGCGCACCGTGGATCGGTTGACATTGAACATCGCCGCCATCTCAACTTCACCAGGAAGTTGATCACCGGGTTTCAGCACGCCTTTCATGATCTGCGCCTCGATCTGGTCAGACACCTGAGCATAGGCGTGTTGGACACGCAATGGTTTGACTTTCAGCGCCATGATATCGGCCCTGTCCCCCTGAAAGCTTTAGAAACGTTGACGAAAAAGCACATAGCATCTGTACCCATTCAGACCGGGACCCGCTGCGCAAATGCCGGGTCAATCACGTTTACCTTGATGATTTCACCTCGTTCAATAACGCTTTCGCGCTGAAGCAGGTCACTGGAATGGCTTAGTTCCGACTGCGCAATCAAGACAGATAGCCCATCACCTTTCAACGATGTGATGACATCGGAAATACGTTTGGCCAGCGCCGGGGCCACGCCTTCAAACGGTTCATCCAACAGCAACAACTTTTCGCCAGCGATCAATGCACGCCCCAACGCCACCATTTTCTGCTGCCCCCCCGACAACAGCAAGGCTTTGCGCTTCGACATCTTTGTCAGTTCCGGCATGAGGTCATAAACGAACTGAAGCCGTTGCGGCCCGTCGATCGCATCATTGACCCAAGCCGGTAACAGCATGTTCTCTTCCACGGTAAGATCAGGTACCAGACGCCGGTCTTCGGGCATATAGCCAAACCCCAATCGTGCACGATCCCGCGGCGACATCTGCGTGATGTCTTCGCCGTTCCAGAATATTTGCCCACCCGCCAGATCGGCCAAGCCAGTGATTGTGCGCATGACGGTGGTTTTACCTGCACCGTTGCGACCCACCAATCCCATGCGTTCACCCGACCCCAGCTCAAGGCTGATCCCGCGCAAAATCGGAGCCGCCTGGATCGTGACCTGAATATTTTCAAGCTTCAAACTCATGCTGGGCCTCCTGTGACATATCGCTGTACCTTTTCGTCCAGTAGAACCTCATCAGGCGTATCATCCGCGATGATCTGGCCATCGTAAAACGCCAGGACCCGCTCTGAATAACGGGTAACGATATCCATGTCGTGTTCGACAAAGATCACGGTCACCCCTTCGGCCCGCAATGCTTCGATCACCAGATCCATAATCGGGAACTTCTCGTCTGCCGCCACGCCGGAAGTTGGCTCATCCAGCAGCATGACCTGAGTTTCCCCAGCCATTGCCATGGCGATGTCCAGCAGCTTTTTGACGCCGCCTGAAAGTTCAGGAATAAGGCGGTTACGGTGCTCTGCAATATGAAAACGTTCAAGCGTCGCCATCGCACGTTCACGGGCAGCCGCGCTGTGGGCATGTCGAAAGAACGAAGGGCGTTCGTCGTGGTGTATGGCCCCAGCCAGCAGCATGTTTTCCTCGACCGTCAGTTCGTTACACAGTTGGGCGATCTGGAAAGAGCGGTGGATACCCAGCCGCGTGATCAGGCGCGGCGCAAGCCCGGCAATATTTCGACTGCCAAAGTTTATCTCACCGGAATCCGGCTTGATATACCCGGTTACCATGTTGACGAATGTCGTCTTTCCGGCCCCGTTCGACCCTATCAAGGAATAAATCGCCCCTTTGGGCACGGAAACCGAGATATCTTTTGCAGCCGTCACAGCGCCGAACGTTTTTTGGACGTCGCGAACCTCAAGAACACCAGCGCTCATGTTTTGCCTCCTTTTCTGCGGCTTAGCAGTGAACCCAAGCCATTCGGCAAGGTGACGATGACGATCAACAGGAAGATACCAAGCGATAGCTGCCATGTGTTGGGGAAGTATAGATTGGAAAATGAACGAACCACTTCCAGAATGATCGCCGCCACGAACACCGCGGGGACCGACATATAGCCCGCCAGAATAGCGACAAACACAAATTCACCAGATGTGGTCCAGAATGCGAACTCAGGGTCTACGTGGCCCAAGGCGAGAACCGCGATAGTTCCTCCCAGCCCCCCCAGAACCGCCGCGAAGATGTAATTATAGGCCATCACCTTGCGCACGGATGCCCCCAGGTATTCGACCCGCAATTCATTGTCACGCGTGGCCAATGTGATTAGTCCCTGTTCACTGTCAAAGTAGATCCGCATGAGCGTCCCGGCTATGACCACAATGGCGACGACATAAATATAGAGCGCCGTTTGCAGATCGCGCCCTTCGGGTGCCCAGCCAAGAAAGGTTGGCGGCGCGATATTCAACCCGTCAGATCCGCCCAGAACGCTCATCTTGGACAAGGTGCCATACAGCACCATCGACAAGGCGAGCGTCAGCATCGCGAAGAAGATGCCGCGATATGTCGCCAACATCGGCCCAAAGATGACCCCGACGATCAGACAGACAGCACTGCTTAGCAGCGTGAGCAGAAAGATATCCGACAGGCCCCACATGTTTGCGGCAAGCGTCGCGGTATAGGCTCCTATGCAGTAATACAGCCCCTGTCCGAATGATACGACCCCGCCGCGCATCATCGCGACGATTCCCAGACATACCAATCCTTTGGCCAATGCCATGGCGAACAGGAACATCGCCCAATCCGGCAGGATGATTGACCCTGCGGCCAGAACGACAAATGCGATCGCAGCATATAAGAAAAGAACGTACCGCATCAAATCTTCCTCGCCTTGGTTTTAGCGAATAGGCCTTCGGGTCTGAACACCAACACGATCGCCATCACGAAATACACTATGAAAAGTTCCGCTTCCGGCAGCAGATGGACTGACGCCGCACGGCTGATCCCCACCATCAGCGCTCCGATCGCGGCACCGGGTACTGAACCAAGCCCGCCTATGATCACCACGGCGAAAGCGACGATAATGACGTTGGCCCCAAGCCCCGGGGTGACCGATATCATCGGGGCCGTCAACGCTCCGCCCAAAGCGGCAAGAAAAGCGCCCGCTGTGAAAGCTCCCAGATAGATGCGCTGAACGTTCACGCCCATCGTCTGGCTCATCTCTGCATCGTGAATAACGGCCAACACGACCTTGCCGATCTGGGTGCGGTTCAGCGTTAGCCACACCGCCAGCCCCACGATGATCGCGGCAGCGATGACCGCGAAATCATAGCCTACATAGAACAACGGGCCGATCTCTACGTCGCCCAACAGGGTGTAGGGTTCATAAACGAAATAGGGGTTAACGCCCCAGATCAGTTTCATCACATCTTCCAGAATGAGAAACACGGCATAGGTCACGAGCACATTGAGAACTTCGTCACGCCCATAGAAATACTTGAGCAGCCCGCGTTCCAGCAGTGGCCCCAGAACAACCGCGACAAGAACTGCCGCAAGGATCAAAGCCGCGTAACTGCCATAGGGAAACGCATCCCCCCCTGCCGCGAAATAGGCTCCAACAAGAGAAGCGGACGCATATGCTCCGATAGCATAGAGACTGCCATGGGCAATATTGAGGATATTGAGCACGCCGAATACCAGCGTCAGGCCGACCGAGACGATAAAAAGCCAGCCAGCATAAATGAGTCCATCAACGACAATGGTTGCAAAGAGGTCCATAAATTGAATGTCCGAGAGATGTGTTTGAAGGAGACCCGCCGCGAGTTTCGCGACGGGTCTTGGTTACACGTCGCTAACGTCAGTCACATTCGGCGCCAGGAAAGCCTTGGGCGATCCAATCGGCTGCCTTGGTACCTTCCGGCGGGTTCACACACCGCGCTGCATAGTATTCCACATCAACCAGCTCCATCTTGCCGGCGTCCGCATTCCACTTTGTCGTTCCGATCGCATTGGGCTGGATTGCTTGGTGGCCATCGGCAAGTGCCATTTCGATATGGCCGGATGGGGCATCCCATTCCAGACCCTTCATCGCGGCCACCAATTCCTCGTCATTGGGCTTCTTGCCGCCATTATCAGCCATCGCCTTTTCAACAGCCGTCTTCAGACCGAAAAGCGCCTGCCACATACGAAACGGTGCCTGTACCGGAAACACGCCATATTCCGCTTCGTAAGCGTCCCACATCGTGTCTGTCAGTTCCTTGAGTTCACCGCCCCGGGCATAGGCAGCTAAACCGTTGACGCCGCGTGCACCCAGAAAGATCCCATCCGGCATCTTGTCCTGCAATTGCGGGATAACGTGATCGCCAGCTGACAGAACCAACTGAGACCGCTTGTCCAGACCGCGCGCGGTTGCCTGGATCAGGAACCCTTGCAGGTCACCGCCCCAATTTGACGAATGTACCAAAGCAGGCTTTTCACGCAGAAGCGCGGAAATTTCCGTCCCGTACTGCCCTGCCCCGAACTTTGGGAACAACGCCGTCTTGATCACTGCATCAGGGTAAATCTGCGTCATCGATGCGGTGAAATCTGCCCAGCTATCCTGACCAAACGCATAGTCCTGGTTCAGGCCTGCATAGGTTGGAACG
>TARA_R110001599_G_scaffold353704_8_pt1 | contig 50267 bp, 41 predicted proteins | sample TARA_R110001599 | Tara Oceans TARA_R110001599 (sample SAMEA4398360) | marine metagenome | biome: Polar Biome; feature: [MES] marine water layer (ENVO:01000295) within the mesopelagic zone...; material: water (ENVO:00002006), including particulate matter (ENVO:01000060) such... | reverse complement strand
TTTTATAACTTATAAACCTTAACTAAACGACATTGATATTTCGGGTTAAACTAGCCCTTAGGTTATTTATAATTCAGACTTAAAAGGAATTGCAGATTTCGTTTGATAGGAAGGAGTAGATGCAATCTACTCCTAGTGCGGTTATGAAAGTTGAAAACTTTTGTCATTTTGGGTCTAAGGTACGCTTCGCTAAACTTAGAGCAGACGGTTTTGAAGGCCAAAAAATTTCTTCTATATTAGGATTAAAGAATTACTGAGATTTTCTGTAATGGTATTTCCTATTGAATAAAAGGCAATTATTTTAATTAATGAGCTTATGAAAATCACACTTGATATAGAGGACAACAAATTTGATGCTTTCCTGACCTACATTAAGACCTTAGATTATGTAACCATCAATAAAGAAGGGGTAATTCCCCAATGGCAACAGGATGAAGTCAACAGACGATTGCAAATGATCAATGATGGAGAGATGAAAACCCGAAGTTGGAAAGAGGCTAAAGAAGAGATCTTCAAAAAGTAATATGGCCTATTCCATTTCGATTGCTGAGGTGGCCGAAAATGATATCAGAGAAGCATTCCTTTGGTATGAAGAGCAAAAAACTAACTTAGGCAGTTTGTTTGGTCAGCATGTCTCCAAAGCTGTTGAAAGCATTCAAGGCAATCCACTTAAAACTCAAATCAGGTACGGCAACACCCGTATTTTCTTACTGGAAAAATTCCCATACGGCATTCACTTCCGTGTCAATGAAACCAAAAAACATGTCCTAATTGTTGCTGTATTCCACACTTCAAAAGATGCTGAAAGTTGGACACTCAGAGGGTAGGCAACACTTTCGACTTATATTACCTGAGTATGCGTAATGAAGGTTGAAAACTTTCGTAATTTTGGGTCTAAAGTTACGCTTTGCTAAACTTAGACAAGGTTCCATATTCTAATACCAGTTTGAACTATAATAAACCAAATACCACTGCTTTTTAATTAATTCAAACTCCATAACAATTATGAAGTCATCTATTTTAGATTTAATAATTAAATCTACTTTATTGGTTTTATTTGTAAATTCCAGGCTGTAGTTCAGATTTGATTTATCCATTTCATTCAGGTGAACCCAGCCCTTTTCTTGCCAATAAAATTTTCCATCAGAAACCATGAATTTGTCATTTTCAATATCCGGATGAATACGCTCATCAAAAACATACTCTGTACTACCTCCCCTCAAAGGAAAATTAATTCTAGACATTTGAAAAACTCTATCATTAAAAAAACTTAGATAAAACTCATCGAAGAGTTCTTCCTCTCCGCTTACATGCTTTGAATCTCCATCTTTTGAACAACCAATAGTCCAAATCAATAATAATAGTAAATACAATCTACCTTTCATCACCATAAAACTTATAGGGATTTAGACCTGGAGAAGGAAATCATAAACTTCGTCATAAGCATGTAGTTCAAGGTCTTAAAAAGTTTTTGGTGAGGATCTTAGGGGAATAGCCCTATATAGGGCAGAAAATTTAGACCAATAAAGGGATAGTTAAACCCTTAAACTAGCGGGATCCTGTCTGGTATCCACTACGGCTTCTATATACAAAGCGTCTCCTTCGATACTATAGATAATCTTATAATTTCCTTGGACTAGGAAGCGGCATGAACCCACTATCGATATATTGGCCTCATAAGGTGATCCTGATTCGGGAAAAGTTTCTAATTGTCTGGTTTTAGTTAAGATAGACTAGACAACGTTTTTTGCAGATTTTCGGGATTTTTCCGCAAGGAAGTCATAAATGATTTCTAAATCATTCAACGACTCATCGGTCCAAATCACCTGTAATTTCTTCACCGGTCCCACTTACTTTTAAAAAAATTTTCAACATCTTCTTGGCTGTGAGTCTTACCACTCTTTCTGTCGGCCTTCGATCGGGTTAATTTGGATTCCAGATCCTCACCCATTCTTGCTCGGTAGGCTGATTCTATTGAAGATCTACGCAAGGCATCAACTTTTTTGATCATAGTTTCATCTTGAGTGGTCAACCAATTAATCAATTCAATTTTTTTAACAGCTAGGTCCACATTAATGAAGTTTCTTGTTATAAAGTTAACGAATTTTCTCTTTTATAAAATCGCTTTTGAATACCTTTTAGACGAAGTTTAAGTGTTAACGGTAGATAATTAGAGTAGAATTGGGTAAGCACATTAAACTTGGCCTTTGGAAAATTTATAATTCAGACTTAAAAGGAATTGCAGATTTCGTTAGATAGGAAGGAGTAGATGGAATCTACTCCTAGTGCGGTTTTGAAAGTTGAAGACTTTCGTCATTTTGGGTGACCAGCCTAGAGTAGGCTCTCGCCAAGACACTAAAATCTTTAAAATACTCCTTTGCGACTCCGCGACTCTGCGTGAAGCTTTCAACGTTTACTTTGTGCATGATCCTCGCAAAGGCGCTAAGACGCTAAGGTTTGGAAACTCCTTTCTGTGGCTTCTCTAAATTTAGACCAGACGGTACTTGAAAATTGCTATTTTAATTGGACCTATAATTGGGATTGTAATTGGGGTTATCGGTATGTAGGATAGGATTAAATTCCATCAGCCATTCTTTAAAAGATGCTTTCATTTCCTCCACTTTCTGAACATCCACCCCACTCAAATCATTGGTTTCTCCTATATCTTTAGAAAGATCAAACAACTCTACGGATGGAGGGTCATAGTATTCTACCAATTTATAATCTCCCATGCGTATGGCATACCCGGGCATTTTGGCTTGTGGACTGTAATGTGGATAATACCAACAGAGCATGTCACGATCCCATCCACCTTCACCGGTCAATAATGGAAGCAAAGAAACACCATCTATGTCCTGATTGTCATTGCTTAATCCTGCCATTTCAAGAATCGTCGGAAGCATATCATCCGTAATCACAGGTACATCGGATGAACTATTTGGCTTGACTTTTCCCGGCCATTTGATCACTAAAGGTACCCTGATCCCACCTTCATAAATATACCCTTTACCTTCTCTAAGTGGGGCATTATTGGTCACCCTACCTTCACCTCCATTGTCACTTCCCAAAATAACAATGGTATTACCTTCAAGGCCAAGTGAATCAAGGGACTTCAATAACCTTCCGACATTCCAGTCCATATTCTCTATCATGGCTGCATAAATCGCATTCTTTTGCTCCTTTTGCCCTTCTAACTTCAATTCATATTTATTTACCAGGGAATCAGGCGCCTCTAAAGGGGTATGCACCGCATAATGGGACAGGTATAAAAAGAAGGGTCCCTCTTTATTCTCACCAATAAAATTGATGGCCTCATCGGTTAGTCTGTTGGTTAAATATTGCCCTTCTTCCCTATTGTCCAGATTTTTTATCACTGGGTTCCAGCTTTTTTCCGATTCAAATGGCCCCCAATAGGTCGGCGGACTGCCATGTTCATATCCCGCGATGTTAATAGCAAAACCTTGATGTGTAGGAAAGTACTTTTCTTCTTCCCCAACATGCCATTTACCTATGCTTGCCGAGGTATAGCCTGACTGAAGCAAAATTTCAGGAATCATTTTTTCTTCAAGCGAAACGTGCATATAATCCTCCGGTGGAATAATCCTTCCTTCCTCCGGATACCTGTGCTTACCAATGGCAGTTATATGACCCGTAAAACCGATATTCGCAGGATTTTTCCCCGTCAATATACTTGCCCGAGAAGGAGAACAAACAGGACTTGCAGAATAAGCAGCTGTAAACTTCATCCCTTGGGCCCTTAGCTTGTCAATATTTGGCGTTTCATAGAATTCACTCCCATAGCAACCCAGGTTTTTCCAACCCAAATCATCTATCAGAATATAAACAATATTTGGAGGTCTCTCCTGTGCCAATAGGTTTGAATGAAAACTTAGCTGCAATAGATAAAATACACTCAAAAAAATCTTTGAAAGTCGCATAAGTAAACTTTAAAATAGAAATACCATCAATTGAGGGATAGTGATTACTTCAATCTATCATTACGAAAGTTTTCAACTTAAGTAATTGCTCCATTATCCTTATCTAATTGGCATAGGTTTAAAATTCGAGATCTTTTTCCTATTCTCAAAACCGAATTGCAAATTCAGTTGGAAATTAGCTTGTAAGCCCAATTTCCAAACAGTTAAATACCGGTCTAAAACAGTAAAATACCGCCATAGACTATGGGAGGGAAATGGAACCTAACTTGTTGTTCTGGATTACCTCGACTTGGGCAAGTTGAAAGCTTTGGGTATTTTAGGTGTAAATTATGCACAATTAACTTAGACCAGACTGGGGTTTTTAAGCAGAATTAGCTTTTAACCCGCTCATTTTTTCTTTATTTTTCTCTCTAAATCTATAAAACCCATGAAACAATTCTTTTACGCTTTGCTTTTTTTCTTTTTGTGGGCATGTGGATCTGCCGATTCTTCCGGTGAAAAAGCGATAGTTGCGGATTTGAATTTTACGCTTGATACTGTAAAAATCGATTCCAAAGGAGAAATTCTGTTTCTGAACAATGAACTGCGTTCAGCTGTACTTGACGATAAAAAACGATATCTGTATAACCTAAACCGGCAAACCATTTCTATAGAGCAGATCGATTTGGATAAGTTGGTGCTTGCTTCCATACTTCCATTCGAAGAAGAAGGGCCGAATGGTTTAGGGGAATATATGCTTGGAATAAAACTTGTTGAAGAGAACAGGTTTTTGATGTCGGGCTATAAAAAGCATGCCTTGTTTAACAGCAGCGGAAAAAAACTGTTTTCCGTAGGACCATCGGAAATACCGGCATTTGTTTCAAATAACGAAGAGGGGAACGTGCTATATCCTGAGCGTTTACCCGGTACCACCTCTTCTTATGCCGGCGTATATATAGCTCCCGGTAATAGGGAACCAGAAGTCTTGTTTTGGGATATCGATAAAAAAACCTACCGAAAAGTGAAAAGCCCCATATTAAAAAAATCTATGCAATACCAAACGGATTTTGACGATGGGACCACTTCTTTGTTTGTAGGAGGAGGGGAATACCTGAAGGTGATCAATGGCAAGGTATTGCTGGGCTTGTTTGGAAGTTCAGACCTATCTATTAAGGAACCCGGAAAGAAAGATTTTCGCGAAAAGACTTTTGAAGACGGTTGGATTCCCCGTGATAAAGAAACCGTTTTCCCCGAAAAAATAAACGACAGAATCATGTTTCAAGAGCTCCTCAGGGAAAGCTTGGCTGAAATTTCTTACAACAGTCCCTTCTGGGACGAGAGCCGTCAGGTGTATTTGAGATTTTCATACGAATTGGATTACAGTCAAGAGCCAAGCCCTCCTCCTGGTCAACTCTTACCTAATCCATCTGGAGCCAAAGTCTATCTTACTGTCTATGATGGTAATTTTAATATGCTGCGGGAGTCTCGGGTGCCTGTCTTGGACAAAGCACCTGCTCACCATTTCGCCAAAGACGGCAAAATTTGGATTTTTGAGAATATTAAGGACGAGATGGGGTTTGTCCGCCTTAGTTTTGATTTGTAATCAATAATCGAATTTAGAAAATCATAAATACTCCTACCTAATAAAATATACCTTTATCTATGAAAAAATCATTCATCATTGTTCTATGTGGTTTATTAGTTTATTGTGGAGAAAAAAACGAGGGCAAAGTGAATGTTCCTTTGGAGATACATTTTACGCTTGATACCCTACTAATCGATCCTGTAGATGAATTTCTTTATTTAAATGCCGGGCTTCAGGTGGCTGCACTTGATGAGAAAAAACAATACTTGTATAATTTTAACCCAAATGATTATACCCTCGAAAAGATTGATTTGAACAAGGGGATACTGGCAGATAAACTTCCCTTTGAAAAGGAAGGACCCAATGGCGTAGGCGGGATGGTTTTTGGATTGAACCTCATTTCCTCCAATTCCATTGCCTTTATGGGCTATATGAATGTAGGATTATTCGATTTAGAAGGAAGCAAGAGGAGTGAATTTGCCTTTTACGGTATACCATTTGCCGGAGACAAGATGGCAGAAAGTGAAAATTTTCACTTTTTAAGTAACCAGATGGTTGATCTGCACACCATGATAGGCTTGATTCGAGATAATAGTGAGAAAACCTATGCCTTGGGAATTTTGAATACAGAAACCCAATCCCTCACTAAAGTACCTTTACCTTTTGAAGCATTAGAAAATTTTCGGTTTAGGTTAAGTAGTCCTTCCAGAATCCAAATGTCCTCTCCAACTGTAACGATAAGTAAGCACCAAAAAAGTTACATTATCAGCAATGAAATTTCAAACAGTATTTTACTTTATAATAATGACAGCCTGTTGCAGATCGATTACCAGAGTAAATTGACTGCTGATAAAAAAACAGGAAAATACAATCAGGAATTTGAAAACGAAGATGCGTTTAAGCAGACATCCTTAGACATGCGTAGGGAGATTAATTTTATGGCTCCCCTTTGGGATGAAGAGAAGCAACTATTTTACCGGTTTTCCCATAAAATTATCAAAATAGGAAAGGATGTAGAAAACTATCAGGATACTGAATCAGCCGTGTACCTGACTGTTTTTGATCCCGCTTTTAATGTGGTTGCAGCGTCACTTGTTGAAGCGCTAAATACACCACCTGGCTACCATTTTGTCAAGGACGGTAAAATTTGGATGTATATCAATACGCAAGACGAAATGGGCTTTGTGCGGTTAACTGTGGATGTTGAATAGAGCAATCTGTTTCGACCTAGTAAAAACATTAATAATTTGGTAAAGGTGAGCGCTTACAAATTACACTTGGATGCGGTTAGGAAAGTTGAAAAATTCAATATCCTATTCTCAATACCAAATTACCTTTCGGTTGGATACTCGAGTGTAGATGCAATCTACACTCAGGCAAAGGTTATGAAAGTTGAGTTTCCAAGTACTCAATAATTCTCGCAAAACCTGTTTGGGCACGATTAGTCCATACGATTTCTAAAGCCATTTCTTATACTTCGCCATTACTTCCTCATGGGGATTAACTTCACCTTTATCTGCTTGAGAAAGACCTATTTGAATCTCTTCCCGCTCTTCAGCACTAATCCGATCCCACCAATCCACTTCCTTTTTTTTCTTCAAAGCAATAAACTCATTGAGTACTTTGGCATCATTAAGTCCCGCGAGCCATTCTATCAACTGTAATTTCTCTGCCTGAATATCCATAAAACTACCTTTTATCAAGCATACTATTTTTTCATATATTTTTCCTTCTGATCGAAGTTATCCATTGCTAAACTTAGACCAGAGTGGACTAGTACTCAGGTCGCAAGACAGGAAATCAACATCTAGCTTTTATGTACAATAAGCCTAGAAGATAAACTCAAATGAATTTCGAAAGAACATAAAAAAACGTAAAAATAAAAGATGACAATGTTAAAATTAAAAATGGCAATACTTCTTTACGGTATTTCCTTCTAAATTCGGGCTCACTTGAATTTAGATATCTCCTGAACAAGGCGACTGTTCTATTACCTGTTTTTATTTCGCCATGAAAAGAATAGTTTTTCAATTTATTAATGAAAACAAATTCTGCTATTGATTGTATTAATCCCAAAGTAATAGTTATCCAAAATGGCATGAATTTTATGTAAAACTCCATTTTAAAACAAATTATTTTTATTCCTTACCTGATAGAGAATCCCCAAGTATCAATAAGGTTTCACTTTTAATCTCCCTAAGTTGAATTAGCTTAGTTAATTATTGTAGGAGATTTCTTAGTTATAGTATACCCTTTAGTAGCTACTACATCCTATTTACCTTCTCTTCAATCTGTCCAAAGTCAAAATATTCTATTTCATTCACTCCGGCACAACCCCAACCATATCTACATTTAAGTAAATGCCTTCACGGCCTGTTCCCTGAATCCTTATCAAGGAAGCTACAGGAGGTCTTTCGGGATTATAAAATTCAGTTCTTACTTTCATCAATCCTTCACGCCCTTTTTCATGGGAAGGATAGTAACTTGCTTTTACCAAGTGGTCGTAACTGGATCCGGCTTTTTCAAGAATTCGCGACAAGGTGGCAAAAAGGTTTCTTGCTTTTTCTTCCTCATCTTTTCCATCTTCCGCATACAAACCGGAAGTAAACAATAGCCCTCCTTTTTTAATGTCTACTATCCTACTATAGGTGGTAGCCTGAATCATCCACGGTGGAGCGAAATAACTGACGGCTTCTTTGTCATTGTAATGCTCAGGAGCCGAAGCGACCAATTCTATTTCAGCCTTGTTTTCTTCCACCAACCATTCTACCATGACAATGGGGGGTACTTGCTGCCCTCTGAAAAAAGCAGCGATCACTTCTTCTACTGCTGCCGCATCCTCAATGGGATTGATAAAAGCTTTAACCTGGACCACATCACTGCCACTAGCCCCTATATATGCCAGGGTAGCAAAAAGGTTTTGCATGGTTTTGTCACTGGCTTCCAAAAGGTCTTTGCCAGGTTCAGCCTGACCTGCGATAAATACCTTCCTACCTGCCGGTAAAACAGCAACAGCAGCACGATTGGTTTTTTCATAAAGCCCTTTGCTAAACGGAAGATTCACACCCCTGGAACTTACTGAGGTCATGGGCGCAACAGCAATCGCATCCATGGTTAACAATACTTTTTCACGAGGTTGATTAGCAACTATCAGGGTAATGGCCGGGAATGCGCCTTCAGGTAATAATTCCTTGATTAATTTACGAACAGGTTTGGAATGTTCTTCTTTCTGAAGGTATACATTTAGCCTTAACAACTTACTTAAATCAGTACCTGCTGCTTCCAAGGCTCCTTCCAAATTTTTAATCACCTGAGTAAGCTGTACTTTGAGATCACTTGATCCTACCAAGCTCCCGTTAGCGTCAAAAGGGAAAATTTGATCAGTAAAAGCCAATGGAACATCTCCCACTACCGTTCCCAGCGAAGTTCCGGTTTCCTCATTCGGTTCGATATACCTTATGTCTGAGGTTTTGCTTTGGAATTGGCCCTTGCTTTCCAATACCAGACCCAAAAACACCATTAAAAAAACCAATGTATAATGTAGCATCACCCGCTTCATTCTATTAAAATTGACTCCGGAAGGGTAACCTTCCCCAGCATAAACAGACCTATTTGAAATTGTCATGATCGAATTGTATCTTTTTCTCAAACTTAAGTGCTAATAATTTACTTTGCTACTTCCTGCACCAACCATTTGATCATTTCCTTTTGTTGGGCTTCCGTAAAATGGTTAAAAGAATGGGGGCTTTGCCATTCCAGCGCATCGCCTACTCCCATTTTTTGGTACAATTGCTTTAAACCTTCCATGGTAGTAATGACATTATCATGGTCAGCATGCCTGTCTAACTCCGGAGAAATGACCATTAGTGGTCTTGGGGTGATATTGGCGAGCATTTCAGGAAAATCCACAGGAATCCTGTTTTCCTCACCATCAAAAAACCCTAACCTTGGAATTAGCCCATACAAATGGGAAAAGGCTTTTAATCCCTCCACATCTCCAGAGGCATTTCTTAAAGGGGTAAAAGCGCTGGACAAAGCAAGCCCTGCTATTTTAGGTTCTAGTGCAGCCGTGATCAAGCCTACTGTCCCCCCCAAAGCATAGCCTCCAACAAAGATCTTGTCCTTATCTATAAAGTCCAAACTTTCCAATGCGTCCACCGCCGCTCTGGCATCGATGACCATCTTGCCCATCTTGGACCAATGGGGATATCTCTGGTAAAACAAAGTACCTTCTTCTATCCTGGCCCCATAGCCGATCATATCATAAGTCAAAACGGCTATCCCTTTGGCCAACAGCTCATCAATCAATGCATTTAACTCCGAATCATAGCCCGTATTGGTGTATTTGTGCAAAAATATAAGCACAGGCATTTTACCATTGGCCCCTGTTTTTCTTTCTCCAGCTTCATCCGTGGGGAAATAAAGGGATCCATATAAATAATCCCCCATGGCATTGTAGGGCGTAATGTTAAGTTTTTTGCCATTTTTCACCCTGGGCCGAGGCATAAAACTGCTGACATAATCCTCCTTTTGGCTTAGCGTCTCAATGTCACTGGCAGGTAAACCTGCAGGTTCATCACCCAACAGCCAGGTAAGGTCCTGTTTTATTTTTTCTTGGGTCTTTCCCAAATGGGATCCATTGACAGGAATATTTTGGGCCGGTTGGATAGGAAACTTGCTAAGATCAATGGATTCTCCACTTTCTCTCTTCCATTTTTTAAAGCTATAATTGTAACTCAGGTGATTGTCCCATGGGAAATTCTTTCTGCCAAACTGTATGTCAAGCCAGTCCATAAAGGCTTCTAAATCCCTTTCTGAAACAGCATGCTCCCCATCTCTCAGCCGTATGCCCAATTTTTCTGGAGAATCCAAAAAGTCATAAACTTTGGTAAGTGAAGTATAAATCTGCTCAATGGCCCAAGGATCTCCTCCACCACCTTCTCGGATGGAAGAGCTCAACATCAAAGCATTTGGAGCAATCAAAGCCATTAAGGAATTTTGATCGATGGGCATTTTATGCTCTCTTCCTGAAAAAAACCGTATGCGGGGATGCAACCAATGGGTTCTTCTGGAAACCAGGTAATCAATGGATTCATTGGAATGCCTTTCATCGGTATATCGGTAAGGGAATTCTCCTCCTGTTCCTCCACTACTTGTAATGGTAGCTGTAATCCGCTCATCAAAAGCGGCGGCAAACAAGGATTGTTTTCCATTTCTGGAATGACCGGTTATGGCTATTTTGGATTTATCCACCTCATCCAAGGTATACAAATAATCCACCGCCCTATGAGCACCCCAGGCTCTGGCCATTAAAGTAGACCAATCATAATCAGGGTAGAGTTCCAGGTATTCCCGGGTATCGTCTTTCGCATCTGCCCCGGCATAAATCAGCCCCATATAACCTCTCCTTACGGCTATCTGTGCCCATCCTCTGTGGTTCCACTGGGTCATAAATACTGGAAATGGTCCTTCGCCAGGTGGGGTAAACACTTCCAAGGTCAATTTGGCCTTGTGGTTTTCTCCAAACCTGAGTTCAATCATCTGAATCCTAACCCCATTATCTGTCCTTTCAGACAAGATCTCAGCTTTCAAATTGGTGGGAGGATCAGGGAAAGTCCCTGAAAGGATGTGTTTAACCTGTTCCTTGAAATACTCCCGCTGAGACTCCCATTGAGCCATGGTAGTAACCTTCTCATTTTCTTTGCCTTCACCAATGATCAGTGGATCAGGCAAAAAAGGAATGGAGGGAATTACCCCGTAATTAGGGGGTAATTCTCCAGTTCTTTCTATCCAATCTTCCCAGGTAAGGTCATGTAAACTAACAAAGCTATCATGGCTGGAAGGTTTTTCCTGCAATAGGATCAACTCCCTCAAGTATTCCTGGCGGACCGCTTTATCTTCCTGAGCCTTTGCCATTAACGGACAAAGGCATAGCATAATGAAAATAAAGCCGATTGAATATTTTTCCTTTCCCATGGTTTACTTATTAGTGGTAATTGAGGCGAATAACCTGTTGTGAACCAATTCTTTTTCTACAATTCCCAGCGATTTACTGAATTGATTTATTCATTCAAAATAGTTAAGAAAAGGTAAAAGATGCTAGTGTCTAGACATTTATTTTAGGGTAAAATTTTATATAGCTCTATTAATTTAAAATTAGTCTTTACCATTTAATTTAATCCATTTTGAATTTACTTTCATTACATTTTTCCGCTTTAAGATTTTTGGCCTGATTTGTGACTTTTATTGTATCTGCCTCGTATAGGAAAAGTAAGTAGCGAAAAGCAATGTGTTTTCTTTTGCAAAACATCGCAACAAACCATTTTTTTAGAAGCTCACTTATCCTATTTGTATAAAAACAATTCAATCCAATATTTATGAAAGCTTTGTCCATCCTTTTGTTCTTCCTGGTTTATAATCAATCTTTCGCTCAGGAAATACCTGAAAAAGAAGTCAAATCCAAGGTGGTAGAAGCCACCGTCTTTCTAAAAAGTGCACAGGTGCTACGAAAGGAAACAGTCCAATTGACTAAAGGGGAATCCATTGTCAAATTTACCAACCTCTCCCCTTTTATAGCTCCCAAAAGCATACAGCTAAAAGCTGGAGATGAGTTGACTGTCTTGGGCATTAATCACCAGCAAAACTTTCTGGATAAATCGGTAAGGTCTGAGGAGCTTCTTAAGCTGGACAAAGACCTTGAACAAATCAATGAAAAGATCGAATTGGAAAACACTTTTTTGTCCATCGCCCAAGAGGAGATCACTTTTCTCCAAACCAACCGATTGATAGGAGGTAAAAACGAAACCCTAAATGTGGCCACTCTCAAACAGGCTGCTGAATATTATGGCAATCAACTCACTGCCTTAAAACTGCAAACTATCGAAAGGAACAGTACGATTAAGAAATTACTTGAAGAGAAAAACAACCTTCAGAATCAAATCAATTCTCTGGCTGGTGAAAAAGAGTTTGCTACAGGAGAGGTCTTGGTAAGAGTAGCTGCTAAAGTGCCCGGTAGTTATTCTTTCGAGTTGTCCTACCTTGTTGACAATGCTGGCTGGTTTCCTTCTTATGACATCCGTGCCAAAGACATCAATAGCCCAGTTAGCTTGCACTACAAAGCGAATGTCCGACAAGACACCAAGGTAGATTGGGACAATATTAAACTTACTTTTTCCTCAGCAGAGCCAAGCGTTTCAGGTGTTGCACCGGAATTACGACCTTATCTACTTAATTACAATACAGCCCCACCACGTTATTCGCAAACAACAGGTGCTGTGACAGGGAAGGTGATGGATGCTGAAGGTATAGGGCTTCCCGGGGTAAACATTAATGTGTCAGGAACCACTATTGGAACCGTTTCAGATTTTGACGGTAATTACAGCATCACCTTGCCAAACAATGCCAGCCAATTGACCTATTCTTACATTGGATATGTTTCTCAATCCCGACCAATTAGAGCTGAGGTTATGAATGTGGTTATGAAAGAAGATCAGGTTGCATTAGATGAGATAGTGGTAACCGGTTATGGAATTAGTAAACGTTTGAAAGGTAAATCTGAAGGAATTGAGGCTAATTTTGACGTTGATGATGCACAGGAATTGCAAAGTCAACCTTTACCGATGGCTCAGGTGGAAAACCAAACGTCCATTAATTTTGAAATCAATACCCCTTATTCCATTCAATCAGACAGTAAAAATTATACTGTGGATATGGTAACCTATGAATTGCCTGCTTTCTACCAATATTTTGCTGTTCCCAAAGTCAGTAACACGGCTTACCTGATTGCTGGGATTACGAACTGGGAGCAATACCAACTTTTGGAAGGAGAGGCCAATGTGTTTTTTGAACAAACCTTCGTAGGTAAAAGTCTGCTGGATGTGCGCTATTCTACTGACACCTTGGAAATCTCACTGGGTAGAGATAAAATGGTCACAATAGAAAGGGAGAAAGAAAGTGATTTCACAGAAAAATCTTTTTTAGGCAATAAAAAGACGGCAAGCAGATTGTGGAAAACCACTATTAAAAACAATAAAAGCCAACCCGTTTCCATGGTAGTTTTGGACCAGGTGCCTGTTTCTACTTTGGAAGAAATAGAGGTAGAAGTACAAAGCCTTTCTGGAGGAAAACATGACGTTAAAACTGGTGAGATTAAGTGGGAGTTTAAGTTGGCACCTTCGGATACCAAGTTACTGGAATTGAAATATGAGGTCAAGTATCCCAGAAACAAGAATCTTGTCATTGAATAGCGAGAAAAAAATAAAGCTTAATTTCTTAGCCCAATAATAAGTAAATGAATGGGTTAAAAATTGGTAGGACAGGAACCATGGCTAAAATCCATGGTTCCTATTTCTTTAGCGATTGAAGCTATTTATCAAGTTCATTGATCAAGAATTGACAGTTGATTACTTTCTCTAGCAAATCCTGTGGCACATAATAATATTGGTTAGAGGCCTCAAAACCTATTCTGGAATCCTTACTTGTTACTTCAAGCAGGTCAATTGCTGTTTCCTTTTCTTTCAGTAAAATAGCTTTCACCTGATCCCGAAGCACTTTATCAGTTTTTTGGCTTTCAAGCCAATTGTCTCTGGCCATTATAAAACGACCCTGCTGCCCAACAGATAAAAAATGCAGGTAAGCCGCCTTCGCTAAGTTTAGGTCTTCTTCCAATAGCTTTTTATAGGATTCGTCTTCAGTAACCTCAATGGCACCTTTTATAAATTTCAACCCCTTCTCCCATTTAGTAGCCACTTTTTCAAATTGTGATATTAAAATTTCAGGAGGATATGGGCCGGACCAACCCTTAAGGTCATCATAGGGAAAACCTACCATGGTAGAACGATAACCTGTAGGTTCCAGAAATAAAAGGTTGGATGGGCCATACTGTTGAGGTGCAGAATAAACCACTCTAATATCATAGGGATATTCTTCAAAAGCAGTACTGAATGTAGTCCAAGCATTACGTACATAAGGCACGGCAGCTCTTCCATACCTTTCCAAGGCTAGGGAGTTCAACACTTCTTCTATGCTTGCATCAGGGTCATCTGAAAATTTTTTAGCTATTTCAAGATTTGGCGATGGGTAGGACCCGAGCGTCCAACTGAGCATATACCCATCAATGTCCATTTGCGCTAAATTTGCTGCATGCTGAGCTACCAAATCCATAACTGGTAGCCAAGGAACTGCGGACAATTCCCAGGTATTGTTAAACTGAACTTTTGCGACCGTTTTAAGTAGATTCTTCTTCGCTCCACTCCAATGGGATTTTGCCCTAGGCCCTGGTCCTACTGCAGAGATAGAATATTCTCCTACTGTATTGGGAATCCCGCCTCTCTCGATAGGTTTGGCCCATTCACTGACTGACATCAACCACACATCTTCCGGTAATTTGTCTATCACATCTCTTGCCATCCCATGACCGTTCCACCCCCAATCCCAAGCAATTACATTCGCTTCAGGTTTTGCAGCATGAACTCCATTGGCAATCGTTCGGTTTACCTCTGCGATAATGTCTTCATAAGGTCGTTCACTACATCTGGGGCATTTGTCCTTTCCCCCATGGGAGGCACAATTGGTAAGGTTTTCTGAAGCAGTAATGGTAAATACTCCTCCCAACTCGGGTACTTCAGTAAAAACATGGGTGAGTGATTGCTCCATCCAGTTCCTCACCTCCTCATTACTTGTACACATGGTAATAAAGTCATCCTTCTTTACCCCTGCCATATTTGAACGTTCTTCGAAAAATGCCAAAGGTTGTGCACGTGGCTCGTTCATGTACAAGTAAATGTCAATGCCAAACTTTTTAGCTCTTTGCGCTATTTTCCGCAAATTCTTAAGCCGAGTTTCGCTACCTTCTCCAAACTCCGGAAAAGCCTCTCCTCCTGGGGCAAGTTGGTTGAGTACCACATGCATCCATACCCCATTAACACCTTTCTGTGCTAATTTTTGTAAGAGCCCATTGGGAAAGGGATCGTTTTCTTCATCCATTAAAGGATCCCCAAAAATGCCGAAATAAGAATAGATAAAACGGAGCTGAACCTCCTTCAGTGAATCTCTAGGAACGAGAACTTCCTCTTCATCGTAAGTTTTAAGTTTTTCGATAAATTGAAAAAGGTCTTCCGAAGGATTCTTTTCATTGTTAGCAAGAATAGGGCGAATAACTTCCTTTATATCATTGGCTTTTTTTATTTCAGCTTCAGTCGGTTCGGAAAAAATTAATTTTGGGCTGGCCGGTTTGAGGTTGCCAAACTTATGAAAAAGAAAGTCATCTTCTTTCAAAGCAAATTCCAATCTTTCACTATCCATATCCAATAAGGTTAGCAACTGATCATAGGGAAGCAAATGCCAATTTCTACGAAGCAAAGTAATATATATTTGTTCTTGGAATTTTTCAGGCAAGAGCTTCTTATCTTCCAAACCCATAAGTTGTGCAAGGTGAATTATATCAGAAGGTTTGCACTGAATGGTCTCAGCCATTTTCTCAGGACTTACAAGATTCCAATTTCGCCATACGAAGGCAAAGGATCTATTGGGGAAATGATCAAAGGTAAGCGCAGGTGGGTGAGAACCCAATGGCAACGACTTTTGGGCATAAACCGGATCTTGAAAGAATACACAAACAAAAAGGGAAAATGCGAAAAATAGTTTCATAAGTCGGTTAAGAAGGTGGTATAAATTCGTCAATTAACAGTCTTAAATTAAGAAAAATTTAAGCTTTAATAAAAGCTAAACTTTTAACTTGACAGACTTTATTGTAATTTTATATTTGGCATACTTTAAATTAATGAGGAAATACAGGGTTTTGATTAATCAGAAATAGGCGAAAACCCCCTAAACTTAAACCAACCATCTATGGCCCTACCCATTATCATTGTACTTTGTGCTTTAATGCTCTTTGCGTACTTTTTTGACATTACTTCTGCTAAAACAAAAATCCCGCCAGTGATTTTATTATTTGCAATGGGTTGGTCAGCAAACCAAGCAGCAGTCTTTTTTGATTTAGACATTCCGGACCTTACCACAGTATTGCCATTTTTAGGTACTATCGGACTGGTATTGATCGTTTTAGAGGGTGCACTAGAACTTGATTTTGATACTTCTAAATTATCATTTGTTGGTAAAACAATTTTAGTCGCCATTATTCCTGTTGTCGTTATTAGTTTTAGTCTTGCCTATGCTATTCAATATTTTGGAGATGTAGAATTTAAGACTGCTTTGCTTAACGCCATACCATTTGCCATAATAAGCAGTGCCATTGCCATCCCCTCTGTTCAAAATTTAAGGACTGAGAACCGTGAATTTGTAACGTACGAGAGTAGTGTTTCTGATATTTTCGGGGTGCTTCTTTTCAATTTTCTACTTGAAAAGAAGATCATGAATGTAAAAACCCTAGGCCTTTTCTTTGGGGAGATCGTCATGATATTAATCGTCACCTTCTTTGCCACCATAATGCTGGCTTTTTTGCTAAGTCGTATCAAACACCCTGTTAAATTTGCCCCGATTATTTTAATGATCGTGCTGATTTTTGCAGTGTCTGAACTTTACCATTTACCTGCTCTTATCTTTATACTTCTTTTTGGACTCTTTATTGGTAATCTCAACCAGTTGAAACAAAGCGTAGTTGTTAAAAAATTACATACCAAAAGCTTCAAAAAAGAAATTAAAAAATTCAAAGAGTTGACCATGGAACTCACCTTTTTGATAAGAACCCTCTTCTTCCTTGTATTCGGATTTCTAATCGAAACCAATGAACTTTTCAATTCGGAGACACTAATTTGGTCCATTTCCATCACCGCCGGAATATTCCTACTTAGAGCCCTTGTGTTAAAGGTTTTTAAAATAAACCTCCTGCCTTTGATGTTTATCTCTCCAAGAGGTTTGGTAACTATCTTGTTGTACCTGAGTGTTCCAGTGGCAATGTCAGTATCTATAATCAACGATTCATTGATCATTCAAGTAATTATATTGACTTCATTCGCCATGATGCTTGGCATGTGGACTTCAAAACCTGTGGTTAGTAAAGAAGAAGATGACAAAGGAAATAACGGTAGTCCGCAAAAAGTAAGCTTAGAAAATTGAGTTCTCATGACCACAAAATAGTTTACCTGTATATTATCTTGTGGTCATAAGTTTTTTTTTGCTATCGAGAATGCCCCCTTGCCATTATTGGAAGTATACTTTCTACTTTCCCTTTTCGAATCCCATATATTCGATCATATAAGTTAACAACGGGGTCACAATGTGGAACAATTATTTCCAGTAAATCCCCAGTCTTGTAGGCTCTATTGGCCTTTTCAAAAGTAACGGTTCCGTATTCATCTGACCCAGCGTTATAGCTAAAGCCTGGTTCTCCAATCACCATCCCACTAGGTTTATTAATGGACAAGGACTTTGCGCCCGAGTCTGTAATTAATCTATTGGGATGATTGTTGTTAATCACAGTTGCGAGTACTGTAAGCGAAGGATCAAAATCGTCGTAAAGGTTTTCATTCCCCTTACTGCCAATGACCATGTATTGGGTATCCATAAACAAATAACTACCAACTTGAACATCAGTAAACCCAGGTACATCTCCCATCATATTGTAGGTACCTGTCCCTGCCCCACTGAAGATTTCAACATTCAAGCCAGATTGTATCATACTTTCATAGGTCGCTGAAACTGGTTCAAAAGTTTGGACGGTTCTCTCTAACCTTTTTTGATACCCCTTAATATGTTGTGCCCCACCATCATAAGCGAGTATACCTTTAAACCTTAAATTAGAAAGTTGGTCAACCAATTGCGCCAATTCAAGGGCCGGAAGACCTGTAGGAACTCCTGACCGACGGATAACATCCAAATCTACAACTACATCAGCGATGATTCCTGCTTCCTTGGCAGCATCTTGTAGGTCTCTGGCATTTTGTTTATTGTCTACTGCTTGAATAAAACCGGAATGTCTTTTCCGTAATTGCATTGCCTTCCTAATTTTAGAAGAGCTGATATTTACCCCTGTCATCAGGACTTCAGAAATACCATTTTCCAACATGACCTGAGACTCTGATAATTTGGCAGTACAAATACCAATGGCCCCGGCATCCATCTGCATTTTAGCAATTGCCGGACATTTATGTGTCTTTGTATGTGGCCTTACACCAATCCCTGTTCCTTGTAGGTTTTCATGCACCTTTTTAAGGTTGGATTCCATTATGTCAAGATCCAGACACAATGAGGGCGTTTCCAATTCAAATTTTGAAAGGCCTATTTCATTTTCGGGGAATAGAGGTTCAGACTTTGAAATTGCATTGCCTGGTAATAAGGCTGCAGTACCTGCCATGCCTGAATATTGAAGAAATTTTCTGCGGTTGAAGTGGTTTTTCATATTATAGTGGTTTTACAAAGGTTAAAAATATTGATTATTGTTGGTATAACAATTGATTCAATCACTTTTGGCGACTAATCCATTGACATAAATTTTGTGAAGGAAAACCATCAACAGGTTCTAATAAAACCGTACATCTAGAATTGGATAAAAATTGTATATTCATACGGTCAAAACAAACCTTCCGAATGAAACAGGCAACAATAATAAAATATGGGCATGCTGATGAAGCTTTTAAAATTCAGGAAGTTAATTCACCAGTTCCCAAAGCCAATGAAGTGTGTATTGAGGTAGAGGGCTTTGGTTTGAATTATGCAGACGTAATGGCTAGAAATGGCCTTTATAAGGAAGCACCCAAAATTCCATTTGTACCAGGCTATGAAGTAGTAGGAAAAGTGATAAAAACAGGTGCTGAGGCACCGAAATCTTTAATGGGTAAACGAGTGGTGGCCTTTACACGATTTGGTGGATACGCTACTGAGGCCGTTGCAGATTACAGGGCATTGGGTATAATTTCAGATGAAATTTCAGGGGGAGAAGCCTGTGCGCTGGCCACACAATATTGCACCGCTTATTATATGACCCATTATTTCCAGCAAATGCGCAATGGTGAAATAGCACTCGTCCATGCTTGTGCTGGTGGTGTGGGCACTGCGCTGACTCAGCTTTGCCAGTTAAAAGGAGTAAAAGTAATTGGACTTTGTAGTTCGGATGAAAAAATGGAGTACCTGAAAGCTTTAAAGGTAGATTATCCCATAAACTATACTCAAACAGACTACAAAAAATGGATTATCAAAAACTTGGGTAAACGCCCAGTAGACCATATTTTCAATGCCGTGGCAGGCAATAGTTTTAAAAATGACCTTAAATTGCTCGCTTATGGTGGCAAACTTTTTTGTTTCGGTGGTGCTGCCAGAAGTGGGAAAAAGAACAATCTGCTCAATGATGTATCCTTTTTGCTCAAAACCGGTTTCGTAAGCCCCCTATTTATGATGATGAAAGCCCAGGCTCTTATTGGGGTAAACATGTTGCGTTTTGCAGATCATAAAGTAGACGTAATAGGAACCTGCCTGAAGGAACTTATTGAATTGTACAACAATAAAGAAATTGCGCCGAAAGTGGGTGGAGCATTCCCAATTGAAAAACTAGCAGAGGCACATATGGCTTTAGAATCGGGAAAAAGTACAGGCAAGATTTATGTGCATTGGTAAATCATGGGTGTAAGCAAAATTTCAAATCAGGTCTCTCATGAATCCATCTTCAATACTTAAATCCATCTACCAGCATCCTCAGTTAAATTCAGGGGCCTGTGAGGACATTTTTGCAGCACACCATAGGGTTCATTTTGAAAAGGGTGAAGCCATTCTAAGCGAAGGTCAACAATCCAATGCCTACTACTGCATGGAGTCCGGCCTAGCCAGGGCCTTTGCTGTTAATAGTTCTGGCAAAGACATCACTACCAGCTTTTTCAGCCCAGGCAACGTAATCATCGAGGTGGCCTCTTTATTCCTAAGAGTTCCAACAAAAGAAAACATTGCAGCAGTAACTCCTTGCGTATGCTGGAAAATAGACTTTAAAGATTTTGAAGCTTTATTTGAATCCGTCCCCGGTTTTGCAGAATGGGGAAGAACATGGATGTCCAACTCTCTTCTTGAAAACAAACTGAGATCCCTGCATATGATCACGGATTCCGCCAAGGATAGGTATTTAAGACTTCAAAGGGAGCAACCTTTGATTATCCAACAAGCTCCGTTGAAGCAGATAGCCACTTATTTGGGCGTTACGGATACCTCTTTAAGCAGAATTAGAAACGAGGTCACTAAAGAAGTTTGAATTTCTTGTCATAAGACAAGAATTTTTTTTGCTATATTATATACTTTTCCATATAAATCTAAAAAAAAAACGAATTATGAGCTCAAATGTAAACCCCGTTAACTGGTTTGAAATCTATGTAGAAGACATGGATAAGGCAAAGACCTTTTATTCAACCGTACTGAATAAAAAACTTGAAGACATGCAAGTTCCAGGAGGAATGGAAGACCTAAGAATGGTCGCCTTTCCTTATGTAGATGGAGCTATAAATTCCTCTGGTGCCTTGGTAAAGTCAAGTGAAATGAAACCCGGTACCGGAGGAACATTGATTTACTTCTCCTGTGAAGACTGTGCCGATGAACAAAGCAGAGTGGAAACAGCAGGGGGCAAAGTGCTTCAGCCAAAGTTCCAGATAGGTGAACATGGCTTTTGCGCTATTTGTATGGACCCTGAAGGAAATACTTTTGGATTGTACTCAATGAAATAAAACAAACCATGAAAGAATATAGTCTTGAGATCAAATGGGGATTGATTTTCTCCATAATGATGCTTCTTTGGATGTTTATAGAACGATCTGTGGGTTTGCATGATGACTTAATTGCTCATCATGCCACCTATACCAATTTAATTGCCATTCCCGCGATCGCCATTTACGTTTTTGCCTTGTTGGAAAAACGCCGTGTTTATTATCAGGGAAAAATGACCTATTGGCAGGGGTTCAAAACAGGTTTATTAATTACCTTGGCGGTGACCATCCTTACCCCTTTGACTCAGTGGATAACCCTTTCTTTCATTACCCCACAGTATTTTGAAAATGTTATCGCCTATGCCGTAGAAAATGATAAAATGACCCTGCAGGAAGCCAATGATTATTTTAATTTTAAGAGCTACATGATTCAAAGTGTATTGGGAGCTCCAATCATGGGCATTGTTACTTCGGGCATAGTGGCTGCCTTTACGGTGAAAAAATAGGTTGATTTTGTCAGCATTGTTGCAGAAAAAAAGGCAACAATGCCGCCAAAACCCAGTGAATCCCTCCCCTTCTATAGCGTAAATATTGATGAATTGATTGGTAGCCCTTTAAGGACCACATGAAATCAGCTTCTTTCTAAAAAATGCGTGTATTCCTCTTGAAGATTTTTTTTCGTAGGAAATTGAGGGTTATTTGGTAACTTGAATTCAGTTACACAAAAGGTTTTGTATGAAAAAATTATTTTTCTGGTGGTCTAAACTCAAGTCTACTTTTTGGTTTGTACCTGTTTTGATTATTGCTCTTGGTATCGCCCTACCATTCTGGCTAGTTTATCTGGATAACACGCATGGATTTGAGCCCAAAGGTGGCTGGAAATATTTGTTCCCCAGCAGTCCAAATGCCGCTAAGGATATTCTCTCTACAATAGCAGGTGCAATGATTGGAGTGGCAGGAACTGTCTTCTCCATTACGCTGGTAGCCCTCACACTGGCAAGCAGTCAATTTGGCCCGAGGCTAATAAAGAATTTCATGTATGACCGGATCAATCAGACGGTATTAGGGACTTACGTATCCTTGTACATTTACTGCTTGATTGTGCTCAATACAGTGAAAGATACCGATCAACTGGAATTTACACCTATCATTTCTGTATTTTTTGCTTTACTGATGACCATAGGCAATATCGTATTGCTGATCATTTTTATACATCATGTGGCCAATAGCATACAGGCAGACAATATTATTGACAAAATCTCAAAAAATCTATCTCAGAATTTAAAGACCCTGTTCCCGGAACAAATAGGTGATGCGGCAACTTCCTCTTTTGATTTAGAAAAGATTAAGGCCGGATTTACCTATTCAAAGCCTCTGAAAAGCAATAAAGAAGGTTATTTACAATATGTTGATCCTGAAAAGTTAATGGAATTCATTTCTAGCGAAGACCTTTTTCTTGAGCTTTATTTTCGTCCCGGAGATTATTTATTTATAGATAGGGAGATTGGAAAGGTATATTCTCATAAAGACCTCTCTGAAGAAGCGCTGGAACCTCTAAAAGACAACTTCCTAACCGGCAGAACACGCACCTCCCAACAGGATGCAGAGCATGCCATCCACCAGATGGTGGAAATCGCTGCCCGAGCCTTGTCTCCAGGTATAAATGACCCTTACACAGCCATCGCCTGTATTGACAACCTAAGCAATACCATGGCTTACCTGACCACGGTAAAGTTTCCTTCCCCTTATAGAGTTGGAGAACAGAATAGGTTGAGAATCTACGCCAATGCATTGACTTTTGAAGGAATGATGGGGGCCGCATTCAATGCTATTAGACAATATTCGAAGGCAAACCCTCCTGTGATTATCCACCTGATGGAAGCCATGTCCACACTCCATGATTTTGCTGTGGAACAGCAACACAAGCAGGTGATAAAAAAGCATGCTGAAATGATCCTTAGCTTGGCCGAACGCTCAATTGACGAAAAGAATGACCTTGAGGATCTACAAAAACGATTTGATGCTATTCAGGGTTAACACCAGATTTATCTCATAAGCTTTCCCATTTTGTTTGGAACCTAACTTAGTACCAGAAAAACAGTAGGTTTGGGACAGTATGTTTTTTAATGTAGACAATTATACACAAGGCATAACTTTTCCTGCTCAATTTAGTTTGCGGAAGGAATTTTACAACAAATGGAGTATAGGAATTCAGGGGGCAGTTTATTACGATCAGTTTTTTAAAAAGAGGGGGCATTACTTTGGCCCCAGGTTAGGTTTCTACCTATAAGTCGAGACAAAGTTATGTCGTAAGCTATATTTTTTTTTCGTCCAAAAATTATGTAAACAGGTCGTTGACCACATTCCCTGCCACATCGGTAAGGCGGTACCTCCTCCCCTGGTGTTTAAAGATGAGTTTTTCGTGATCGACCCCAAATAGATGCATTAAGCTTGCATGGAAATCATGCACATGCACAGGGTCCTGGGTCACATTGTATCCGAAATCGTCTGTTTCTCCATAAGTAAACCCAGGCTTCACTCCTGCACCCGCCATCCACATGGTAAAGCAACGTGGATGATGGTCTCTCCCATAATTATCTGCTGTTAATGTTCCCTGGCTGTAAACCGTTCTTCCAAACTCTCCACCCCAAACCACTAAAGTGTCTTCAAGCAAGCCTCTTTGTTTAAGGTCCTTAATCAGGGCCGCGGTGGCCTGATCGGTTTTTGCGCATTGGTTCTTTATTCCACCTGGAAGGTTTCCATGTTGGTCCCAACCCTGATGGTAAAGCTGGACGAACTTCACATCTTTCTCTATCAGCTTCCTTGCCAAAAGACAATTGGCAGCATAGGTTCCGGGATCACGACTTTCTTCACCATACAAATCAAATACCCAATCCGGCTCATCGGTCATGTCCGATACTTCAGGAACAGAAGTTTGCATACGGAAGGCCATTTCGTACTGGGCAATTCTGGCATTGATCTCAGGATCACCATAGGTATCAAACTGGATGCCATTTAAGTCCTTGAGGTAATCCAACATTTCCTTTCGATCATGTCCGTCATAGTTCTCCGGGTTGCTCAAGAAGAGCACAGGATCTTTACCTGACCTGAATTGTACGCCTTGATGCTGGGAAGGCAGAAAGCCATTGCCCCAAAGTCTGGCATACAAAGGTTGATCCCTAACCGCATTTTTGGACACCAAGACCACAAAGCCTGGTAAGTTTTGATTTTCGGAACCCAATCCGTAAGAAAGCCAGGCACCCATAGAGGGTCTTCCGGGCAACTGATGACCGGTTTGCATAAAGGTTATGGCTGGATCATGATTTATTTGCTCAGTGATCATGGATTTGATAAAGCAAAGTTCATCCACCACCTCTGCCGTATGGGGCATTAACTCACTCACCCAGGTTCGGCTTTTTCCGTATTGCTGAAATTTAAAATTGGACTGCGCCACGGGAAAAATACTTTGATTGGCACTCATACCTGTAAGTCGCTGACCACCTCTGATTGATTCGGGAAGGTCTTTGCCGTGCATATCGCTTAGGCTTGGTTTGTAGTCAAAAAGATCAAGCTGTGAAGGCCCTCCACTTTGAAAAAGGTATATGATCCGTTTCGCTTTTGGCGCATGGTGAGGAAGCCCTGGTAGGGCTGTTCCAAGTGGAGTATCCATGTCTTTAGCCATCAACCCATCATCAGAAAATAAGGAGGCCAAAGCCAGTCCCCCCATGCCCATGGCCGTTTTGGTAAGAAAATGCCTACGGTCTATTTTTTTCTCCAGCTCGTGAAGGTCTGGGTAGGCTTGAAAGCGATTATTTTTATGGTGATTGCACATATTATCTTTTGGTAATGGTAGCATCCGCGTTAAGAATAGCGCTGGCCACAACTGTATTTGCAGCCCACTGGTACCTGTCCGGCTTTTCTTCGATAGGATAAGACCCCTTATTGAGCCATCCATCCATTTTCTCTGGTGCTTCTTTAAACTTTTTTAGCTCTATTTCTCTTAAATCTAGCAAAAGTGCCAATTCCTGTTCTTTTGGAAACCTTCCGGTGAGCTTTCGAAAAGCATCTTGAATAGCCTTGCTCGTATCTTGCTGGGTGGCAATCTGCATGCCCATGACCTTAGCAATTTCCACATAAATAGGATCATTCATCAATACCAATGCTTGAAGTGGGGTATTTGTTTCTTGCCTTTTAATTGTAGCCTCAGACCTTTCTGGAGCATCGAATATGTGCAAAGTAGGATTGGGAACAGATCTTTTCCAAAGGGTATACAAACTCCTTCTAAAAAGATTCTCCCCAGTATCCTCTACGTATTGCCCACCATTTACAGACCACAAGCCATCCGGCTGATAAGGTTTGACACTTGGTCCCCCCAAAGCTTTGCCAAGCATATTGCTCGCATAAAGGGCGTTGTCACGAATCATCTCCCCAGGCATCCTACCTGATGGACCTCTTGCCAACCAAATATTGTCATAATCTTTTTCCTGAAGTTCTTTACTTGCCAGTGAGGATTGTCTGTAAGTGGCAGACATAAGGATCATTTTCTGCATTTTTTTCACATCCCAACCCGATTCTCTGAAAGTAACGGCCAGCCAATCCAGCAATTCCGGATGGCTTGGCATTTCTCCCTGATTACCAAAATCCGAAGAAGTGGCTACCAATCCTCTACCAAAAAACTGCTGCCAAAGACGGTTAACTGCCACCCTCGCCGTAAGCGGATGTTTGTCATTTACCAACCAGCGCGCAAGACCAAGTCGGTTTTTTGGATAATCTTCGGGCATGGGAAGAATAGAGGTCGGCGTGTTGGCATCTACCTCTTCCCCGTGTGCAGCATACTCCCCTCGCTCCAATATATAGGTATTCCTTTTTGGATTCATGTCATCCATGACCATCACCTCTTGTATCGGCTCTACAGCAGCAGAATGTTCAGATCGAGCGGCTTCTAGTTTTTTTAATTGGCTTTGATAATTGGGGGAGATGTTGTTCCAGTAGAAAGTTTCTAAGGAAAGTCTTTCTTCAGCATTTAAATCTTTAGCACTCTTTTTCAACGTTTGTGCCAATAGATCTGGTTGAATCCATTCCAATATTTCCAAAGGCGACAATTCTTTATTGAATATCGTAAGTTCATCAACAGCGGCTCCTTTCAATCCTCTTCCTCTCCAAACAGCGCCCAACTGAATGCCTGGTTGGTCATTACCATCAAATAGAATGTCTTTATACAAATTATCTCTGGACATTTCGCTGGCCATTAACTTCCCATTGGCATAGGTTTTTATTCCTTTTGCTTTGGAAGAGCCATCATAGGTCATCAACAAATGAACCCATTCGTCTCTTGGTATATCTTCCAGGGTATGGTTACTAATGACGTTATAAGGAGCCGTGTGTGCGAGTATCATTTCCAGCCTGTTCTCCTTTAAATACAAATGGTAACCTCTTCTATTGAACAATACAGCACCGTTGCCAGTATGAAAGATGACCCCATTTTCAAGATTTGCAGGAATATTTACCCAAATCCCTACACTAAAAGCCTGGTCTTTCGAAAAACTACCAACGCCTCCCATTTTCAACCAACTATCCCCATTGAGCGTGGCTGCTTTTCCTTTATACCCTTCTACCAAATCGGGTTGCCTACTTTTTTCTCCAATACCTTCCATAATGCCTTGAACAGTTGGCTTTATTCTGTCCTGAATAGGGAGCTTATCGAAGTCAAAATGGGCAATTAGTGATTTGGATGGAATGTAAAAGCGGGTGTTTTTATAAGACTGATTGTTTATCCAGCTTTCAAGATTGGCCTGTTCTTCTTTTTTGATGTTTACCATGGCAACTTCTGCCTTGGCAATGTCATTCTTTAACATCTTCAACAGTTTGTCTTTTTCTTCATCCGTCCAAAGCATGGTAGGAACAGGCATGGCATTGTCCCAGGAAATTTGCCCTGCTTCATCTACCTGATTGAAAAAGCTACTTAACTGAAAATATTCTTTTTGACTTACCGGATCAAATTTATGGTCATGGCATCTTGCACATTCCAGACTTAGGGCCATAAAGGCCTTGCCAAGTGTATTGGTCCTGTCTGCAACATATTCTACCCTAAATTCTTCCTGAACGATTCCTCCCTCCATATTTTGGGGATGTATTCGGTTGAAAGCCGTCGCAAGCTTTTGCTTTTTAGTAGGATTGGGAAGTTGATCTCCTGCCAGCTGTTCTATAATGAATTGGTCATAGGGCATGTTTTGGTTGTAAGCCTCTATCACCCAATCCCTCCATGGAGACATGTCTCTAAACCTATCGACGGTGTATCCGTGGGTATCTGCAAACCTTGACAAGTCCATCCAAAACATCGCCATTTGTTCACCATAATGTGGTGAGCTTAGCAAACGATCAACTTGCTTCTCATAGGCATTTTCTGAATCATCCGCTAGAAAGGCATCCAATTCTTCTAAACTTGGAGGCAAACCGGTTACATCCAGGCTCAATCTTCTAAGGAGCAATTCTTTGGAAGCAGATGGACTAGGTTCAAGTCCATGTTCCACGAGTTTTTGACCAATAAACAGGTCAATGGGTTGATTGGACCAATCTTTAATTTTAGGAGCAGGAAGTGCAGGTAATTTAGGAGTAATAAAAGCCCAATGAGGTTGGTACTTTGCTCCGGATTGAATCCATTTAATAAGTATTGCCTTTTGTCTATTGGTTAAGGTGAGGTGAGACTCAGGCGTAGGCATCAGGTAATCTGGATCTTCAGAAATGATCCGGTGAAAGACTTCACTTTGGTTTAATTTTCCTGGGGTTAAAGGTATTTTCCCACTTTCCTCGGTCGCTGCATAGGCAGCATCAGGAAGGTCCAGCCTCATTCCCGCTTCTCTGGCAGCTTCATCAGGGCCGTGGCAAGAGAAGCAATTGTCTGAAAGGATAGGTTTAACATGGATATTAAAATCCACCTGCTCTGGAAGTTCTTCCATTGCCTGAGCTATTGGATCAGGTAAATTGGGCTTACAGGACAATCCCGTGATCACCAGAAATATAAAAATCAATCTGCGAAACATTGTCTTACCTAGGTTAATTTATTGTCAAAATAAATTTAACCGAAATTTCACCCAATTCCCATATTTTTTGAAGATATCATAGAATGAGTCAATTAAAAACTAGGCCAAATTCATTAAATAGAATATATATGAGATGGTCATCCTTTTCTTAAAGCAACAAAAAACTAGAACACTGCCTGACTTACCTTAAAATTCTTGAACAGGGGACTGTAAAACAAAAAAACCTGTTCAAATGAACAGGTTTTTTTGTTTTGATGTGATCCCGCTGGGGTTCGAACCCAGGACCCTAACATTAAAAGTGTTATGCTCTACCAGCTGAGCTACAGAATCAAAATTCCCAATTTTATGACCTCCCTTTTGCAAGGTTTAATCTCAAAAGAAAACTTGGTTTTTCGCCTTAGTTTCCCGTAATTGGACTGCAAATTTAAAGGACTATATTGAAAATGCCAAATCTTAGACGGATCTTTCTTGTTTTTTTATCAGCTTTCTCATTACTTTATTCGCATCAGGCTGACAGTCAGTCCACGGGAAAAACTAACCTGATCATTGCTGATAGTTTGTTTGGAGAAAAAAAATACAAAGAGGCTTTAGAAGGCTACGAAACTCTACTTTATGAAGAGGATGCCTATTCTCCTGCCATGCTTTTAAAGATGGGCTTCATTTCTGAAGGCTTGGGTGACTATGGAAAAGCATCGCTGTATTTGTCGAAGTATTATGATTACAATCCCAACCCCGAAGTCATTGATAAAATAAAATCTTTGACCGGCCAATCCTCGCTCGAAGGCTATCAGGTTTCTGACCAAGATAGATTTTTGAGGTTATTGTTGGAGTACAAAACCATAATTTCTGGCACAGCAGCTTTACTAATGCTTGTGTTCTTAATCCTGGTCTTTGTAATTCCTAAAAAACGTACGGTGTTCTATTATCCCTCCCTTTTATTTCTAGTCATTGCATTCGTAAGTAATAACTTCATAAACAAGCCTGACACGGGAATCATAACTGGGGGACCAGTATTAATTATGGATAGCCCTTCGGCAGCTGGAAACCTCGTAAGGAGAGTCGAAGCAGGGCACCGGGTAACAATCACTTCTAGCAAGGACATGTGGTACCAGGTTCAGTGGGGCAATAAAGAAGCCTATATCCGAAAAGCAGATGTTTCTAAAATCTAATCACTATAAACATTAATCAAGCAAAGCCTCTCTACCCCTGCCTCTGCTGAACACATTCACGGCAGTGAGTCTTTGTAAAAAGCTACATGGCAGTAGGCAAAAGAGAGGTGAAAAAAATGATGTAACACAACGCATTCTTTTTTAACCTTTCACCGATTAATCACAATTTTACTTAGAACTTATTCTTCTTCCAAGGTATTATTCTCCTCACCAAGTTCAGGATCTACCATACTAAGTATTTCACCTGGAGATAAATAAAGTGCTTCTATCTTTTGCTTGTAGGCCAGAGGGATTTGGTCATGGTTAAGCACAAAGTTTTTGGTAGCTATTATTTTCTCACCAAGTCCATGAGCGACGGCATAGCTATCCGCTGCAATTTCTGCCTTTGTCACAAAACTATTAGACAAATAGTATTTGATACCAAAGCCCAATAAGTTCATAGAGCCTCTTTCTATGTAATCTTGAATATGACCAAGCTCATGGCCTATCCAGCCCAACAACACATCATCAGGCAACTGCTCAATAGGGATAGGGTTGTCTTCAAGAAATAGGTTCCTCGAGATTTTTATTTTGTAAGCACGGTTTTCTTTTGAATGCACAAATAAGGAACCCACCTTTGGTTGTGCCTGCATTACAGATCCGTGAATATTATTTTTGAACTGAAAGTCAATTTTTGTGTTAATCAAATCTGGAAAATAAGACAGGGCTTCCAGTGTTAATTCCCTGATCTCATTGGGAATAACTTTATTTGTAGCAAATTTTTCCAAATTTTGGTTCGAATTAAAATGAGTTTGAGTTTCGGTTGCAAGCTCATTATTGTTGAATCTCCCATCAGAATTGCAGATCAGCAAAAGGTTTAAGGAAATTATAATATTGCATATTAGATATATCATGTTATACAGATGGTTTATCCATGTATAATACATAATTTCACGTAGCATTCCAAAAAATACACATAAAAAAATCCCGCCAATTACAGGCGGGATTTGTATTTTTTAGTTAAGAAGGGTTAGATAGCCCAAGCCCTATCCCCTTTTTTATATTCAATACAAGGTTCATACCTACCTGGGGTTTCCACAAACCTAAGCGCTTGAGTAGCGCCGATTTCCGAAGTAAAATAGCCCAATAAAGTCAGATCTTTTATCATTAAAATATACTTGTCCTCTTTATTGTCTTCAGTAGCAGGAACCATGGCCTTTTTATTAACTTGGTTTAAGAAATTTGTCCTTTCTTCTACCGTAGCATCCATAAAATCCTTTTTGTTAGCCGCCTTGAAATCGCTCTTCAACTTATTAAGACCGTTAATAAAGGATTTTTGTTGTTCTTCAGTATAAGTAGATTTCACCATCATGGCCATAAACGAACCTATACCCGCAGCTTTTGCTCCGGGAGTATCGGTAGTAGGGATAATTGCTTCTCCGATTTCATCCATATAGGCCAATTCATCTTCAGAAAAATCAAGTCCTTCAATCTGTGAATCAGGAGCACATCCAGTTAAAATAACGTTAGCACCTACCATGGTCCCTCCCATCATGAGGACCACACTTTTAAGTGCTTCTCTTCTATTCATAAAATTCATATCTCTTCAGTTTGGGTTTACAGATTACCTTTTTTCAATTCTTCAACAGCGAAACTTGCTGCCCTAGCAGTCATGGCCATGTAGGTCAACGAAGGGTTTTGTGCAGCAGCTGAAGTCATTGCTGCTCCATCAGTCACAAATACATTTTTCGCATCCCACACTTGATTGTGGCCATTCAAAACAGAAGATTTAGGATCTCTTCCCATTCTTGCTGTACCCATTTCATGAATACCTTGTCCGAAGGTATATCCAGTATCATAAGTGGTGACATTTTTTACACCTGCAGCTTCAAGCATTTCTGCTGCATCATTTTTCATGTCCACCCTCATTTTTTTCTCATTTTCGTGGATTTCTGCATCCATTTCCAAGACAGGGATTCCCCACTTGTCGGTTACGGTTTTGCTGAGCTTTATGGTATTGGTGTGGTAAGGAAGGATTTCACCGAAAGCAGTCATACCTATAGTCCAGTCGCCTGGCTCTGTAAGTTCTGCTTTTAAAGGTGCACCAAAGTCCAATTCAGCAACAGTTCTGCTCCAACCTTGTCTGCTGGCACCACCCTGGAAGCCAAAGCCTCTAATATAATCTCTACTTTCGTTTCCTAGGTTTCTGTACCTTGGAACATAAAATCCTCCAGGCCTTCTTCCAAAGTAATATTTATCTTCAAAGCCTTCTACTACTCCTCTGGCACCAAGTCTGAAATGGTGATCCATTACATTATGTCCAAGCTCTCCAGAACTACTTCCTAATCCTTCAGGCCACACTTCCGTAGCTGAACGCATCAAAATTGCGGCTGAATTGAATGCTGAAGCACAAAGGAATACAATTTTAGAATTGAATTCAATGGTTTCATTTGTTTCACCATCGAGTATCTCTACTCCAGTAGCTTTTTTACTGTCTTTGTCATAAAGCACTTTGGTAACAATTGACCAAGGCCTTAATGTAAGGTTTCCTGTAGCCACTGCTGCTGGCAATGTAGAGGATTGGGTACTAAAGTAACCACCATAAGGACAACCAAGAGAACATTTATTTCGGTATTGACAGCCAGGCCTACCCGGAAGAGGCTGGCTAATATTGGCAATCCGAGCATTTGTCATAACTCTGGCACCTTTAAAATGGTCTTTGACCCTGTCAGCCACACTCTTTTCAACACAGTTCAAAGGCATTGCAGGCATAAATTCTCCATCAGGAAGAATATCAAGACCATCTCTGTTTCCAGAAATACCTGCAAATTTTTCCACATAACTGTACCAAGGTGCAAGATCTTTGTACCTGATAGGCCAATCTACTGCTATGCCTTGCTTGCCATTGGCTTCAAAATCAGTATCAGACCAACGGTAACTTTGTCTTCCCCAAAGCAAGGAACGACCTCCTACTTGGTAACCACGAAACCAGGTGAAAGGCTTTTTTTCTACATATGGAGAATCATCCTCATGCGCCCACCAATCAAGGTTAAGCTCATTCAAAACATAATCTCTTCTAAGATTCGGGTGATTTTCCAACATCTCTATTGTACGCCTTCCTCTATGAGGTATTTCCCAAGGTGCTTTGGTCGCGTTTTTATAATCTTTTACGTGCTCTACGTTAGGACCCCTTTCCAGAAGAAGTACTTTTAACCCCTTCTCCGTTAATTCTTTTGCCGCCCAACCGCCGCTGATCCCTGATCCAACGACAATAGCGTCATAACTTTGATTAGCCATATGCTTTATTTGTTTATTTTAGGTATTGCAATAATATTGATTTTATTAAAGAAATGTTATAATTTTTCCTTTTTCCTGAATTCAACTGTTCCAATTTATAAATACTCTAAATAGACTGATTCATAGCCAATACGCCCACACAACTATTCAGTGATATTATTGTTCTTCAAACTGTCCCTTTCAGCATTGGCTTTGATAAAATCTTTGTCTTTGAAAAACAAAACAAAAATAACGGTCACCAGCAAAGCAATACCAGAAGGTATTAGCCAAATATTTTTCCAAATATGCATTCCGTCTGCTTCTAAATAAGAATCAGAAACAATTCCAGCTATCCAAAAACCTATAAGCATTCCTACTCCATAAGTGGCCAAGGTAATAAGACCCTGAGCAGAACTTTTGTATTTGGGTCCAGCTTTAGAATCTGTATATATTTGACCAGCAACAAAGAAGAAATCGTAACAAATACCATGTAATGCAATACCTATAAGTAATAGATAGGTGCCCTCACCCGCATCACCAAAGGCAAAAAATACGTACCTCACAACCCAGGCCACCATCCCTACAATCAAGGTAATTTTCAATCCGAATTTCTTGAAAAAGAAGGGCATCATAAGAAGAAACAATACCTCAGATACCTGTCCTATTGTCATTTTCCCTGTGGGATTGGTCAGGCCAACTTCTGAAAGAAATGGGTTGGCGTTTTGATAGTAAAAGGCCAATGGAATACATATCAAAATAGAGGATAGAAAGAAAATCGCAAAATCCTTGTCTTTCAATAGCTTAAGTGCATCTAAACCTAGTATTTCAACAATGGATTGCTTATCCCCCTTTTGAGATACAACAGGAGGTGTTTTAGGAAGTGTAAAAGCAAAAAGCCCTAGAACTACCGAAGAAATTGAAGACATCAAGAAGGTATTTCTAAGCATTCCTTCACCAATTGAAGCTGAACTATCCCACACAAAAAAGTAACTGATCATCAACCCTGAAGCGATCCACCCTACGGTTCCCCAAACTCTAATCGTACTGAATTCCTTAGCCGGATCTTTCATCTGGTTAAATGAAACGGAGTTAACCAATGCAAGAGTGGGCATATATATAATCATATAAGCCAGAACATATGGGTAAAATGCGATAAAGCTATAAGATGAAAACATCATGTACATCAAGCCCGCACCCAACAAATGCAATACCCCTAAAATTTTCTCTGCATTAAAAAACCTATCTGCTATTAAGCCAATTACAAAAGGTGCCACTATGGCACCTATGGACTGGGTAGAAAATGCGGCGGCCAATTGACTTCCATTTGCTTGAAGGTTGTTCCCTAAAAATGTACCTAAAGTAACGTACCAGGATCCCCAAACAAAAAATTCAAGAAACATCATTAGGGAAAGCTTAAACCTATTATTTAAAGTCATAGTTTTTGGTATGTTAGCGTTTAGTTTGATCGAATTTAGTCAAGAACCCTTAGTAAACAATCTGTAGAATAATTTAAAATTTAAGCCAATTTAACGTAAATTTATCACTTCAGAAAGCAAGCTTACTATTTCTCAATTTCTTAAAAATATTTTCTTCTATTTGCAAAAAATAGTAGGTTCATTATCAACCATTGAAATATATAAAGAAAAAAGGGAAATATAGAAATCAAAAAAACCAAAGACCAAAAGAATGAGTAACAGAAAACTTAAAATGGGGATGATCGGAGGTGGACCGGGATCCTTCATAGGGGCTGTCCACAGAATATCCGCTGCAATGGACGGCATCATTGAATTGGCCGCTGGTGCTTTTAGTAGCAGTGCGGAAAAATCTGCGGAAACAGGTAAAGAACTTTTTCTTCCATCTGAGAGGGTGTATGCCTCTTACGATGAAATGTTTGAAAAGGAACTGTTATTACCCGAATCTGAAAGAATCGATTTTGTGGCAATAGTCACCCCTAACCACGTACATTTTGATCCTACCAAAAAGGCATTGCAGAATGGGTTTCATGTTGTTTTAGACAAGCCTATGACTTTTAGCTATGAAGAAGCCAAAGAACTGAACAAAATCATTGAAGAAACAGGACTGATGTTCTGCTTAACCCATACCTATACCGGCTACCCAATGGTGAAGGAAGCCAAACATTTAATTTCTACCGGTGTTATAGGTAAAGTAAGAAAAGTTTATGTAGAATACCCTCAAGGTTGGTTATGGAACAAACTGGAAAACACCGATTATAAGCAAGCGATCTGGAGAACAGATCCTAGCAAAAGCGGTATTGCCAACTGTATGGGAGACATTGGAACTCATGCATTCAACCTTGCCGAATACGTAAGTGGATTGAAAATGACTAAATTATGTGCGGATCTTAATTGTGTGGTGGAGGGAAGAACCCTTGATGATGATGGGGCCGTATTGTTGAAGTTTGAAGATGGCGCATCAGGCGTCTTGATGGCAACCCAAATTGCTCCAGGCGCAGAAAACAACATCAAAATCAGGGTCTACGGTGAGAAAGCTGGTTTGGAATGGGAACAGGACAATGCCAATACTTTAATAGTACGTCACCCTGAAGCACCTGATCAGATATATAGAGCAGGAGGTAATATTCCTTACTTGTCTTCAGCGGCTACAGAAAACGTCCGAACACCAGGAGGACACCCTGAAGGTTACCTAGAAGCTTTTGCCAATTTATATAGAAACTTTGCCCGATGCCTTTACGCCAGAAAGAATGGTGAAACACCGAAAAAAGAATGGGAAGACTTTCCAGGTGCTGAAGATGGCTTAAGAGGAATGGCTTTTGTAGAGCATGTGGTAAAAAGTAGTAATTCTAATGAAAAATGGACTAAATTTGAACTTTAAATAACCTAAATCTTTATGAAAACCATTAAAGGACCAGCCTTATTCTTGGCCCAGTTTGTAGATGATAAAGCCCCTTTTAATAATTTAAAAGACATTTGTACCTGGGCTGCTAGCATCGGATACAAAGCAGTTCAAATCCCTACATGGGATGCCAGACTGATCGACTTGAAGAAAGCAGCGGAGGACATGGACTATGTCAACCAAATTAAAAATACCGTAAAAGAAGCTGGTGTTGAAATATCTGATTTTTCTACGCATTTACAAGGACAACTCGTAGCTGTAAGTCCTGCATACAATGAACTCTTTGACGCTTTTGCTCCTGCAGAACTAGCAGGTGACCTTAAAGGCAAACAAGAATGGGCTACCAATCAGCTAATGATGGCCGCAAAAGCCAGTAAAAACTTTGGCTTGACCACCCATGGTACCTTTAGTGGTGCTTTAATGTGGCACACTGTTTATCCATGGCCTCAGCGTCCCGCTGGACTTGTGGATACAGGTTTTGAAGAATTGGCCAAAAGATGGTTGCCAATATTGGATGAATTCGATAAATATGGTGTAGACGTTTGTTATGAACTACATCCTGGAGAAGACTTGCACGATGGCGTTACCTTTGATTTGTTCTTAGAAAAGGTAAATCACCATAAAAGAGCCAATATCCTTTATGACCCAAGTCACTTTGTATTACAGTGTCTCAATTATGTTGACTTTATCGATATATATAAAGACAGAATTAAAATGTTTCATGTTAAGGATGCAGAGTTTAATCCTACAGGGAGACAAGGTGTTTATGGTGGCTATTCTAGCTGGATAGAAAGAGCAGGAAGATTCCGCTCATTGGGAGATGGCCAGGTTGATTTTAACGCTATTTTTAGTAAACTTTCGCAATATGATTTTGATGGATGGGCTGTCCTAGAATGGGAATGTGCCATTAAGCACCCTGAAGATGGTGCAATCGAAGGAGCTAAATTTATAAGCGAGAAAATAATACATGTAACTGAAAAAACCTTCGATGATTTTGCATCCACGGGAATGGACGAAGGTTTAAATAAAAAATTATTGGGAATTAATTAATCTAACTATTACAAACCATGAAGTTTAATTTGAATTTAAGTATGGCTGTTATGGCCAGCGCAATGGTAGCCGTTTCAGCCTGTGGTGGCTCCGGTAGTTCTGAATCCGCATCTAGCGAAAGCGCTGCTGCTGCACCTCCACCAGCTCCTGTAGAAATCAGTTTGGAAGAAAAGTACAAAGATGATCCTATTTTCATCAAAGGATCAGAGTTAATGGGACAAAACGATTGCCCTTCTTGCCATATGCTTGAAAGGAAAATCGTTGGACCTTCTTATGCTGATGTTGCAGCTAAATATGAGTCAACTGACGAGAATATTGAGCTTTTGGCAGGTAAAGTTATAGCAGGTAGTGTAGGTACTTGGGGAGAAATACCTATGCCAGCTCACCCTAATCTTTCTGAAGAAGATGCCAAAAATCTTGCAAAATTCGTTCTCTTGTTAAAGAAATAATTTGAAATGATAAGAACAACTTTGTCTATGGCAGCACTTTCACTTGCAGTAGTGGGCTGTGGCCCTGCTACAAGTAATAACAGTACTGCGGAGGAAAATATTGAAGAAATCATCGTGACTGAGGAAGAGTGGATAAGTTTATTTGATGGCAATAGCCTGACAGGATGGACTGGATATGGCAAAGACCAGCCAGGAGAAGCCTGGGAGGCTGCCGATGGTGTGCTCTACTTTAATTCTGAAAAAGAGGACGGAGGAGATTTGATCACCAAAGAAACCTTTGGCAATTTTCACCTTGAAATAGAATGGAAAATTTCTGAAAACGGAAATAGCGGCATCATGTTCCATGTTCAGGACAACGGAAACTACGACAGACCTTACCATACAGGTCCAGAGTACCAGTTGCTTGACAACGATGGACATAAAGATGGTAAAATCATTACCCACCGAACAGGTGATCTTTATGACATGATTGAATCTACTCAAGACGCTTCAAAACCAGTAGGTGAATGGAACAAAACTGAAATTGTTATCAACAATAACACATTGCAGTTTTTCCTAAATGGTGTGAAGACTGTAGAAACATCTCTTTGGGATGATCAGTGGAATGCTATGGTAGCTGAAAGTAAATTCTCGAAATGGGAAGACTTTGCCAAGTTCAAGGAAGGCAAAATTGTACTTCAAGACCACGGAGATGATGTGTGGTTTAAAAATATCAAAATCAAAAGACTATAAGTAAGTTATAGGTTTTACTCCCAATTCTTTAGTGAAATGAATTGGGAAACACATAAAAAAAGCCGGAAGAAAATTTCTTCCGGCTTTTTTACGCTTATTTAATTTCAATCGAGCAACTATGCTATGATTGTTTTTAATATATCATTTAAAGTCTGGCTAGGTCGCATGGCTGCGGATGTTTTTTCCTCATCAGGTTTGTAATAACCTCCAATGTCAACAGGACTTCCCTGCGCACCATTCAATTCACTAACAATTTTTTCCTCATTCTCAGCCATGGTTTTAGCCACTGGGGTGAAAATTGTTTTCAATGCTGCATCATCATCCTGATTGGCCAAAGTTTCTGCCCAATACATGGCAAGATAAAAATGACTTCCTCGGTTATCCAGTTCATTTACTTTTCTAGAAGGAGACTTGCCTTTATCTAGGAATTTAGCCGTTGCCTGGTCTAAAGTTTTCCCCAAGACCTTTGCCCTGTCATTGTTAAAGGTATCCCCCAAATGATCCAAAGATACCGCAAGAGCTAAAAACTCACCCAATGAGTCCCAACGAAGGTGTCCTTCTTCAACAAATTGCTGAACATGCTTAGGCGCAGATCCTCCGGCACCGGTTTCAAATAAACCTCCACCATTCATCAAAGGTACTATAGAAAGCATTTTAGCGCTTGTACCTAATTCTAAAATTGGGAATAAATCGGTCAAGTAATCTCTCAATACATTACCCGTTACTGATATGGTATCTTTTCCATCTTTTATGCGCTCAAGAGAAAAGCGAGTAGCTTCTTTAGGCGACATGATAGAAATATCTAACCCCTGTGTATCGTGATCTTTCAGGTAAGCTTCAACCTTTGAGATAAGCGCAGCATCATGAGACCTGTTTTTGTCTAACCAAAAGACTGCAGGAACACCTGTAGCTCTTGCTCTGTTAACAGCGAGCTTTACCCAATCCTGAATTGGTGCATCTTTTACCTGACACATTCTCCATATATCACCTTCTTCAACTTCATTTTCAAGAATAACCTGACCTGAAGCGTTTGTTACCTTTACAGTACCAGAAGAAGGGATTTCGAAAGTTTTGTCATGAGAACCATACTCTTCTGCCTTTTGAGCCATAAGGCCTACATTAGGTACAGATCCCATTGTGGTTGGATCTAAAGCACCATTTTTCTTACAAAAATCAATGGTTTCTTGGTAAACACCCGCATAGGATCTATCAGGTATTACTGCTTTTGTATCCTGAAGTTGATTGTTTTTGTTCCACATTTGTCCACTACTTCTGATCATAGCAGGCATGGAAGCATCAATAATTACATCACTAGGTACGTGTAGATTGGTAATGCCTTTGTCAGAGTTAACCATAGCCAAATCAGGGCTGTCTGCATAACATGCATCAATATCAGCTTCTATCGCTTTACGCGTATCTGCTGGTAGTTTATCCAAAGCAGCAATAAGGTCTCCAAAGCCATTGTTTGGATCTACCCCAGCTTCTTTAAGTACAGCTGCGTGCTTTTCAAATACCGGTGCAAAGAAAACAGTTACTGCATGGCCAAAGATGATAGGGTCAGAAACTTTCATCATAGTGGCTTTCATATGCAATGAAAACAAAACACCTTGTTTTTTGGCTTCAGCTATTTGCTCTTTAAGGAATTTTCTCAATGCAGATACACTTAAAACAGCAGCATCAATAATCTCACCTTTCAGCAAAGGAAGGCCTTCTTTTAAGCTAGTTTGTTTACCATCCTTTCCATGAAGCACTATACTAACACTAGTTTCTGAAGGAAGGGTCACTGATTTTTCACTACCATAAAAATCTCCCTCAGACATACTTGACACATGAGATTTAGAGTCTTGGCTCCATTTTCCCATGCTATGAGGATTGTTTCTAGCGAATTGCTTAACAGCCTGCGGCGCCCTTCTATCTGAATTACCTTCCCTCAATACAGGATTTACTGCAGAACCTTTAATTTTATCGTATTTGTCTTTTATGTTTTGCTCTTGTTCATTTTTCGGATCATCTGGATAATCTGGTAACCCATACCCTTGTTCCTGCAACTCCTTAATGGCTGTTTTTAGTTGTGGAATAGAAGCACTGATGTTCGGTAGCTTTACGATGTTGGCCTCAGGGGTTTTAGCTATTTCTCCTAGCTCGGTAAGGGCGTCACTGATTCTCTGCTCTTCTTTCAAAAACTCAGGAAACGTTGCGATGATTCTACCTGAAAGGGAAATATCTCTTGTTTCTACAGACACCCCAGCCGAGTCAGTAAATGCTTTTATGATAGGCAATAAAGAATAGGTGGCTAATGCCGGTGCCTCATCCGTAAGGGTATAAAGAATTTTGGGGGTTTTGTCACTCATATGTATTTCTGTTTTCTGATTGTATTTAAAATGAATTCCAATTTAAAATTGTCAGCTAAATTACGAAAAATATCTTTATCAGAAGGCCTAGCCTCTAGATTAGAAGAAATAATAACCCTAAGGAGGATAGTATACATAAAGTAGAAAAATCAGGTACCAATGGTAGGCCAAAAATACATGAAAACCCAGAATATTCCCATTTTCCCCCTAGGTTGTAGATAGTAGCTAATAACTCTCATCTTGATTCGGGAAATCCTTAGACTTAACGTCTTTTATATAATTGCCTACAGCTTTTAGCATGGTATTTCTAATGTCTGCGTATTGTCTAAGAAACCTAGGTTGAAACTCTTGTGTAATTCCCAGCATGTCATGAAGTACAAGCACCTGACCATCAACATCCGGTCCAGCCCCAATACCTATGACAGGTATGCTTACTGCTTCAGCAACTTCTTTGGCCAAAGCAGCTGGAATTTTTTCAAGTACTAGCGCAAAACAGCCACACTCCTCTAGAATCTTCGCATCCTCCAAAAGCTTATTGGCCTCATCCTTTTCTTTGGCCCTTACAGTATAAGTTCCAAATTTGTATATGGACTGAGGAGTCAATCCAAGGTGTCCCATTACAGGTACACCTGCACTTAAAATTCGAATCACTGACTCTTTGATTTCAGCCCCACCTTCCACTTTAACAGCGTGTGCTCCTGACTCTTTCATGATACGGATGGCAGACCTTAGTGCTTCGGAACTGTTGCCTTGATAAGAACCAAAAGGAATGTCCACCACTACCAATGCTCGCTCTACTGCCCTAACCACGGAGGTGGCATGGTAGATCATCTGGTCTAAAGTGATAGGCAAGGTAGTTTCATGTCCAGCCATTACATTTGAAGCTGAATCCCCTACCAATATCATGTCAATTCCTGCAGCATCCACTATGCCAGCCATGGAAAAATCATAGGCCGTAAGCATGGAAATTTTTTCCTTTCGTTTTTTCATTTCCTGAAGAATGTGGGTAGTAATTCGCTTCAGGTGGGTAGATTGGTGTACGGACATATCAGTGAAGGTGAACGGTGGATGCTTTTGGGTCTAAGTTTACAGTTATATGCTCACTAAGGGTGGTGGCAAGCTCGTAGCCTGTATAATCTGGGGCTACTGGAAAGAGTTTATGACTCCTATTGACAAAAACCAAAACTTCCATTTTTTTAACCTCATGTTCAAGAAATGGAACCATTGCAAAGGCAAGCGTTTTACCAGTATTCAAAACGTCGTCCACCAAGATTATAGACTTCCCCTTTAAGGAATCATGCGGCGAGAGGACCACTTCTTCAATTTTTGGATTTTCTTTGTCTAAGTCTACCTTAATTAACTGCACATCAAAAGAAGCTATTTCCCTTAATTTAGCGACCATTAACTCCGCGAACACATACCCCATTCCGGTAAGTCCGGCAATGGTCAACTGCTTCTCACCAGCATTCCTTTCATAAATCTCAAACGCTATTCGCGTTATTTTTTGTTGGATTTGGTGATGGTTCAATACCAATATTTTTGCTTTTTGCGTCATTTCTGTGCCTTTGTCAAAATTTTAATGAAATTAACCGAATTGCCCTTGCTTTCAAAGTATTGATTCACTTTTTACTTTGCCAATAACCAAAGGAATTTAGGTTCACTATATTTAGCGGTGACTGTCCTCCTCACTCATAATTTTCAGGTAGTTTTCATAGCGATAAGGATGTATATACCCCTGTTCCAGAACCTCCAGGACTTTACAACCGGGTTCATTGATATGTTTACAATTATTGTATTTACACTGTCCCAGGTATTTCCTTAATTCTACAAAATAGTGAGAAAGTTCCTGGTCATCAATATCCAGAATCCCGAACTCTTTGATACCGGGAGTGTCTATAAAATACCCAGACTCACCAAATGGAAACATCTCTGCAAAGGTAGTAGTATGTACTCCTTTTGAAGAAAATTTTGAAACTTCCTGAGTTGCCTGAGTTGCTTGCGGTACCAATCTATTGAGCAATGTAGATTTCCCTACACCTGAATGTCCTGCCATCAAGGTAGTTTTCCCTGTCAGTCCAGGTTCAAATTTTTCCATTAAATCCTTATCATGTAAGGCAGAAAGCTCAATAATTGGATAACCCAGAGGACCATAAATGTCATGAAGCTCTTCTAAAAAATCCAGGTCCTTTTTCTTTGTTAAAGTCTCTACCTTATTGACAAGTAGCGTGCAGGGAATTCTAAAACTTTCTGTACTTACCAAAAAACGATCAATAAAACCCAAAGAAGTTCTTGGATCTCTAACCGTCACCATAAGGTAAGCCTGATCAACATTGGCCGCCAGAATATGCGAAAAATGTTGTTTTCGGGTGGATTTCCTAATGATATAATTCTCTCTCGGAACTATGGTGTTTATTACCGCTGTTTCCTGGTTTTTTTCCCTATCCAGAATGACATAATCACCTACGGCTATGGGGTTGGTTAATTTAAGGTTGTCCTGTTTGAACTTTCCTCTAAGCCTGGCTTTGATCATTTTGTCTCCAACTTTCACCTCATACCATGAGCCCGTTGTCTTGATCACTCTTCCTTCCATGTCTCTTTCTTAATGATTGCAACCGTCCTTTCAGCACTTCCCAAATTTTCCTTCACCAAGCTATTTGCTGAATCGCAAGCTTGTTCATAGGCTGCTTTTCCGCCAAGGTTTTCCATGACTGTCCTAATTTCTGTTTCATCCTTTACAGCAAATCCACATCCATATTGCTTACTTATTTCAGCTTCTGGAAACTTCGAAACCTTCTTTAATGGACCAAACAAAACAGGTATTCCAAAAGCCAAGGGCTCTAGGATATTGTGAAGCCCTTTACCCATAGCACCGCCAATATACGCACAATAGGCAAACTGATACAAGGAAGAAAGCATACCAATATTATCAATGATCAAAACATCCCAGGTACCAGATTGCTCCTCTTTTCTATATTCAGAATATTTTATTGAAGGCAAGGTAATTGCCTTCTGCCAATTTTCAATGGTTCCTAGATGAATATCATGAGGAGCAATAATAAATTGAAAGCCATGTGATTGATTAATAAAAGGAATCAGATTATCCATGTCTTCCTGCCATACACTACCAAACACCATCACCTTCTTAGTGATACCTTGTGCTATCTCAGGAAACAACTTAGGTTGAAGCCTGGTCTTGTATACATTGTCGAACCGAGGATCTCCTGTCAAACTGATATTTTTAATTCCTGCTTTTTTAAGTAAGGCTTTGGACTCTCCATTCTGTACAAAGACATGATCAAAGCAAAAGAGCAGTTGTTTAAAAAACCCACCGTACCAAGAAAAATACACCTGCTTTTTCCTAAAAGACGCTGCCACCAGATAAAGGGGGATTTTATTCTTTTTAACTGCAAGGATGTGATTGGCCCACAAATCATATTTAATGAAAAAAGCCATGTCAGGTGAAAGTAAGTCCACAAATCGATTGGCATTTTTGGGGGTATCAATAGGGAGGTAGCAAATAAAATCTACCCAATCCTGCTTTTTTTTGATGGCTTGTTCATAACCTGAAGGGCTGAAAAAAGAAACAGCTACCGACCAAAGTGGATGTTCTTTTTTAAATGCTTCAATGACAGGTTTTGCTTGTAAATATTCACCTAGAGAGGCCACGTGAAACCAAGCCAGCTCCTGAGGATTTGATTTCCTAAAGGAGATTATTTCTTCAAAGGTCTTTTTTCTTCCTATTACAGCGAGCTTGAGCTTGTCAGATCGTTTACTGCCAATTCTCATTAGCCGATCGAGCAAATTCATTCCCAGGTTATACAAAATCCTCATGGGGCAAAATTACATCAAAAATATTTCTTTGAGCAATCCTGCCTCTAATTCATGGCCTCCTGAATACTTCAGTTCTTTAAAATTGGCAAAACCAGCATCGGAAAGGCGGTTTTCCACTTGGGTATAAATATCTGATTGTAAAAAGGGATCATTGTCACCCAATGCCAAAATGACCTGACTGCTGTTAAGCCTTTCAAGCATTTGGGAAGTTTCCAAATCATGAGCAGGGGCTCCACCCCAAAAAACCACTTTTGTTGGTTTTAGATTTGATTGACAGATCCATCGACTCATAGTGGCCGCTCCTTGGGAAAACCCCAAAACATTAATTTGAGGCATATTTTCATACTTGAGAAGCAATTCTTCTATTATTCCATTGAGGTAAGCATTACTATTGGTGATGTCAATTTCTCGCTCATGTTTGGTCATCCAATTGGCCCCTACTCTTCCCGAAAAACCTTTAAGGTAAAAATGGTTGAGCCCCTCTGGAGCCACTATTAAGGTATTGTCTTCAAATAATAAATTGAATTTCCTGAGGAAAAATTTGGCCAGTTGACCATATCCATGAAAGACAATCCAAATCGTTTTTTCCTCTCCTAAGGGTGCATGGCTAAGCGAAAAAGTCTGCTTGGCCTGAAACTGTATTTCATTTTGAACCATTATTCATTTAAATCTTCAAGTTTATAAGGAAGCAATTGGTCAATTCCATCAGCCTTTAAAACATGCCCATCGGCACGGAGCATCAGCACCTCAATAGGGCTGTCAAATTTCAACTCGTATTCACTAATTGTCTGTCTGCACAAGCCACAAGGAGTAACAGTAGCCAAACCAGAATTATCAGATTTTTTGGCCACAATGGCTATTGATAGGGGTTTTAAGTCTGGAAAATTGGAATGTGTATAACTTAAAAGTACCCGTTCTGCACAAATCCCTGCAGGGTAGCATATGTTTTCCTGATTATTTGCCCAGAAAGTTTGTCCATCTTCTAAAACAAGCGCTGCACCAACCCGGAAATTAGAGTAAGGTGCATAGGCCTTGTCAGTTGCTTTGTTTGCCAAGTTTATCAAATTTGCCTGGCTTTCATTCAAACCCTCAGGAGAAATCATTTCCATGCTATTGATATTGCTGACTTTTTTGGTTCTTTTCATATTCAAATATATCAATTTTCTCAAGAGCGAGGTTAAATACAAATTTTAAGAAAAGTCATTAAATCTTTATAAAAAGTAAAGGAACAAATGTGCTAATATTTATCTCCTCGAGAAAACCCCTGAGGCAAGTAGTGATAATAACCCATAAATTGACTTTTCCATTGTCAAAATTAAATTTAATTAATTGATAATTATTTTGGCTTTTTGGAGGTTTTGAATTATTTATAATTAACTTAAATGGTAATTCATTAACACAAATTAACCCCATTTAACCTCTATTAGGCAAAAACATCGTTTTTGGGAAGAAAATTTTGATAAAATCAACTTCCCTTTAGCCTTATTAGCCATTTCAGGTTAAAAATTAAAGACTATTTGAATTATTAAATTATCGTCAATTAATCGGTTAAATTTTATGAAGAAAAATTTTACTTATTGTTTATTCACGTTGTTACTATTGCTAATTAACGGTAGCCTTATGGCTCAGCAAAGTACTGTCAACGGAAAAGTGACATCTGCAGAGGATCAGGAAGGTCTTCCAGGTGTTAGCATTGTAGCAAAAGGTACAGGTACCGGTACGGTCTCTGATATTAACGGGAACTTCAGCATTAATGTCCCTGATTCAAACACCGAACTGGTTTTCTCCTATATTGGGTATGCTTCCCAGACCATTACGGTAGGCAACCAGCAGAACCTAAATGTAGTAATGGAATCCGAAGCAAAAGGTTTGGATGAGTTTATTGTGACGGCATTTGGTATTTCCCAGGAGAAAAAATCACTTGGCTATGCTGCTCAAAACATAGATGCAGAAGCCATTACCAAAACAAAACAGCCCAACTTGGTGAATTCCCTTCAAGGTCAAGCAGCTGGTGTTCAGATAACCAACTCAGGTGGTGCTCCAGGCCAGTCAGCAAGGATCATCATCAGAGGGATCAACTCCCTAGACCCAGGAGCTAACAACCAACCGCTCTTTGTCGTGGATGGTGTGCCTGTGGATAACTCCACAATCGAGTCTACTGGTACGCCAAGGGGCCTATCGAACAGAATGGCCGACCTTAACCCCAATGATGTGGCCTCCATTTCTGTACTGAAAGGTGCAGCAGCAACCGCTCTCTATGGAGTAAGGGCTGCAAATGGTGCGGTAATTGTCACCACCAAAAAGGGCAAGGCAGGAGAAGTCAGGGTTAATTACAATGGCTCAGTAGGTTTTGAAACCCTCAACCAATTGCCAAAATTACAGGACAAATATGGTCAGGGCTTTAGTGGAGAGTACCAGCCATCTAGCTTTTGGCCATCTTGGGGAGCGCCTATAGCAGAAGTACAACAAACCGTTCCCGATCACAAATACCAGGACAACTGGAACCGGGTTTTTAATACCGGCGTACAGCTCGACAATAACCTGAGCATTTCCGGAGGTAATGAAAAGGCTACTTTTTATGGTTCCTTTGGCAACCTAAAACAGGAAGGTATCATCCCTTTTTCTAGTTGGGACAGAACCACCGCCAAATTATCAGGAAACGTGAAAGTTTCTGAGAAGTTTGATTTCTCTGGATCTGTCAATTACAGCAACTCGGGAGGAAATAGGGTTCCTCATGACCGGTTTATGGAGCGTATGATGTACTGGTCCGAAACCACCGATGTCCGGGATTATATCAATGAGGATGGAACGATGAGAACCTATTCCAACACCAATCCAATCTATGATGCGCGTTTTGCAACTTATGAAGATGATGTCAATAGGGTAATAGGAAATATCAATTTTAATTACAGCCCTACCGACTGGCTTGCCTTTTCTTATCGCCTGGGAAATGACTTCTACAGCGACCAACGTACAGAAATCACTCCTGGACCAAAAGGTATTGACGGAGAGGTTCCTTTAAGTTCAACAGGTTATTTGGAGGAAACAAGGATCAACAGCAGGGACCTAACCTCTAACTTCTACCTTACTTTAAAGAAACAGTTTTCTACTGACCTTAATACCAGCCTGAGGTTGGGTAATGATATATTTGAGCGAAAATATGACCGAGTTACAGCACGTGGTGAAAATTTTGTTATTCCTGAATTTTACAACCTCAGTGCAGCCTCTCAGATTTTTGCCAGTCAATACAAATCCATAAGAAGATTGGTAGGTTTTTATGGAGATTTGATGGTTGATTATAAAAATTACCTCTTCCTGAACATCACCGGACGGAATGACATTTCTTCTACCCTACCCAAGGACAACAACTCCTTTTTCTACTCTTCCTTTAACTTGGGTTATGTGTTTAGCGAAAATATGGAGCTACCTTCCTGGTTGACATTCGGTAAATTAAGGGCCTCATGGGCACAGGTAGGGAAAGATACTGATCCACATATCCTAGGTGCTACTTATGTCTCACCTTCCATTTTTCCTTTGAATGGTCAGGTAGGTTTTACAAGAAATTCGGTTTATGGAGATTTGGCACTTAAGCCAGAGCAGACTACTTCTATTGAGTTTGGTTTGCAAACCGCATTTTTGAACAATAGGGCCAATTTTGATGTCACCTATTATAAATCTAATGCGAGAGATCAGATTATCCCTGTTCCGGTATCCGATGCCACAGGCTTTTCTTCTTATATCACCAATGCTGGTGAGATCCAAAACAGTGGATTTGAATTTATCTTGGGCGGAAGTCCAATAGAAAGCCAAGGTTTTTCATGGAACATTTCCGCCAACTTATCCATCAATAATAATGAAATTAAAGCCATCAAGGAAGGCATTGATGAAATTGTGGTGGGAAGCCAATTTGGGTACGCGGGATCAACCGTTACTATGAAACTATTGGAAGGAGAAGCCTATGGTAATATTTTTGGTAGTTCTTACCAAAGATTTGGTTCAGATCCTGACAATTTGTTTTTGGACCGCAGTCTTCCGGTAATTATTGGGGCCAATGGTTTTCCATCTAGAACTGGTACACAGCTTATCTTAGGTAATGCTGTGCCCAAATGGATTGGTGGAATTCGAAATGATTTCAACTACAAAGATTTCGAATTATCCTTCCTTATTGACTTCAGAACAGGTTTAGAGCAATACAATCAATATGCGAACTTCCTTTCTGCATTTGGCAAGAATAAATTCACGGAGGCTCGGGAAGATTTTAGGGTTTTTGATGGAGTGCTGGCAGATGGAAGTCCAAACACAAAAGAAGTTTGGCTGGGTCAAGGAGTAGGTCCTGATGGCGTAGATTATGGGGCTGGATACTGGAGAAATCATTACAGAACTACAAGTGAAAATTTTGTCAGTGATGCCAGTTTTATCAAATTACGCAACATCACCCTTGGTTATAATCTAAACCCAGGTCTACTGGAAAGAACTCCGTTTAGAACAGCAAGAGTTTCTATAGCTGCCAATAATATTATCCTTTACACCCCTTGGGACGGATTTGACCCAGAGTCTTTTTCTGCCGGGGCTGGCGGTAATGCCATTGGTTTAACAGGTCTGGGCTATCCCGGCGTACAGAGCTTTTTCTTTAACCTGAACCTTGGACTTTAAAAAACTGCAATTATGAAAGCGATATATACTATACTCGGCCTAATGCTCTTTTTAGCGTTAAGCTCATGTGAGAATTTTCTCGATGTCAACGAAAATCCCAATAATCCGCAGGATTCACCTATTTCTGGACTGATGACCAATGCTACTTACGAGACTTCTCTCAATGTACAAGCAATTGGTAGCATCACCTCCCATTATGTACAATACCTGGCCTCGCCCAATCCAGCTGGTGCTTCAGATATTATGGATGCGAGCAATTATAGTGGGCTGTGGTTTGATTTGTACAATGTGATGACAGATTTGACAGACCTGATGCAAAAGGCCGAAGAAGAAGATGCAGGACACTATCTAGGGGCCGGCCAAATCCTAATGGCACTTAACCTGGGAATGACTGTTGATATTTTTGGAGACGTCCCTTATTCAGAAGGTTTTGATTTTACTTCGGTCACACCAGTTTATGATGATGACCAGCAATTGTATACAGAGGTATTTAGCCTACTCGATCAAGGGATCCAAAATCTCTCAGGAACTACGGCCCTTTCCCTAGGTGATGACGATTTCATCTTCAACGGGGACGTTTCTTCCTGGATAAAATTTGGTAACATGCTAAAGGCCAGATTTATGCTTCACACAAAAGGAAAAGCGGCTTATAATGCGCAGACCATTTTAACCGCCCTAGATAATGGCATGATGAGCAATGAAGATGATGCCACTGTGGTGTTCTTTGAACAGCGATTCAACCCCTGGGCTCAAGAGGCTATTGACAATGAAAACCTACTGTTAGGAGGATGGATTTCAACCCAATTTATAGAAGCATTGGATGGAACGTCCTATTCTACAATGGATCCAAGAATGCCTTTGATGATTGGGGCCACGGATGATGGGGTGTACATAGGTGTCACCAATGGGGCAGGCAGAGGCAATGCACCTGAACAAGGTGCAAGATCTACCCTGATTCCCGGACAATATTATACTTCTGAGCAATCCCCTCTTTTAATCGCCACCTATGCAGAGCAGAAATTCATAGAGGCAGAAGTAGCTTTACCAACGGACCCCGACAGGGCATATGCCGCCTATCTTGAGGGAATTGAAGCCCATATGGACATGCTAGAGGTAAGCGCTGACGATAAAATGGCTTATCTCAATAATCCAGAAGTAAGCATGGGAGCATCCTCTCTTAGCCTAGCAGATATAATGAAGGAAAAATGGGTCGCCCTCTTCCTCCACCCAGAAACCTGGAATGATGCCAGAAGGTTTGATTACAGTTATAAAGACATGACCTTACCTGATAACCTAAATGGCAATCTCAACGGACAGTACATCAGAAGGCTTGCCTATCCAGACAATGAGGTGAGCAGAAATGGGCAAAATGTCCCTGATGTCACCCTTTTGGACAGGATTTGGTGGAACGAGTAATAGTTTTAAATCCCCTCTTTATGACAAAAAGAGGGGATATTTCTTAAAAACAACGAAAACTTACCTTTCAACCCAGAAAGAATGATGTACATAAAGCCATGGGCTGCTCCCATGGTAAATTGTATAACCGACTCCGGATTTTGGCGGTATTGTTACTTTTTTTTCTGCAACAATGCTGACAAAATCAATTTACCTAAGCTTTGTTGCGAAACTGATTGATCACAATTAAATCGGGATTTTGCCAGTAATTGCTAAATTCACTTCCTCAATTGGACGGAAAATGTTACTTTTCCTATGGTTTAAAAGCCAG
>TARA_R110001599_G_scaffold3619_4_pt1 | contig 50344 bp, 42 predicted proteins | sample TARA_R110001599 | Tara Oceans TARA_R110001599 (sample SAMEA4398360) | marine metagenome | biome: Polar Biome; feature: [MES] marine water layer (ENVO:01000295) within the mesopelagic zone...; material: water (ENVO:00002006), including particulate matter (ENVO:01000060) such as...... | reverse complement strand
TTATCGTATTGTCTTCCTCCTTGTTCGTAGCCTTGGTAATCAACCCTGTGTTGACAGCCTTGTTTATGAAAGTCCAAGATGTAGATAAGGAAAAGCCCGTTCAGAAACCGATGATTGTTGCTGCAGTTTTGACTACATTGGCAATCATAAGTTATTTCCTAACTTGGATAGCACTTGGAAATTTATTGTTCCTGTCTGCCCTGCTAGTTATATTTAATGTTTTCTTCTTAAGAAGGGCTATTCGTTGGTTCCAAAATGTATTCTTGGTTCGGTTGGAGGACCTATATGAAAAAACACTTCTTTTCGCATTAAGGGGTAAGAAGCCCTACCTCTTTTTCGGCGGAACGTTGATATTATTGGTGCTGTCATTGGCCTTACTTTTTGTAAGTGCGCCGAAAATATTATTTTTTCCTGACAATCAACCGGCCTTGATTAGTATATACATTGAAAAACCTATTGGAACGGACATTACTTCTACCAATGAATTTGTGGAAGAATTTGAAGATGATCTTTTTGCTTTACTGAAACCTTATGATCAAATCATAGAGTCTGTGATAACCCAAATTGGAGAAGGTACTGGAGACCCTATGGAAGGACCAAGCCAGGCATCTACTCCTCACAAGGCTAAGGTGACAATTGGTTTTGAAGAGTATCAATTCCGAGAAGGAATCAATACCAATGAAATCATGGAGAAGATTAGGGAATTGGCAGAGGGATATCCGGGTGTATTGATGACAGTAGGTAAGCAACAAAATGGACCTCCTGTAGGTAAACCTGTAAATATAGAAGTAACAGGGGAGGATTTTGAGCAGCTCATCACATATGTGAATTCTATGAGAGAGCATATAAATGAATCTGGAATACAAGGGATTGAGGAGTTGAAAACCGATCTGGAACTTGGAAATCCTGAATTAATCATAAATATCGATAGAGAGAAAGCACGTAGGTTCGGTTTGTCAACGGCAACTATCGCCAATGAATTGAGGACTGCTCTTTTCGGGCTGGAGGTATCCAAGTTCAAGGAGGGAGAAGATGATTACCCTATTCAGCTTAGGTTAGCAGATAAATTCAGGTATGATATCAATGCTTTGCTAAATAAAAAAATAAGCTTTAGAGACAAATTTGGTAATCAGAAGGAAATTCCAATTTCATCTGTAGCAAGTTTAGAATACAGTTCTACCTACGGTTCAGTTAAAAGAAAAGATTTGGAAAGGGTAATTACCATATTTTCCAATGTGAATGATGGTTATAATGCAACTGAAATTAATAACGAGATTAAACGATTGTTGCAGGATTTTGATATTCCGGAAGGGATTAATGTGAGCTTTACAGGTGAGCAGGAAGAACAAGCAAAATCAGCGGAGTTTTTGACTCGAGCATTATTGATTTCGGTCTCTTTAATCTTTCTGATTATCGTTGCACAGTTTAATTCCATAACTACGCCATTTATTATCATGGCATCCGTTATACTGAGTACCATTGGTGTGTTTTTAGGATTGGTGATTTTTAATATGGACTTTGTCATTATTATGACTGGTATTGGAATTATATCCTTAGCTGGAGTTGTAGTAAACAATGCGATTGTACTAATAGATTACACTGATTTGGTTCGCTCAAGGAAAAGAGAAGAATTAAATATCGGAGAAGAGGAAAGTCTATCAAAAGAGGATCTTTTAGATAGTATTATTAAGGGTGGAAAAACAAGATTACGACCAGTACTTTTAACTGCTGTTACCACAGTATTGGGGTTGATTCCTTTGGCTATAGGGATGAATATCGATTTTTATGGATTGTTGTCCTCCTTTGACCCGAAATTTTATATTGGAGGGGATAATGCAGACTTTTGGGGCCCAATGGCATGGACTGTAATATTTGGTCTAACCTTTGCGACCTTTTTAACGTTAATAGTAGTACCTGTCATGTATTTATTGGCAGACAAATTAAATACGGCTGTTCGTAAGATCAGTTAATTAGATTTAATTAAAGGTTGGTGGTTTTTTTAAGTGTTCAAACCTCCGAGACATTGTCTCGGAGGTTTTTATTTTTTAGACTTGAAGGAAAGCTGAAAAAAATTGTACTAAGCTTTTGACACTTGATTCTTCTGGTTAAACCCGAAATATGCAATAGACCTTCTATTACATAATCTGGGTTAAAGTCTTCTGACTTGCTTTAAAAAAGCACCTCATTATTAGGATTGGCCATAGTATGCACCTTCACCATGTTTGCGTTCATAATGTTTTTTGATCAAGGCTTCCTTTAGTCTTGGTGCATTGGGGTTTATTTGTAAAGTCAAATAGGCCATTCGGGCAATTTCTTCAAGCACTTTGCTATTATATACTGCTTTCTGGGCATTCTTTCCCCAGGTAAATGGTCCATGATTGCCTATAAGAACCATTTCTACTTCTTCAGGGGAAATGTTTTTTTCATGGAAACAGTCCAGAATTTGTTGTCCGGTCATGTGTTCATAATCACCTGCAATATTTGCATCACTCATAGGAGGAGCGCAAGGGATGTCACTGGTATTATGGTCTGCATGTGTAGTGCCAAATAAAGGAATGTCCATATGTGCCTGCGCCCATGAAACAGCATAGCAGGAGTGAGTATGACATATGCCACCGATATGATCCCATTTGCTGTATAAATAGGCATGGGTTTTTGTGTCTGAAGAAGGTCTCATTTCTCCTTCTACGACCTTATTATTAAAGTCCACAATAACGATGTCTTCTTCTTTTAATGTTTCATAAGGAACCCCACTTGGTTTGATGGCAAACACTCCTTTTTCCCTGTCTACCGCACTCACGTTACCAAAGGTATAAACGACCAAATCCAATTGGGGTAACTCCATATTGGCTTTATAACACTCACTTTTCAGTTCTTTGTAATTATTCATGGTATATTGAAGGGGTTATTTAAATGCAATTGATTTATAGAAAATAGTCTATTGGCCATGAAGCCCTATCCAAATGATTGTAAATTAGAAGCAGCTTGCAATTTAGTAGGCCAGCTCTTTTTTTCCTATTTGAAATAGATGTCTGAGGAACAAATATGGAAAAAGGATCTTTAGAATGAGATTTTAAGTTAAATTTTTTCTCGTAATTTTAGATAAATTATTAGCATATAATTAAAACAAAAGCATGCAGCTAAAACAAAAAGTAGTATGGTTGGTGACTGGCAGTCAACACCTATATGGCCAAGATATTTTAAAGGAAGTAGCTGATCATTCGCTGTCCATTAGTGAATATTTTAACCAAGAAAATAACATTGCTGTTAGGGTAGCGTTCAAAGCAGTTGTGACTACCCAAGAAGAAATTCTACAGGTTTTTTTGGAGGCAAATAGGAGTGAGGATTGTGTTGGGGTAATGGCTTGGATGCATACTTTTTCTCCTGCAAAAATGTGGATTAATGGATTGAAGGTACTCAGTAAGCCTTTGCTGCATTTGCATACTCAATATGGGGAGCGTATTCCTTGGGAATCCATAGATATGGATTATATGAATCTGCATCAAAGTGCTCATGGTGATAGGGAGTTTGGTTTTATCTGTACCAGAATGAAAATACCGAGAAAGGTGGTAGTCGGTCATTGGAAAGAAATTGAGCTACATAAAGAAATTGACCATTGGTGCAGGGCTGCCTGCGGATGGAATGACTTGCAAGGAGCTAAATTTGTGAGGTTTGGTGATAATATGCGCCAGGTGGCTGTGACTGAAGGGGACAAGGTAGAAGCACAGATGAAGTTTGGTTTTGCTGTTAATACCCATGGAGTAGGAGATTTGGTGGAGGTGATAAATAAAGTGAGTGAGGCTGAATTAGCCCAACTGATAGAAACCTATGTCAGTTCCTATAGTTTGTCAGAGGACTTAAAAAAGGGAGGGGAAAAGCATGCTTCTCTAGTGGAGGCGGCAAAAATAGAGTTAGGCTTAAAGCATTTTTTGGAACATGGAGGTTTTAAAGGCTTTACCAATACTTTTGAAGACCTTCACGGAATGAGTCAATTGCCAGGCTTGCCTGTTCAGAGGCTTATGAATGCAGGCTATGGCTATGCAGGGGAAGGTGATTGGAAGACCATGGCCCTGGTGCGTGCGATGAAGGTCATGGGAACAGGACTGCCAGGAGGCAATGCGTTTATGGAGGATTATACTTATGATTTTAAAGAACAAGGTGGTTTGGTATTGGGCGCTCACATGTTGGAAGTAGACGAGTGCCTTGCAGAAGGGCCCATTCGTTGTGAAATTCATCCATTAGGAATAGGTGGCAAAGAAGACCCCGTTAGACTTGTGTTTGATGCCAAGGCATGTTCAGCACTGAATGCGTCACTTATCGATCTGGGTAATAAATATAGAATGGTGGTAAATAAAGTAGAAGCCGTTAGTTCACCTAATGCCTTGCCCAAATTACCTGTGGCAAGAACCATTTGGCGACCCCTTCCAGATTTTAAAAGTGCCAGTACAGCTTGGATACTTGCAGGAGGCGCACATCATACTTGTTTTAGCCAAAACTTAAGTACCCAAGTTATAGAGGATTTTTGTGAAATGGCTGGAATTGAATGTGTAGTAATAGATGAAAATACAAATCTCAGAAGTTTTAAGACCTATCTTAAAGGTTTTGACCTGTAGCGATAAGAACAAGAGAACTGTCTTTTTTCCAAGAAATGCTGAATAAAGTGAGGGAGTTAAGATACTCCCTCTTTTTTTTGCCAATTTAATATTGAATCAAGGGATCAAGATTACCCAAGTTGAACTAATCCGTTGTTGGCAAAATAATCAAAGGAGTATTGCCATCATGTATTAGGTCATTGATGAAAAAATTCCTGAATAACTTGTCATTTAGATGGCGTGAACCTTTTTGCAGGACAATAAAGTCATCAAGGCGTTTACTAAATCTTTTTTTGATTTCAGTGAAAGCATCTTTATTCTCGTAAATATTTATTTGAACCTCAAAACGATCTTCCAATTTAGACTTCAATTGTTCCAGGTATTCCTTACCTCGAGCCAATTCTGCTTTGTCTTCAATTAAGGTTAATAATTCGATCTCTTTTATTTTCTGCCCAATAGTCACTAAAATGGATTCTAGTGCTTGTTCGTTCAAAGGGTGTTTTTCCTGACATAAAAGTGCCAATTTAATTGGCACTGTTTCTTCTATTGTTTGAGGAACCGCAATTACAGTTTGGTTGAGTTGATCAATAATAGTGGTTGCTGTACTTCCTATTAATAATCGCTTTAAAAACCCCGTACCTTTTAAACCTAAAAGTAGAAGGTCATTAGGCTTAAGAAAATCTTCCAAATAATGGAGCAGTTGAATAGAAATAGCTTCAAAACTTGTTTTTTCACCGATAGGAGCTAGATTATTTTCTTTCAAGGTATTCGAAAAGGTCTTTTCGGCTTCCTTTTTATTGAACTCAATGATTTGATCACTTCCCTTGGTATTAGAAATGGTAGGAGCCAGGCCATCCAACTTATGGATAAAAACCAAGTCTAAATCAAATGTTTTCTGCCAGTTACAAGCCAGTTTTAAAAGAGTGGGTGTATACGGAGAAAAATCTATTAATACGACTAATCTGTTCATGTTGAGATAAAAGTGATAGAGGTGTTATTTTTATTTTGAATATATAAAAATCCTCACGAAATGTAGCAGTTTTATTGATGTTTCAGTTAAAACCGGTCACTTCTTTGTTGTCTTTTTATCTCCAATAAGAAGTAGTTATCTTTGAAAAACTGTTTTAACTTATTTAACCCGGATTATGTAATAGGATTCGTAATAGAATGTCTATTGCATATTTCGGGTTAAATTATTTACTTATTGAAATCGAATACTGTTTCTATAATCAAAAAAAATCACCTGCTATTAATTTAAGCAGGTGATTTGATATGAATTAGATTTTTTTTCTGTCCAATTAATTGGGTATTTCAGGGGCCCGGAGATCTACTTTAAACGTTTTCTACTCTAGGGGCCCAATAAGTACAGTAAGCATCCGAGTTGACAGGTCCTTTAAATAACTGGCAGCCTCCACATTTACGTTTTTCTGTAGGTGGAAGATACAATTGGCAATTGTCGCACTTATCATCTTCTAAAGGTGACTTTTCCTCATAACCCAAACTTTTTCTTTTTGCAATGTCCTCTTCACTAAGCCCAGTCAGATCAGAACAATTATCGATGTTTTCTAATTTGTATTCTTCTTGAGGCTTGCCACATTTGCTAAGGAAAAATACCACTCCTGTCGAAGCTAATATATTTTTTATTGATTTGCGTCTGTTCATACTTGTATGCAGATTGTTGTTTTTAATAATTGAAATTCAATTCCCACAAGTTGAGATTTCAATGAGATTATGGTTAAACTATTCCACTTTGGCTCTTATTCCTTTACCTTCAAGAATGTGATTGACCTCCTTTAAGTAATCTTCTTTCCAAGAGATTTCTGTTCCTGAAAAATTATATTTTTCATCTAGCACCTTAAGAATAGCCTCACCTGAACCAGCGTTTGAACTTAAGATTCCTAGTCTAAACCACTTGTTTTCTCCTTTTTCTATAAGGGCTTTGGCAAGTTGGTTAATAGTGAAATCATCTTCATAATTTCCTAAACTAAGAATAGCTTGAAGTGATACGATTGGAGATTCATCATTGATTTTTTCAGCAATTTTTTCCTTTAGCTTCGGGAAATTTTCGGCTAGCATTAAAGCATTTTTTCTAACACCATAATTATCACTTTCCAGTGCTTCTTCTACCATTCCTTGTTCCAATGCACCCATTGATTCTAGCAAATACAAAGCATGAAGCTGGGCATTTGGATTTTCATTCGATAACAAATCTTTTAACAATGGGATGTACTCAGCTTTTGGGTTTTCCAAAATAATCCTTTGGGCAGTGGTTCTCCACCACCCGTTTTTATGTGCAAGGTGAGACACCAAGGTTTTACTATCTAGGCTTGAAAAATCCTGTACTTTGGTTTCTGAAACACCTGATTTAGGCACAATTCTGTAAATTCTACCACGATCCATGCCATGCATAAAATCCATTTCTTCTTTTAGATCATCAGGGATCGAAACTGGGGTTTCAATGTGTTGTCTGTAGAAATCCACCAAAAATAGAGCTCCATCAGGTCCAACAGTAAAACCAACAGGTCTGAACCATGGGTCTGTTGAAGCGAGGAATTCTTTATCAAGTTCTTCACTTGCTCTTTTGGCAATTAGAGTAGGGCTTTCTTTATCTTCTGCAAGAACATCCCTGTGCACCAAATTTCCTGCAACCTCTCCTGTAAAGATGTTTCCATTAAATCCTTCAGGGAAATCACCACCATCATAAACGGTTCCTCCTGAAGCTCCAGTGAAGTGATCCTCCGCATATTCCACTCGGTTAAGCTCTTGTTCTTGGTATTGTATATTTCTCCTTCTGGTACGTTCTGCTCTCCAATAGGGTGGAGGTGTAATCTGAAACATCTCCAGCTCATGGTCAGAAATGTTTTGGTTTACAGAATTGCTAGACAAGTGTCCATGGCGCTCCAGGTACCTGTTAGGTATCACTGTCTGCTGGATGTGAAGCGTGTTTTGGGTAAAGAATTTATTTCCCCAATCGTCAAAAGTTTGCCCAAATTGAGCTGTCCCGCTTTCTTTCTCAAATAACCCTTTGTCCAATCGAAACCTAAAGTCAGCTCCTCTTAATTGTAATGGACCTTCTCCTGGCGCATCTTTAAAGGTAACATCACTTCTTTGCCCATTGTTAGCAGCATAAATCCAGTTGTCAATTCCCAAACGTAAATTTGTGATTTGAGCCTCAGAATTGTTTTCAAAAAAACCTGTGAACACAGAGGTTTTTGAGTCAGCAACTCCGTCACCATCATCATCCTTTAGGTAATAGATATGAGGTGCTGCCGTAACCAAAAGACCACCTTTCCATGGCATTAAGTTGGTAGCATCTGCCAACCCTTCTGCATAAACGGTTGAGGCATCTATTACCCCATCTCCGTCAGTGTCTTCCAGTCTTTTGATGACACCTTTGCCTTTACCTTCTTCAGGCTTGTAAGGATAGTCTGGCATTTCCACCGCGTATGCAATTCCTTTTTCATCAAAAACCAGGTTTACTGGATCCTGAATATGAGGTTCAGCAGCAAATAATTTCACTTCGAAATTCTCATGAATATTGAATGTAGCGATCGATTCTTCTGGACTGAGAGCTTCTGCATATTTATCCTCCTTACAGGAATATAATCCTATAAGCAAGACTGCAAATAAAGTATGGGTAACGTTACCTTTCATAATTTTAGCTGTGTTTGACTGAATGAATAATTAAATATCTTATAAATTTTAAAAGAAAAAAATTTTTCTTCTTATCAATGGTTAGATAAATCCTTTTTTTTATTTAAGTGGGTATTACAGGTGATTATTTTTCAAATGCTAACTTTTTCAATGGTGTAAACCCAAAAACATCATCCAAGAAAGAATAGGCTTCTTTTCTTGTGTTTTCAGGGAAATCATGGCTTGCATTTGGGTACCTTACTTGTAAGTTATCCGGGTAGCCCAACCAATTGTATACTGGCTGAATAGCTTCAATTCCTGATTTCACTCCTTCCACTGAAAAGTTACTGTCCTGTAGCGGTGCATTAGTGAAAACCGGTCTAGGAGCTATTGAAGCTATGATATGGGTAAAGTCAAACGGTAAAGTTGCTTCTGGCAAAAGTTTTTTGATGACTGGCATGTACCTGTCTTGTGCCCAAGGGCCTAACCTACCACCATAATTTTTAATTCCTGCCTCTCCAATATCATAATAATCAAAAGGTGTCCAACCGCAACTTGTCACTACAGCTTTTAATCTTGAATCATGAGCAGCTACAAACAAGGCATTGTGTCCACCTAAAGAATGACCGATTACCCCTATTCGTTCTGAATCTACTTCATCCATATAAGTAAGTGCATCTACGCACCTCATATGGTTCCATACCGCTAAAAGGGTTCCGGAATCAAATCCATCTTTCGAGAAATCATGGTCTTTTTGCTCTCCAAAACTTGGGTAATCAGGAGCAATGACTACATAACCCCTTTCAGCCAATTCACTTGCAAGAGCCCTGTTTTCAAGAGGACCCTGACCATCTACAATTTTTTTACCTAGATCTCCAGTACTATGTAGTACCAACATCGCAGGGGCCTTGACTTTTATTTTGTGTGGGATATAAAGGAAAGCAGTTACTTGATTGCGCTCATTACTGTCAAAAGAAATATGATGCTTGGTATAGGTGCTTTCTACAGTTGAATCCAAATAATTTATTTCAGGCCTTTTTAGATTGTCCCTAGAAGGAAGGGTACCCATGATTGAAGCCATGTTGTTTTTCCAGGATTTCTTTTTTTCTTCCCACTCAGCCAATGTACGTAATGGTTGTTGACTTTCAGATTGTAAAACAAAAGGGCTTTCGGTTGTATTGTCAGGAATTTCTCTATGCAACATTTTTTTAATCGCTCCCATGATAATGGGCTCAGCTTCTGCTGTTACGGGGCTGGTACCTACCTCATATCCTCCTTCAGTATAAGCCGAGGATGGACCTATATAGAATGGCCCATAATCTCCATATGCTGCCATGGTTACAAATAAATCTTTTCTTTCAGCCTTAGCTGCCAATTGGTATTCGATAAAGAGTTCTCCAGGAAGGTGAAGAATTCTTACATCACCTAAGGTCAAACAACTTATATCTATCTTTTTCCCTAGTGCCTGCCTATTGTACCATGCCAGTTTTTGCACATTGTTGGTGAGCCAACGCGCATTTTGGGTACGCATTTCTTGAGCAATTTCAGGTAAAGTTTCCTTTGGTGTCAATAGGATGGGTTCCTGTTGCCAGTAAACATCCTCTTTGGTGATTTTAGTTTTTACTGTATTGTCCCAGGCTTGTTCCATTCCTTTTGCAAGTCTTTCAGCGAGGATTTTACGGTTGATTTTAGCGCCGTCATTGTATTTTCCGGCAGTTACATTTGCTCCGGCACCATTGAAGTGTACATGCATAGCATCTGGAACCGACAATTGACGCATGTACCTGGCAATACCAGGAAAATCTGGGTTGGCAATTTTAGTCAGGTAATAACTTTGGGGGTGAACCGCATAATAGCTAAATACAGCTAAAGGTTCTTCTTCATTCCAAAAACTAACCAATGAAACCTCCGGGTCAATTAAACCTTCCGGGAAATCCCTGATTTTTTTATCCTTTGTAGAAGAGGTTCGGGTATAGGCCACATGTCCATCATCCCCTAAAATCCTTCTATTTGAAGCAACTTTTTCCACAATACCTTTACCAGTACCAATATGCGTTATGGGCTTTGCGTCCTTTAAAGCTATTCTGATGGCATCCTTCAAATTATTAATCAGAAGTCTGTCAAAGGAGCTTTCATATGCTTTAGGATCTAAGCCTGCCTCTTTCAAGATTTTCTCTGCACCCCAATCACTAATTGGAGCATCATGTTGGTGCAAAGTATGTACTGCTACCCTAGAAGGTATAGTTGAAGCAGCCTCGGCAAGGCTTTCTTTAAATGCATCTTGACTTTCGTTGGCTATTCCAATCCAATCTATTGCACAGATGACAATTGGTAAGCCTGACCCTGATATTACCACGCCTTTGGCCCTAAGACCCAGATCATCTTTTTTTTCTAGGGGATCATATGCCAGTAAGCTGCCAATAGGAGGGGTTGCATCCACATCGAAAAGGGCCAGGGTAAGGCCTTTTTCTTGACCATAGCTGGCAATGGGTCCCAAACCTAGTAATATCAAAAAGAGGGTTAAATACAGATTTGATTTGATAAAATTCATAGTGGTTAATTTTAAGAATAATTTAGGGTAAGCTTTATTCTCACTAGGAGATTAATTTTTTATTGTTCATCCAAACGGTCACTCCTTTGCCTAACAAAGCATTGATTTTGTATGGCTTTGAAAGAAACCCTGGTAAAGGGATGTTGTTATCTTATAGTAAGGCATGTGTTTTTCATGGAATAACAAATACCAATAATTTATCAATTAAATCCTATCAATGATTTATCCAGCGGTAATTTTCTTTGTTAACCTGAGGATTTTTGTTTCTAAATTGATTTGTTATTATTTAGGTTTTCGGGATGTTTTTTAGATTTTTAATGGAAATTACGATTTCTAGCGATGTTTTTATCAATGATAGTGCAATCCTACTGATTTATGATAGAATATTACGGTAATTGTATATGATTGCTATCTTTTACCTGTTCTTTCTTGAAAGCAATAGGAATAATAATATCTTTGTCGAAATTAAAAATAAATCCAATTCTTTTAACAGTTAATATGGAACAATTATTTCTCTATTTGGTCCCATTTTTGGGTATTCTAGGCCTAGTGGTAATGGCCGTAAAATCGGCATGGGTTACAAAGCAGCCCACGGGTGATGAAAACATGGTGGAGTTGGCTGGCTATATAGCCAAAGGAGCGATGTCATTTCTTAAAGCAGAATGGAAAGTAATGGGCTACTTTGTAGTGATTGCAGCCATTATTCTAGGTTGGTCTGGCACCTTGTTAGACAATTCCAGCCCCATCATTGCGGTGGCTTTTGTTATTGGTGCAGTGCTCTCCGCATTTGCAGGTTATTTGGGAATGAAAATTGCCACTAAATCAAATGTTAGAACAACCGAGGCCGCAAAAACAAGTTTGGCAAAAGCCTTAAATGTATCCTTTACTGGAGGTACTGTAATGGGCCTTGGTGTAGCAGGTTTAGCAGTATTAGGTATGGGCGGCTTGTTCATTATCTTTTATAACATGTTTGTGGTTTCTACAGGTGGTGATGTCAATGGCCATGAGATGGAAACAGCACTCGAAGTATTGGCAGGGTTTTCTCTTGGCGCAGAGTCTATTGCTCTTTTTGCGCGAGTTGGTGGAGGAATTTACACCAAAGCGGCTGATGTAGGCGCTGACCTTGTAGGTAAAGTAGAAGCAGGTATTCCTGAAGATGATGTACGTAATCCTGCTACTATAGCGGATAATGTTGGTGATAATGTAGGAGATGTTGCAGGAATGGGAGCAGATCTTTTTGGCTCTTATGTTGCCACGATATTGGCTTCCATGGTTTTAGGACGAGAAATAGTAAGTGATGATAATTTTGGAGGCATTGCCCCGGTTTTATTGCCTTTGGTAATTGCCGGACTTGGCTTGGTGTTCTCTATCATAGGTACCTTATTTGTGAAAATTAAATCTGAAAATGGAAATGTTCAGGCAGCCCTAAACAGAGGCAATTGGTTTTCAATTTTATTAACGGTAGCAGCCTCTTTCTTTGTCATTGATTATATGTTGCCTGACGGAGATTTGGTGATGTCTAGATTAAACTCAGCTTCATTTACCAAAATGGGGGTATTTGGAGCAGTCTTTATCGGACTGATTGTTGGTGCATTGATGAGTATTATTACAGAGTATTACACAGCCATGGGCAAAGGCCCTGTGAATTCTATAATTAGACAGTCTTCTACAGGTCATGCTACCAATATTATTGGTGGTTTAGCTGTTGGGATGCAATCCACAGTCCTTCCTATCTTGGTATTGGCTGCAGGTATTTTCACCTCTTACATGGCCGCTGGACTGTACGGTGTGGCCATAGCCGCTGCAGGGATGATGGCAACTACTGCCATGCAATTGGCGATTGATGCATTTGGACCGATTGCTGATAATGCCGGTGGTATTGCAGAAATGGCTGGTCTTCCTAAAGAGGTGAGAGAAAGAACAGATATTCTTGATGCAGTAGGAAACACCACTGCTGCAAGTGGTAAAGGCTTTGCAATAGCATCTGCTGCCTTGACAGCATTGGCATTGTTTGCTGCCTACGTAGGTATATCAGGAATCTCTACCATAGACATTTACAAAGCAGATGTGCTTTCAGGCTTATTTGTAGGAGCAATGATTCCTTTTATCTTTTCTGCTCTTGCGATTGCAGCAGTAGGAAGAGCAGCCATGGACATGGTCAATGAGGTAAGAAGGCAATTCAAAGAAATTCCAGGAATCATGGAATTCAAAACTAAGCCAGATTATGAGAAATGTGTTGAAATATCTACCAAAGCTTCCATAAGAGAAATGGTAGCTCCAGGGGCAATAGCCTTGCTTTCCCCAATAGTTGTAGGTTTTCTTTTTGGACACGAAGTACTTGGTGGTATGTTGGCAGGTGTGACTGTTTCCGGTGTTTTGATGGGGATTTTCCAAAACAATGCTGGTGGCGCCTGGGACAATGCTAAAAAGTCATTCGAAAAAGGCGTTGAGATTGATGGTGAAATGTATTATAAAGGGTCAGAACCTCACAAAGCTTCTGTTACAGGAGATACTGTAGGTGATCCATTTAAAGATACTTCAGGTCCATCAATGAATATTTTGATCAAATTGACCTCAATCGTTTCAATTGTGATTGCACCTTATATTCCTTTAGATAGTCCTTTAGGTTTAGCAGATAATGTGAATTCTGAAACTGAAAAAGTAGCACAGGTGACTCCTGAAAAGGCTTCTACAATAGAAGTATTAATAATAGATTGAAAATTTTAACTTTTTCACAAAAGGCCTCTGAATTTAAATTTAGAGGCCTTTTTATTTAACCCGGATTATGTTATAGGATTTCTCCGTCCTGACAATAGTCAGGGGTGAAGCCTGTCCCGTGATTACGGGAAGTGTTGCAATCGCAAGAAAATCAGGCTGTTTGGATATTCTAGCATAGCACCGCTATGGTGAAATTGAAAACAGCAACGAAGTGGCTGATTTTGAAGCGATTTCAGCACGTAATAGTTTGTCTATTGCATATTTCGGGTTTAAGAAAAAGGATGATTTTTATCTTTTAGATTCAAGAACTTTTTAGGATCTTTGAATAAATAAAGTATCTTTGATTGGCAGGATATCACTTTATTTTTCAATGTCCCAATCAAGACTTAACAGTTCTATGCAGAAGTACATTTTGTTTTTATTTTTTGGTGTTTTCTTAGGCACTTTTTATGGTTGTGTTCCTAACCAAAAAATAATATACCTTCAAAACAAAGAGGGTTTAGAAAATCTTTCCGATGGAAAGGTGATTAACTATGAAATTCCGGATTATCGTTTGCAATACAACGATATAATCGACGTAAATATAAAAACTGTCGAAGACCTTTTACGGGATGGGTTCAATGTTTTGGGTGAGCAAACTACTCAAAATTCAATGGTTGGACAAGTTGCGCAGAGTGGAGGAGATATTTACTATATGAATGGCTACAATGTAGACAAGGAGGGATTTGTCAGACTCCCCATGATTGGAAAGGTGAGTGTAATTGACAAGACCATAGAAGAGGCCAGGCTAGTTATTGAAGAAAAGGTAAAGGCTTTTGTGAAAACAGAATTGTATGTGAAAGTGAAGCTTGGGGGCATCAGGTACAGTGCCTTGGGAGAATTCAGAAAACCTGGAAAATTTGTTGTTCTGCAGGATAGAATGACCATTTTTGAAGCCATTGCGCATGCAGGTGATCTTACTACTGTTGCCAAAAGAGACAATTTGATATTGATCAGACAAAATCCGGAAGGTACGGAGATTCATACCATTGATTTAACGGATAGAAAGATCGTCCAATCCCCATATTATTTTATTCAACCCAATGACCAACTTTATGCAGAACCAATGAAAGTAAGGGAATTGGGTTCCGGAGAAAATGCTACCCAGTCGCTTGCCTTGATTGTTTCCTCTATTTCTGCAGTAGCGCTTATCTTAAATATAGCCATTCGTTGACATGAGCCAAGCAAATTCTCTACCGCCGAATTTCATTCCTTTTCAGGTAAATAAAAAGGATGAGTTTGATATCAAAGGAATACTGTTCAAGTATTTCAGGCAATGGCCTTGGATTTTGTTAGGAATAATTGTTGGCCTGTTGGTGGCTTATTATACCAACAAATCTACCAACCCTACCTATATCGTCAATTCTTCAATAGTAATTAAGGACGAAGAACAAAGTTTGGGAGCTGATATTTTTGGTCCTTCAGGTTTCAGGAATTTCCAAACCCGGTATAAATTAGAAAATGAATTAGGGATTTTAAAATCCCATGCATTGGCAGAAGAAACCCTTTCTCAACTGAATTTCAATACCATTTACTTAAAAGAGGAGCGGTGGAAAAACAGCCAACAGTATGGGGATGTTCCTATAGTAGTGAAAGCAGATTGGTCAAAGCCACAACTTACGGGTGGCTTGTTCAAAATGAGGGTGTTGGACGCTTCTAGTTTTGAGCTTTCTGTTGTGGAAAACACATTCAGCTTATTTAATCCTCTTGACCCTTTTTACAAAACTACAGTTGGTTCGGAAAATAAAACGCCTGAAGGTATTTATTCCTTCGGTGAAGCAATTACTGGTCAACATTTTAATTTCACGGTTTCAAATTTATTTGCCAGCAATGGTGACGAGGTATTGTTTTATTTTAAAGATACCCCTTCCTTAGCCACATCCTACATAGACTTACTTCAGGTCAACTCCTCAAGCAATTTTTCTTCAGTTGTAAATCTTTCTTTGGAGACTCCAGTAAGAAGGATGGGGCAGGATTACCTAAACACCTTGATGAATACCTATCTCAATCGTGAATTGAGAGAAAAAAATGAGGTAGCAAAGAGCACCATATTTTTTATTAATGAGCAGTTGAGAGGCATTTCTGATTCTCTTTCTTATTTTGAAGACGAATTGGAACAGTTTCGTACTGAAAACAAAGTGTTTAACCTAAGTGAGGAGGGCGCACAGATTTTCATGAAGCTTCAGGATCTTGAAAAACAACAATCAGAGATTGGTGTCAATCTTCAATATTATCAAACCTTAAAAACCTACATAGAAGAAGATAGGGTAGATGGCTTGATAGCCCCTTCTATTGCTGGTGAAGGAGATCCTTTATTGAATGCGTTGGTGGTTGGCTTGAGCGAGTTACAGGCTGAAAAAATCAGGTTAACAGCCAATTATTCGCTTGAAACACCTGTGATCAGGGAAGTAGAGAATAAGATTCAAAGTACCAAAGAAGCCATTGGAGAAAATGTCAGATCGGCCATAGGGAATTTGGAGAATTATCTGGCAGAATTGTCAAATAAAATTTCTATTGTTGAAAGTGAAGTTTTTAAATTGCCAGAAACTGAGAAAGTGATGCTTGGGTTGCAAAGGAAGTTTTCTATCAATGAAAACATCTATATCTACCTTTTGGAAAAAAAGGCAGAATCGGAAATTACCCTTGCTTCTAACAAGCCGAATAACAAAATTTTGGACAAAGCCATGGCTGCTTCGGCACCCATTGCACCCAAATCAATAATAAATCTAATAATAGGGTTACTTATTGGATTCTTTATTCCTGTCCTTATCATTACGGTTAAAGATTTTCTATACCAAAAGGTAAAGGACCCAAAAGAACTAGAAAAGGCCTTGGTAGTACCTCTGGTTGGGATGATAGGCCGACACAAGGAGAAAGATTCACTATCTGTATTAAATCACCTTAGGTCCACTGTATCTGAATCTTTTCGTAGTTTACGGGCAGATATTCCCTATCTAAGTAATAATAAGAACAAATTGACCTTGTTGTTCACCTCTACCATCTCTGGTGAAGGAAAAACCTTTATTTCTATTAATATGGCTTCGGTTTATTCATTAATGGGAAAAAAAACAATTTTGATCGGTCTGGATTTGAGAAAACCAAAGATTGCAGATGATTTTGGGTTGAAAAATGATCAAGGAATAAGTACCTGCTTAAGTAGAGGGGGGGCTTGGAAAGAAGTTGTTAAGCCATCAGGTTATGAGAACCTGGATGTAATATTGTCTGGTCCTATTCCTCCAAACCCCGCAGAATTACTGCTACAAGAAAATTTCAGTACATTAATCAAGGAAATTCAGGAAGCTTATGATGTAGTGATTTTAGATTGTCCTCCCGTAGGATTGGTTTCCGAAACCAAAGAATTAATGAAATATGCAGACATAAACTTTTTTGTTTTTCGCCAGAAATACTCTGCTTTGGCGAATATTCAATTTTGTAACGATTTGTCTACGAAAGGTGGCATTCATAAAATTTATGCAGTGCTTAATGATGTACATGGAACCCATGGATATGGTTACCAATACGGCTATTATACTTCAGATGTAAGTGCCTATGGTTACCATGATATACAGGACAAACCTTGGTGGAAAAAAATTGGTAGGCGATAGATGCACCTTATTTATTTTTCAATAATTTTATTGGGAGCTTAATGGTGTCGTATAAAAAATCAATTGGTGTATATTTTTCCGGATATGCCATCGCTTGCTTTTTCTGGTAATGGTGTTGTAAATTTTTGATGTAATATTCGGGGTCAAAGTTACCATTGTCACGATTTAGGTACCTGATATACATGCTTATTAATTCGAAACGACTGTCTCCCCAGGTACAGTTTTCCCAAATATTAAACACCATTTCATATACCCTGTTTTGATGGGTTTCCAGTCTTTCTTCAATTGGAGCAGGTAATGAAATGGATAGTAATGTTTTTAAATATTGAAATCCATCCAAAAGGACTTGTTGCAAACCATAGCTCCTTGCAGTGACCAGTATAGCTTCCCAATTTATTTGAGTACTGTAAGTTTTCATAAAAGCAGAAAGGTCTGCAAGATGGCGCAAACGCATCCATTGGTCTTTTCCACCATGGTGAATAACCATGAGCCAGAACAAGCTTTCTTTATCTACCTGGAGGACTCTTATTCCATAAAAATCCCTTAAGGTGGCTTTATGAAAAATCAAGGGATAGGGGAAATGGAAACTGTGAAAGTCACTTTTCACTCCCCATTGAAAGTCAAGTAATAAACTTTTATTATTTACAGGCAATTGGTAGAGGTAATTGAAGGAAAGCAATTTCTCAATATGTTGACCTATCTCAGTTTCTGGTTGGTCAGGATTTAAAATTTCGGAACCGAAGCCTTGATCCTTTAAAACATTCATACTAGGAAGCACATCTTTTTTTTGAACCAAAACATCAATGTCTCCCCTTTCTCTTAGTTGAGGATTCTCATAAATTTCAAATTGGTATTGGAGACCTTTATGTAATATGGCGGGTATGCCGGCAGTTTCGAATTGTTGGAGTAGTTTTTTTGTGTGGTAAATATCCTTTAGGTTTTTTAGTGCATTTTGTGTGACAAATATCTTTAGGTATTCCTTGTTTTTTATAGCCAATAAGGAAGTCTTCTTGTCATACTCAAAAAGCAATGGGCGAATGCGATGAAACTTGGCCAGCTTTAATACTTTCCGTTCATCAACAGCTATTTCAGTTTCTTTCCCATTTGCTTTCTTTCCCATATAGGCTTTTATGGAAAAGAAAAGCACCTTCATTTCAGGTAAAAAGGGGTAGAGGGACGAAAGCTGTTGCAATATTTAAAAATAAAAATAAGTGGTAATAAGGAAAAAGACTACTTGATGACGATGGCATTTGCTTCAGCCATTTTTTTCAGAAATTCATTGACTGTTTTCTCACATTGTTCCTTTGAAACCTCGTATTCCGCTAATAAAGCTTCGGTTATTTCACTGATGGTCTTTGGGTTTTCTAAGAGCAGCCAAATGCTTTTACCCGTTTCATTTAATGTGGCATAAGAACCATTGCTTACATCCATCATGACAATGTCCCCCTCTATTTCGTTAAAAACATAAGAATCACTTCTGCTAATTTGCTTACTGGACATGAATAGTTATTTAAATTGAGTTTATAATTTACTGTTTTTTTGTCAAGGCCTTAATCAAACCCTTTATATATAGTAAATTTAGAGGATTGAGAATGGAAATTATAATTAAATTTTAAAATAAACGAAAAACATGACTGCATTTTTTGGTTTCACAGGTAAAGGCGATTTTTTAGAACAAATGGCTACCCCGTTGAGACATTGGTCTGCAGACCGAGAGGGCAAGTTTACTAGCAAACAGCTATCTCTGGGTTGTCTGGAAATGCATACTATTCCTGAATCCGTTTTGGCTCCTCAGCCTTTTAGGCACGAAAATTTCATTATTGTAGGGGACTGTCGAATAGATAACCGTGAAGCATTAAGAAAAATATTAAAGCTGAAACCAGACCAGGTTATGGCTGATTTGGAGTTTATCGTTCGGCTCTATGCGGAAAAAGGCAAGGAGACCCCTAAACTATTGATAGGCGATTTTGCCTTTATTATTTGGGACAGTAAAAAGGAGGAGCTATTCGGGGCAAGAGATCAGTTGGGGATTAAAATATTTTACTATGCCATTCAGCAGGAGCAATTGGTGTTTGCTTCTGAAATAAAAGGAATTTTAGCTTACCCAGGCATGTCCAAAGAATTCAACGAACTAGTTTTAGCAACCACCTTTTCTTTAGATGGACCATCTTCATCCGAAGGAACACTTTATAATGCAATAGATGCCCAGCCTGCAGGGACCTGGATGCATTTTAAAGCAGGAACTTTAACCTTAAAAAAATACTGGACTTTAGGTGATCATAACATCACAATTCCTGAAACCCATGAAGAAAGGTTAGGAAAATTCAAAGACTTGTTTTTTTTATCTGTTAAAGACAGGATGAGAACCAATAAGCGGCTTGGTCTTGAGCTCAGTGGTGGCTTGGACTCTACAGGTATCGGGGGGGCATTGATGACCTATTTGGGCAAAGGAGGTGATCTGTCCTGTTATAGTTTTGGTAAAGCCCTTCAGCCTACCCAAGAAATAGATAAATTTGATGAAGGGGATCTAATGCACGAGTTTTGTAAAGAAAACGGCCTTCTTTCTAAGTGGCGAAAATTCGATGAGCGGGATTTTACGGTGAAGGATCATTTAAATTTAATGACGAAAGTACAGGATGAGGTAGATATGAATTTTTTACCCACCCTTACCGCTGCCTTTTTAAAACAAGCCAAAAAAGAAAAAATTGGAGTTATGTTTTCAGGCTGGGGTGGAGACATGGCAGCCACCCTCACTTTAGGTGGCTTTTATAGGCCATTGGCAATAAAAAAAAGATATTGGGCGCTGTGGAAAGACATTAGAAGAAAGCATGATGTTCCCATGGCTTTTATTAAATGGCTTTACTTTTCAATCAAATTTTTGCAAGGGGACTCAGTTCTTAAAACGTATAAAGAAAAAAGCAAAAAAAAGTATGCTTCTAGCCCTTTGAAAAGAAAAATAATAGAAAAGCACCAACTTCTGGACAGGGAGCCTTCCATATACAAAGTGAAATCTACGATAGAGATAAGCGATTACCTAAGCACTTATCTTACTGAGGTTGGAATCAATAAACGCATAGTAGACCATGGCTTGGTTGGTCGTCATTTCGGGGTGGATTACAGGTTTCCTATGATGGACCTCAGGCTATTGGAATACATATATGCGCTACCAATCGATACGATAACCTACCAAGGTAAGAGCAGGTATCTATTTACAGAAATCATCCGGCCTTATATTCCCAATGGAGTTATTGACAAAAGAAAGAGTAAGGTGCCATCAGTCCCTTTTACCAAGGCATTTCAAAGGGATGCCTTAGATGAAATAATTGCCTTTGTTCAAGCTAATTTTGATGAATTAGAGAATATGACCTATTTGGATAGCGATAAAGCTCTAAGCATCTTAAAAAAACCTGACCCAGGAAATTTTGGGACATTATCAAAGTTGATGTTTTATATTATCAAAAAAAAAATCGAATGTTTAAGACGTGGAATTAGCTTCACCGAAAACAAAACGAAAGGTTGTTTTCCAAATAAATAAGACTCTCTTCATGTGAAAGCGCATTAGCCACGACTTTTTCATTGAAAGTTATAATTTTTTCTGCTGCACTGATTTGAGGTTGGTTGTCCACTATATGTTCCCACCCGAATCCACTTCCAAGCATGACCAAGTCGAAAGAAAAAGTGCCAAATATAGTATTCTTTAATTGTTGATTTAAAACATTGTTTTCATTAAAAAATACAGGGCCATTTTTTTTATAGTAATTCAAATAATCCTGAATGCCTGACAAATCTGTATGTTCCCTAACCATTTTCCAAAAGGGAGTGTCTTTTTTTTCATTGTACTTAAAGTGAAGGGCTATAAACCATTTAATATAGTCCCAGGATCTATTTATTTTAGAATTATATCTGGCTTGTGCCGCTTCAAGGGTTTTTTCATTTTTCAGGTATTTTTCAAACTTTTCCAGCTGAAGGATAATCATATGCAGACCTGTAGATTCCAGAGGCTCAACAAAAGCGAAAGCATTACCTATGGCTATGGTATTGCCTGACCAACTTTTTTCGTATCGCCCCGATTTGAAACGGATTACTTTTTCATCATTTATCTCTGGACAATATTTTCTCAATTCACTTCTGGCTTCCTCTGCTGAGCAAAATTTATCAGAATAAACATAGCCCAAATGATTTTCTCTTTGTGTAGGGGTTTCCCAAAGCCAACCGTGATTCAGGGTTGAGGCTGTGGTATAAGGTTTTATTCCATTTGTATGGCTAGCTTTACCTAAGATGGCTGAGTTAGTCATTAAGCTATCTCCATAGTCCACCCAGTTGGATTTTAAGGCTTTGCCCAATAAATAGCTGGAAAATCCTGTACAATCAAAATACATGTCGAATTTCAACTCTTTCTGTTGATCCGTTTGTAAATAATCTATATCGCTGTTATTTTTTTTAAGGAATGTTTTTTCAATTTTAGCATCTATATGATTTATTTTGGCAAGTTGAATTTTTTCTTTAAGGTATTTAACAAGTAGCTCGTTATCAATATGATAAGCCATGCCGCTTTTGACTTTTATGGGTAGGACCTCTCCATTTCTGCTGATAAAAGGAGCTTTATCGGCCGCCATCATTCGGGTAGTAAGTGAAGTGTAATCCAAGCTTTGCTTGTATCTTAAAGAAGCAATAGTATCCATTCTTCCAAAAGGATTTAAGTAATGCTTGTCCTCTTTTCTTCCCCAATTAAATTTTACACCTAATTTTAAGGTTGGTTTGGTGGCGTTGAAAAATTCGTGAACTGAAAATCCCAAGATGCTGTGAATAAATTTCAGAAGTAGAGGAGTACTCGCTTCCCCAACACCTATTATTGGGATTTTTGAGCTCTCTATAACTGTGATATTTTTATCGCCAAATTTTTTTTTTAGATACAGTGCTGTAAAATAGCCTGCAGTACCTCCTCCAATTACCCCAATATCTCTTACATCTTTAAAATCTTGCATTATTTTTGGTTGTTATTTAAAATAAAAATTTGAGTTTATGGATTTATTATTTAAATTTAACAAGAATCAATTTTTAAACTAATAAAAAAATGGCTTCAACAACAAACAGCAATCAAAAAGATAAAAAAGAATGGGTTAATCCTGAGTTTTTAACAGAAAATATTCAGGAAACCAATAGCGGTGGATGGTCTTCTGGTTCTTTAGAATCTGGCTGGTATGGCTCATAAATCTTTATTTTTTAGTAGGACGGTAATAATTTTATTAATCATAACGATTGTGTGAATTTATTATTATAGATAATTGTTGTTAATCTTCTAGTACAGCTGTAAAAAAAATGCATAGAATGGTTGATGGCTTTCAGAGAGGAATACCTTTTTTTCTGCTGTGGTCGGGTAGATTGAATTACCACAGGAAATTGGAACAGAGTATACTTAGTATAGCTCTTTAATTTTTATTTTGGTATTTAGAAATCGCCTGTTTTTAATAGCTCAAAATCTTTTTTATAAAAATGACTGATTAAAGACTGTAACTCTTCGTCATAATAAGACCTATAGGGGAGATGATTGGACGAATTGATTTTTTCTGGTGACTTAAAAGGTAAATTTAGCCTTGAAAAAACACTTTTAAGGTCTTTTTCCATGTTTTCGGTTTGGCCAATAAAATCAACTAAAATTTCACCTTCTTCACCTGTGATATAATCACATTGAGGTTTAAAGAAAAGACTGGTTTGATTTGATTCTCTCTGAATCAATAATTTCATATATGCCCTGCATTTGGTTACATTGGTATATTCTTTGGATAGTAATGGGTGTTTAAAAAAGCAAGCAGAAACAAACCTTTCATAAGGGTTACGCATAAAAGCAAATTTTAGATAGCTGGTCCATATTTCCGGACTTAAGTGAGGTTTGATCTCAAGTGCAGTGATATGCCCATTTTTGCGCTTCTTAAAATCCCCCGTTTGTAATTTTGAATGGTGAAAAAGTGCTACCTGTTCTTCGTCTCCAACTTCCAGAAAAGGTCTTAGGGCAAAACGAACAGCATGAGTACCTGTCTTAGGTATGGCAAAAGAAATAAATTTATGGCTATGGCTTATGATCATGGGATTTTAAATTTTAAATTTGAACATGCGCTATGTTCTGGTTACTGTATGTTCTCCTGAGTTTTTTTTAGGTACAAAAGTGCTTATACAATCCTTTTTAAAAGAGAATTCATGGTATGAGGGAGAAATAATTGTTATTAATGACGGACTAACAAGTTATCAAAAAAATGAATTGGAAGAAAGATTCAATGTTTCATTTGTTGAGATCGGTGCGGGTTTGAATGATAAAATCACCCATTTAATTAAAGTATTTCCTCATTTTCATCATTTTAAATCTAGGTTTTATTCGTTAGAATGTTTTTCTTTTCAAAATTACGACAAAATTTTATTTTGCGACAGTGATTTACTTTGTACAGGTGACATTAGGAGGCTTTATGAGAATGAGGAAAATTTCTCTGCAGCCTGGGATTATCGTAAAATCATGGGTTATGTTCGGCACCAAGATTCCTTTATGTTCTCAAAACCTGAATTCGTTCCAGAAAAGTTTAAAGAATTTTTCATTTCAGGACTCTTCAATACAGGAGTAATGGCCATTGGAGCCACCTTAGTTAAACAAAATGCCTATCAACGAATATTGGATGAATTAATTCCAGAAACCTATGAGAAGATAAAAACAGGGCATACGGATACAGTGGTTTTAAATAAATTGTTCTTGGATCAGGTGACATGGTTGGATCAAAATTACAATGCCTATTGGCCTATAACTTCAAATATGGCAACGGTTGAAGGTTTTATTCATTTTATTGGGAAACAAAAACCTTGGTCTACAAATATAGACCATAAGAATAAATGGGTTCGTAAATGGTGGGAGTATGCCAATGAATAAGCCTAAAGTGTTTTGTGTTGGTTTTCACAAGACGGGAACTACGTCAATCGGGAAAGCTCTGGAAGCATTGGGGCTAAAGAATGTTCATGGTGCTGGTTTGATTAGGAGTGCCGTTGGAGATAGACGGATGATGGAAATGCTTTTTAGAGAAGATTATGAATTGTTTTTTAAATTGGCTGAAAGTTATGATTCATTTAATGACAACCCATGGTTTAAAATTTACAAAACCCTCGACCAGCACTTTCCGAATAGTAAATTTATACTGACCTTGAGGGAGGAAAAAGAATGGTACGAAAGTGCGGTTAGGTATTTTGGAAAGTCAAGTTCAGCCATGAGGCTTTGGCTCTATGGCAAAGGAAACCCGCATGAAAACAGAGAAAGGTTTGTGAATGTTTACAGGAAACACAATCTTGAAGTACAAGATTATTTTACACATCGACCTTCTGATTTATTGGTGTTACCCCTTAATGAATTGAACAAAATGAATAAAATTACCAGTTTTTTGGGTTTGCCCGAAAACGGAATTGTATTTCCACATTACAATAAAAGTCATGATCATTAGCCATAAACACCGGTTTATTTTTATAAAAACAAATAAAACAGCAGGAACGTCTTTTGAAATAGCCTTATCTTCTATTTGCGGTCCAAAAGATATTTTGACACCTATTTCACCAAAAGACGAAAGGGTAAGGGCCTTTTTGGGTTATTGTGGTCCTCAAAATTACCAAAATAAAGATGTATTATTTCGTGCGCACACTTCCGCATCCTCTATTAAGAAGAATATAGCGCCTGAAATCTGGGAAACCTATTTTAAATTTTGCTTTGAGAGAAATCCATGGGACAAGGTAATTTCCCACTACTATTGGAGAGGAGGAGAAATAAAATACAAAGGATTGGATACGTATCTTGAAGCGGGGGAATTGGGGAAAATCAAAGCCTTTTCTCAATATGCTTATGGCGATAAAATATTGGTAGATAAGATTTATAAATTTGAACAATTGAATCAGGCCGTTATAGCCCTTAAGCAACGTTTGGAATTGCCAGAATCGTTTCGTTTACCTGATTATAAAGCCAAATCAGGTTTTAGAAAATACCAGGCAGATTACAGGACTTTTTACACTAAACAACAACAAGAATTAATTGGAAAAACATTCAAGCGAGAAATCAATTTAATGGGATATCAATTTTAATGTATTTAGTTCAAGCCAAATCATTTTGAGGAATCTTATTAATCGCGCCGTCTAAATATTCAAAAATAAAATGAATTCTGGCTGTTATTCCGGTGTTTTTTACGCCATGCAATCCTGAATTGTCTACTTCTACCGCTGTTCCTTTGGTGAAATTATAGGAAACACCACGAATGGTAAAAGCCACATCTGGATTGGTGATAATTGGAACATGGATTTTATGAGGGATCCAGCCTCTGGTATTTCCGTCTATATGCTCTGGAATAATGGTTCCGGGTTGCATTTTGGCAAACATTACCCTGGGGAAATAGCCTGATTTGTAACCAAAGGGCTTAACAGCTTGTTTCATGATGGGGAGTAAGATACTTCGGTATTTCTCCCATAAAGGCAAGTCAAAATATTCTACTGGGTCACTTTTTTTATTGCTCCAACGGAAATTAATATGGTTCACCTGGGCCAAAGAATATTTCTTGTTGGGATTGATGGCTGCGTCGGTATCCCATTGTTGCATTAGTTCAGGAAGGAGCTGTAACAAAGGTAAAACATCCACTTCTCCAAGCACCCTTACTGAATTTGTCTTATTGCTGTTTTTTTCCATATGAACCTAAAAATTAATGAAGATAAAATTAAACTAAAAATGACTATTTTTGAGAAATTCAATGGTTTTTTTAGATATAAATTACGTTGCAAGAAACTAAAATATAAATAATTTACCGTGAAATTATACGATTTCAAATTAATATTTTTGGCCTTTACTTACAGTGCTTTTATTAGGTTTCTGATGTGCTTCGTCAAATTTAACCAGTATGAAAAGCTGTTAGGTACAAGAAATCATAAATCACCAATAGTCCAACCTAGGCCGGATGATTTAGTGCATATTGATCGAATTCAAAAGATTATTTACAGCGTCAATAAATACACTCCCTGGGAAGGTAAATGCATGGTCAAGGCTCTTTCTGCAAAGTGGCTGTTGGCAAGTAAGGGAATAAAAAGTACGTTGTATTTTGGTATATCGCCCGATAGAAATCCAAACAAGCCACCCAAACTCCTCGCACATGCCTGGTTAAAAGTAGGAGATGAATTTATATCAGGGAGAAAAGGGCACCGCAGGTATAAAGTGGTTAATTTTTATAGTTGAACCCTTTGTGATAATTACCTAAATGATTTTCCTAAACATTTAAAACCTTTGTTGTTGATAGAGGTTTTGAAAAATACCTTGCTCACTGGCCAATTGGCTGAAATTACCCTCTTGAGCTATTTTTCCTTCATCTACAACATATATGTGATCGCATTCTTTTAAATTATACAAACGATGGGTGATCAATAAAATAACCTTATCGGCCGCAACACGTCTAAGTTGTTCGAAGATGTGGTTTTCTGAAAGGGCATCTAATGCGCTGGTAGGTTCATCTAAAACCACAATGGATGCATTCCGGTAAAATGCCCTTGCAATGGCGAGTTTTTGCCATTGCCCACCACTCAGTTCCTGCCCTTCAAAGAAAATTCTCCCCATTTTTGTATCAACTCCATTTTTCAGTTGGTCTATAAAGGTATCCGCATTGGCATCAAAGATGGATGTATCCAACCGATCTGTATTGATAGCATTCTCATCATCTCCTATGGAAATAATTTCTTTTATGGATAGAAAGTATTTTTGAAAGTCCTGAAAAAGAAAGACTGTGTTCTTTCTATAATCTGTAGGGTTTATTTCCTGGAGTTTATGGTTGCCTATAATAATATCGCCTTCTTGAGCATTGTATAAACCAGAAATTAGTTTCACCAGCGTTGATTTACCTGAACCATTGGCTCCCACCAAACCTATCATTTTACCCATAGGTAGCGTCATATTTATGTTATTGAGTACCTCTGGAAAATTTTTTCCATAAGAAAAACTCAGGTTTTTGATCTTAATACTGAAATCTTTGTCTGGGAAAGGGGTACTAGAAGGTTTTTCTACTGTTTCAGCAAGCTCAAAAAATTTAAAAAGGTCTCTGAGAAAAATTCTTTGGTGAAATAAATTGACCAGGGCGAGAAGAAAACCCTTTAGGTTGGATTGAATTCTTTGAAGTCCCTGTATATAGACTACCAATAAACTAATGGCAATGGTTTCCAGAAATGCTTGTTGGACCACTCCAAATAAAACTATAAAAAGAGCGATAACCTCAAGACTTTCTGCCAGCAGGCTGTAACGAAGCAATTTTTGCTGAAGTGCTTCTTTCTTGGTGAATATATGCTTTCTTATTTTGCTAAATCGTTTGATAAAAGACTGCCCAAAGTTTAAGGTTCTTAATTCCTTGGCATGTGTTGTAGAAGTCAGTATCTGATGATAATAGGCTGCCTGACGTTCCATTGGAACCAATTTCTTCTCCAAACGATGCAAGACATAGCCATTGTACCATTTCACAATGGCTAAAGGTAAAACCACCAATAAAATAATCCATGCGTAAGTGGTGATAAGTGTAAAAAAATAAGCCATTAAGAACAGCAAGCTAAGAACATTGGTGAACAAGACTTGAAAATGTTGTAAGATTAAGGGCAATTTATACAAAGCTTGCTTCTGGGCAAGGTGAACATTGTCATGGTACTTGTCATCCTCAAAATAAGAAAAGGGTATGGCAATCGATTTTTCCAGCATCAAGCCTATGGTGTGGTCGGTAATTTTCTGCTGTTGAATTTGTCCGAGATAGGAAAGCAATTGTTGAATAAGGTTAACCAATAGTTGCCCCAGTCCTAAAGCAATCAACCAGAACATTACCTGCTCAAAATCCCTGTCCAACGACATGATTTCATCAAAAAGGGATTTAGTGGCATATAAGATCCCCACAGGTAAGATGGCTACCAATATTTGAAAGAAAAATTGTAAAAGTGTATTATTAGGGCTTACCCTAAAAGTAAGTTGTAAGGCCTTGTAAAAATCCTTGCCAAACGATAAAAACCATGCTTTACCTGAACACCATTTGTTTTTAAATTTTACCAATCGTTTAAATTTTATAATAAGTTATACACTAAAAAACAAATTCATTGTATATCACAGATAGCCCAATCTAGCCATCATTTTTTTGTTTTTATTAATAATTTCATTCACCAAATGGGGAGGTATCTCCTTTAGTCCTCGTCCAGTTTCTCCCTTATTGAAAAAAACTTTATTACTTGAAGGCTTCTCGAAAAAGCCAAACTTTTCTTCTTGTTGTTTTAAATTTTCAAAAGAGCAAGCAGTAATGGCTTTCTCTATTTTTGCTGTATTATATGGGATACCTAAAGTTTTCAATGCAAAAGGAAAAGTTTCGTAAGGTTTATTTTTCATGTCTTCATATTTCACCAGATGGACAGGGATTTTCTTTTGATTAAGCCATCCTTCTACATGTTGGGTCCAGGAGCCCATAAACTGGTAAATTTCATGAGAGGAGTTGTTTTTTTTGGATAAATATCCTTTTTCATTGTTTATAAACTGCCTTGCGATCTTTTCATAAGATACAGCTTTATGGTTGGCAAAAGAAAGGGCCACATCAAGTGGATTTCTTACAATATAAATGATATGTCGGCTAGAAACTTCAGGAATGATAGGGTTTTGACTTTCAAAGGAAGAGTTAAAGGCATCGTGAATTTTAACAAATAGGGGTTCTTTCAGGGATTTATTCAATTCACTATACGCGAGCTTTCGTAACGGCTGTATTTCATCTATGTGAAGATCATCCAAGCAGGTGTCTAAATATAGTTCGGGCAATCGTTTATTCGAATACCAAAGTTTCCCATGGTTCAAATTGCAGAGGTTCACTTGTCCATCATTGAAAAAAGCACTCAAAAATGCCCTAAACCATGTATTTCCTGATTTCGGGTAGGAGGCTAACCATATGATATTTGGTTCAGCCATTTTTTGAAATGATTTGCTTATCGATAGCCTCGGCAAAATCTTTAAAGCTTGTCATTTCTCTAGGTCTTGAAGCCAGCCAGAAAGAGGTGTTTTTTGCTAAATAAGTAAGGTCCTTGAATTTTAAATTATTCTTTCCCATTCCGCTAAGCCATTGTTTTCGGTAAAAGTTATCATTTAAATACCCAAAACCTTCTTTGCCATTAAGATCGGTAATTTCAATTTTTTCCTCTCCAATTTTTAAGAAAACAAGGCCTGCAATTTCCCTGGGGCTAGGATCAAATGTGTCATGAAACAGAACACCGTATTTTTCTACGGCAGGGCGTATCTGGTAAATGCTTTCTTGGTCAAAAACAGTTTGCGCTTCAAGGGTGTTTTGCCATATACGGATCATGGGGTAGGAGGGAGTGACCATGTTTTTATTGGCCGTATTATGAAACATTACTATGTCATCAGAGAAGAGGGGGTAGCCAAGCTGATGCAGCATTAAGGCAGTAGTGGATTTTCCCACTCTGGAAGGGGCCACAAAAAGCCAAACTTTACCGTTTTTATCGATTATACCGGAGGCATGGATGAGTAGTTTGTTTCTTTGAAAAAGAGCTGCGGCCAGTGCATTGGAATAGAAAAAAACCAAGACGGAATCCATGTTATCAGTCAGTGGCTGAATAATTATTTCATTGCCGTTTTTAACAAAATATTTCCCAACTTTTGGCATCTCATATAAAAATTCATCGGCATTGAATCTACACATTGCCCGGGTAGTGGTTATTGACTGGGAGAATAAACCATCCGTTTTACCAATCTTTACAACAATAGTGTCGTTTTCAGTTCCATTATCCACTAAAGGTTGGAAGGCGGGTAGCACAATCTCCGACCTTATGGGGATACCAAAAACGGTGTATAAATAACTCATAGGGTAAATATTGAGCAATTTTTTGGCAAAGCAAAACCTATTTTTCTCTGTATTTGATATCAAATAATTTGCAATACGGTATGTATAACAAAAAATGCAATTCGAAATAATTAAAATGCTTTTAAAATTATAAACAAATTTTGTTTTTATTTTTAGTAAAAATGAAGTTAATATTGGGGTCGAAAGTCTTCATTTATAATTAAATTGATGTGTTTTTAAATGGTTTGAAATAAAACAGAAAACTGGATGAATTATAATGAAGTTATGGGACTGATGTGGCGAAGCTATGTTCCTTATAACGTGTGTTTTAGGGTTTGAGCCAGACAATTAAAAGGGCAGTTATTTGGAATAGCCTAGAAGTTTTTGGAAACCAAATTCTGGGAATATCCTTAACTGTAATATTGGCCCGATTACTTTCTCCTGAAGATTTTGGTTTAATTGGAATGGTTTCAGTGATTACAATGGTTTCTTCGGTTGTAATAGATGGAGGAATCGCTGCCACCGTCATTCAAAAACCAGAATTGACCAAACGCGGATTGTCTACCTTATTTTTTCTGAATATGGCCTTAGGCACTTTTGTGATTTTTGTTGTATATATAATTGCTGGCTCAGTTGCCTTGTTTTTTGATGAACCACGCCTTGTATTATTGTTGCAGGTGCTGTCTTTAGGCTATTTTCTGGGAAGTTTGCAAGTGGTACAATATGGTTTGCTTGCAAGGAAAATGGCATTTAAAACCATAGGGAAAATTAGAATTACCTCCCAAGCCATTGCCGGAGTTGTTGCTGTTATTATGGCATTTTCTGGCTTCGGAGTGTGGGCCTTGGTTTTCCAAAGCCTCATTTCTGTGACTTTGGGAACCATTTTGTTCTGGAGATTTGGAAAATGGAAGCCAGTTTTATCGTTCGAATGGTTAGTAGTTAGGGAAGCCTTTGGTTTCAGTGGATTTTTAATGCTTTCATCCCTAATCAACCAAATGGCGGATAATTTTTATTTTGTTTTGATAGGCAGGTATTTTCCAACACAGCAATTGGGGTATTATTTTCAAGCGAATAGGATACAGCGAATTCCGGCACTTAAAATAAATCAGGTTGTTCAACAATCCACCTTTCCTGAATTCTCTAGGCTTGCCTCAGACAAGACAGGGTACATCGCTTTTTTTTATAAAAGCCTTCAAAATGCCTTGTTTTTCAATATGCTTGTGATGGGCTTGTTACTGGTTAATGCAGAACACCTTGTACTTTGGTTACTGACAGATAAATGGGCAGCAGCAGTTCCCTTTATCCAATGGCTCAGTTTGGCATCTTTTTTTTTGCCTGTGATGGCCTTGTGCAAAAATTACCTTCTCGGGGTTGGTAATGCTAAAATGCAGTTTAAAATAGTATTAGCCAATGTATTTCTTTTGATTATAGTAGCATTTATCACCATTCCCTACGGCTTGATGCCTTTAATTTATGGACAAATTATTGTTGCCCTTGCGACTGCCGGTATTTATTTGCTCACCATCCAGTTTAATTATAAGGAAAGCATGGGCGAGGTATGGCAATTGATAGCAAAATATACATTGGCCACCATAGTAAGTGCAATGCTGGTGTTTTACCTTCCAGTTCAATGGGACCTTCACCATAGCATTTCTATAATCCTTTCTACCTTAATTTTCACCACTGTCTATATTGTTTTATTAATACTATTAAAAATCAATAATGAGTACTTACAAAAAATTAAAAATCTTTTTAAAATAGCATGATAGTAGTAGTGACCACCATTGCATCACCAACAAAATCGATGATAGGTCTTTCCGATTCCTTACAGAACGGGAATAGAATAATTGTCATTGGAGATAAAAAAGGTCCAAATGCATTTGATTTAAGAAATGCGGATTTTTATTCTTTGAATAAACAGCAAACCCTAAATTATTCCTTGGCAAAAATACTGCCTGTTGGCCATTATTCAAGAAAAAACCTGGGCTATCTTCTGGCTATGAGTCAGGGTGAAAAATGCATTTATGAAACGGATGATGACAACCAGCCAAACAATCTATGGAAAAAAAGATCTCTGGAAGTTAAGGCTTTGCAAGCCAAGAATGATTCCTGGGTAAATGTATATGCTCATTTTTCAGATGAAAAAATTTGGCCTCGGGGATTTTTACTGGACAGGATCAATTGCGAAAAATCACTGCCCTCAGTAGGAGAGCAATTGATTGATTTACAGGCACCAATTCAACAAGGATTGGCAGATAATTCACCAGATGTAGATGCCATTTGGAGGTTGGTAGCAGACAGACCCTTTTATTTTCAAAATAAACCAAGTATAGCATTGGCTAAAGGTGCATGGTGTCCCTTCAATACGCAATCTACTTGGTGGTGGGAAGCAGCTTTCCCTTTACTTTATTTACCCAGTTTCTGTTCTTTTAGAATGACTGATATCTGGAAAAGTTTTATAGCTCAGCGCTGTTTATGGGAAATGGGACATTCTTTGGTTTTTCATGCTCCTGAAGTTGTACAGGACAGAAACGAACATGATTTAATGCGAGATTTTGAAGCCGAAATTTCAGGATACCTGCAAAACAAGAAATTAACAGGAATCTTGGAAGAGTTGCCTTTATTATCTGGAACCGATAATGTCCTCGATAATATGATCACCTGCTATGAGGCATTGGTAAAAGCGGACATTTTCCCTTTAGATGAGCTAGGCTTGGTTTATGCCTGGGCAAATGATTTAAAAGAAATACAAAAAACCAAATGAAGAAAGTCTTAATAACAGGTATCACTGGAATGATTGGCAAGCATCTGTCCAAGTTACTGCAAGCGGAAGGCTATGCCGTAGCGGGATTATCCAGGGCCACTTCCGCTTCGCGTTATGAATCTACACCCAATGGATTTAAATTTTATCAGGGTGATATTTTGGACAATAAATTTCTTAAAACAGTGTGGACGGATTGGAAACCCGATATCGTTTATCACCTTGCTGCGCAATCTTACAATGGGGAGAGCTGGAAAGCAGAGGACACCACCTATTTATTTAATATCCAAGGTACAAGAAACGTTTTAGAAGCTTGTTTGGCATACAGCCCGGAAGCACGCGTGCTGCCTGCCTGTTCAAGCGCTTCTTATGGATTTGTTCCAGAAAATCAGCAGCCTATTCAGGAAGATAGCACTCCCCTGAGGCCCATCAGTCCCTACGGAGTTACCAAAGCCAGTATGGAAATGATGGCCAGGCAATTTTATTTCAACTATAAACTGGATGTCATTCTGCCACGCCTTTTTATACATGTTGGCCCTGATCATCCACCAGTCACAGCCCTACAAAATTTTGCCAGGCAATTGGCAGGTATTAAATTAGGGATCCAGGACCCGCTACTAAAAGTAGGTAACCTGAGTTCTTCCAGAGATTTTGTAGATGTACGGGACGGCGCCAGAGCATTGGTAACATTGGCCCAAATTGGAAAAAGTGGCGAAACTTATAATATTTGTACAGGCAAAGCCTGGACCATGCAGGCGTCCTTAGACAAGATTATCAACATTAGTGGTTTAAAGGTCAATGTAGAGACCGATCCTAATTTATTTCGACCTTCAGACGAAAAAGTGCTTTTGGGTGACCCCACAAAAATAATGGGATTGGGTTGGAAACCTGAAATTACTTTTGAAGAAACTTTGCTTGATATTTACACCAATTGGTTAAAAAGGTTAGAAAAATAGGCTATGAGCAAATTACCTTTTTCATTGGTCACCACTTGTAGAAATGAAATAAAGTCACTTCCCAGGTGGAAGGAAAATATTTTGTCTCAGGATAGATTTCCTGATGAAATTGTAATTGTGGATGCTTTTTCCAATGATGGTACCTACGAATTCCTTTTGGAATGGCAAAAGGTAGAGTCCAGAATAAAACTTATTCAAGCAAAAGGAAATGCAGCAAAAGGCAGAAACCTAGCCATTAGAAAAGCATCCTATAATATAGTGTTGTCTACAGATATGGGGGTGCGGTTATCTGACAATTGGTGCAGTTCCCTAATTACTCCATTCGAAGAAAATGCGGCCATTGAAGTAGTGGCTGGTAGTACCTGTATTGACAAAGAAACGCTCAATGGGCCAGTTGGCAGGGCCGAATTTTACATAGAAAATGGTGGGATTGCCAAGCTAGAGGAAGGTTTTGTTATAGGAAATAGGTCAGTAGCCTATAGGAAAATTGTCTGGGAAAAACTTGAGGGATTGCCTGAGGATTTGACCTTTTATGCCGACGATTCGGTATTTGGAAGACAGGTAGTAGAGGGTAAATTTAAAATGGCATTTGCTCCTGCTGCCATGACCTATTGGGCAAGGCCTGAAAAATTAACTGACTTTTGGAAAGAGCAATTTAATTATGGAAAAGGAGAGGGTGAGGCCAACATTAAAAAGCCTTATTTTTTCAGGTTGTATGAGAATGGAAAACTCTTCTGGCCAATGGCAGTTATAGGCAATGCACTTTGGAATACCTACAAGCAAGCCAACTTTAAAGCATTGGGTAGGGCCATAAGGGTATTCGACATTTCAGCCATGCTTGTCCTTCCTGTATTGGCTTTCGGAAATGGTTTTTATAGAATTAGAGGTTATAAGATAGGCCACGAACATGGACAAAAAAACTGCATCGCATGTCGAAATCGATTGCAATTGGAATGGTAGTTCCTATTGTTCTTCACTCATTATTACAATTCTTTTATTGAATTTAATCTGAAAGTTTCTATTATAATTCCCGTTTTCAATGGCGCCGTACTGATAAAAAGGTGCCTGGAAGCTGTTTTTTCTCAAAAATTACCGAAAGGCACAGCGCTGGACGTTATTGTCATAGATGATGGTTCTACTGACGAGACGGTATCACTACTCCATAATTTTAGGCATCAAATAAAAATCTTAACGCAGACGCGTAAAGGACCAGCTGCTGCGAGAAATCTTGGTATACATCATGCTTCTGGGGATTTCTTGGCGTTTTTAGATGCAGATGATTATTGGTATCCTGATTTCATTTTGGAGACTACTGATTTTTTGATAAAACATCCCACAGCCATAGCAGTATCCGTAGGGCAGCTTCACAAATTCGCCTCCAATGAGGGGACTATACTACCAGCATTCCTTAGAAGTAAAGAGGCATTCAATACGGATGGATGGATGTTGAATGATTTTTTTCCTTTTTGGGCCAATCACAATCATATATGTACGGGTTCTGCTCTTATCAGGATGGAAGTGATCCATAAGGCTGGTGGCCAATTAGTGGACATGCGGATTAGCGAGGACCTGGAATATTGGGCCTATTTGTCCACCTTTGGTACCTGGGGCTTTTTACCCAAGGTTTTATTTGTCAGCGATGGGGATAAAGTGACTAGAAAAATTGGCTGGTGGAAAAAAAAGCAAGAGCGTTGGCATAAAGCCCCTGATCTTGATACCTGGGAAAAACGCTTGTTGACAAGGTTAGAAAAACCTTTGTCTGAAAATTATCTTCTATGCAGGGCCAGGGTGGGTAAGAGTTTAGGTTATGCAGCCTTACTATCGGGTCGGTTGGAAACGGGCAGGTCTATTATTTTATCCTGTAAAAATCATCTTCCAAATGATAAGTTATCAATACTACTGAAATACGGTTCCAATAATAAACTTCAATGGTGGATTTTGTCTAAGGTTTTAATATACAGAGAGAAAAACAGAAAAATTTGAATGCTGTTGCAGAAAATAGGGTGAGTACAAAGATTAGTCTATTGGATTTTTTCTTTATTGGCGGCCTCCCAGGTGGAGTTTTTCTTTTTAGAAATTTATTGTATGTGTTGGTACTGCGTCAAAGAGAGGCTGGAGAAATGGCTACAGTGGATGCTTCTGCAGGTGTGCAAGCTGTATTTTTAGTGGTTGTGTTGCTCGTAGGGATTTATTATTTTATTCATCATGAACTGATCCGATATTTTATAGGCAACTCTGCTTTCAAGTGGTTTTTTCTTTTTTATGGTTTGGGCTTAATAAGTGCCATTTGGAGTGTAGACCCCATACTTACACTCTATCGGGCTACAGAGGCCATTGCCTATGCCTTACTAATATTTGCTGCAGTCTATACCATTTATTGTAAAGTTGGTGCTGAAGGCTTGCTGCGGTGGTTGTTATGGTATTCTATTTATGCAATAGTTTTGGGAGCACTGGGGAGAATTAAATTGTTAGGCTTTGGGGCTTTTGGCTTAGGGACTTTTCTTGAACAGCAAATGACGTCAACCCCATTTTTCTTTATGGCTTTACTTTTCCCATTATCTCTTTGGATAAGAGTACCCATTTTAACCATATCCATCTTAAGCTTTTCAAATACAGCTTATTTAGGGATTTTATTGGGGACATTTGCGCTCAAAGAAGGTAGTAAATACTTGAAAGCTATTTTTTTCTTTGGAGGCATATCTTTATTGGTTATACTACTTTATTTTGGTGCAGGTGATGTACTAAAAAATACTGTTTTTTATGGTAAAAAAGGGGTGGGATTAGAATACACGTCTGGAAGAGATAAGATTGCAGCACTTTCCTGGGAAGAATCCATGAAGCAACCACTAATAGGGTATGGATTTGTAGCCGGTGAGATTTCTGTAATTTCTGAAACGAGGGGATCGGGTGTTATAGGTGCTCACAATGGTTTTCTTTCTGCACTTTTGGGAATGGGGATTCCGGGGGCATTGCTTTTAGCTGTTTTTTTAGTGAAAATTTGGTTTACTTCTAAGTCGGAGGTATTCCCTCCACTTATCCGGTCAGCATTATATGGCTCTTTTTTAATGATCTTGGTGCATACCATGGGTAATCCTGGAATTGGCTCCCGTGTCTATGGAGCCTGGATTCCTTCTGTTTTGATTTTTACTGTAATATCAGTATTATACAGCCACTTTAAACAACTTACATTATATGCGAATTACCTGGATAACCCGGAGTTTTCTGGATTACAGGATACCACTGTACCAAGAGCTAGATAACTTATCAGGGGGCCAGTTAACGGTTATTTACTTCAAGGACGTAGTTCCAGAACGCTGCAGGAAGAAGTTGGATAATGTACTAGTTGACAGGGCTATAGCTTTGAGTGGGGAGTGGAGGTTGACAGGTAAAAAAAAGCAACCCCTGTCTGATGTAAAAAAGCAATCCATCAGGATACCATTTCAGCCAGGGCTTGTTCGAGCGATTAAAGAGAGTAAACCGGATGTGATGATTAGTGATGGATTTTTTCAATGGACTTATGCTCCTTTATGGCTTAGAATGATTCATAAAATCCCTCATATTATGTGTTATGAAGGAACTGTTCATACAGAAAAGAATGCTGGGAAAATAAAAACCATCTACAGGAAATTAGCAAAAAATGCCATAGATGAAATCGTCTGTAACGGCAGCTTGAGTAGAGCCTATTTGAATAAATTAGGCGTTTCAAATTCCCATATTACAGATGGAAACATGATAGCCGATTTAAGCGCAAATAGTCTTGAAGAAGTTTCAGGTTTGCCATTAGATAAACCAACAAAAAAATCAAATTTGGGCCTGAACCAATATGTATATGTATATCTGGGACGATTGGTACCCATTAAAGGCATCCAAGAAATGATTAATGCTTGGATTCCAACCATGGGATTGGTTAAAGAGGCAAGTTTGTTAATACTTGGGGATGGGCCTGAACGACCAATAGTAGATAAAATCATTGAGCGATCCTCCTGCAAGAATATCGTATTTACAGGTGAATTGGATTATTCGGTTGTACCTGATTTTCTTTCATTGGGCGATATTTTTTTAATGCCAACCCTACAGGACAATTGGTCTCTCGTGATTCCAGAAGCAATGTCTTTAGGCTTGCCTATCCTATGTTCGAATTACAATGGTTGTTGGCCTGAATTAGTTAAAAAGGAAAATGGTTGGGTGTTTGATCCTCTCGATAGTGAGAGTTTCAAATTGACCTTGTTGTCTTCATGGGAAAAAAAAGACAGTTGGCAGGAAATGGGGAAAGTATCAGAAGCAATAATTGCTACCTATACACCTTCCTCAGTAGCCAAAAATATTATATCATTAAGCAAAAAAATTACCTATAACCGTGCAAAATAAATTTGGATCAGGAATATACCTGAGGAAATATGATTTTTTTAAACCTGGAGCAAGGAAGGGGTTTGAGGAAGTTATAGCTTTTCAAAATTTATCGAAAGAAGAACAGGAATACCTTAGTTGGAAAAAGGTGGAGGCATTACTTGAACATGCTTATAAAAATGTGCCTTGGTACAGTCGCAATTTTAAAAAGATCGGTCTATCCCCAAAGGACATTAGCCAACCCCAATACTTTAACCAGGTGCCTGTGATTACTAGGGAGGACCTAAAAGGTAATTTCAATGAATTTATCTCTGACACCCATAGAGGAAGGAAAATTAAAATAATCACCACTGGAGGCAGCACGGGAGTTCCGCTAAAGATTGGCGTAAATCCCAAAGCCGTAAGAGAAATGCAAAAATGGCAAATGTTTTCCTGGTGGGGCTTAAGTCCTGAAGTAGATATGGCATCAATTTACAGAGAAATCCCCATTGGAATTCTAACAAAGTTGGTTCTTAAATTTATCAATTGGCCGAGAAAGGTGACCTCATTAAATGCTACTAACTTATCCGAAAATAGCATAAAAGCTTTTTTAAAGGAGTTTGAAAAGAACAAACCTGAGGTTTTACATGGATATTTGGGGGCACTGGATTCGTTGGCTGATTATATTTTAGACCGTCAGATCAGTCTGCCTTCTCCTAAAGTGATCTGGTCTACAGCAGCTCCACTTGCCAAGGTTCAGCAAAGAAAGATTCAAAAGGCTTTTGGAGCACCTGTTTGTGATCAGTATGGCTGTAGTGAAATGTATTTTATCGCTGCATCATGTCCGGAAAACAATGGCCTTCATCAATTTTCTGATGCGATTAAATTAGAGGTTCTGGATGGGAAGGGTTCTCAGGTATCTATTGGGGATAGGGGGAAAATCACACTCACCAATCTCAATGAATTTGCTTTTCCGCTAATAAGGTATGAGAACGGTGATCAGGGGAGATGGTTGAAAAGCAGTTGTAATTGTGGGATAAACCTACCACTAATGGACCAAGTAAAGGGCCGAAAGAGTGACAATTTTAATCTGCCCGACGGTTCAGTAATTTCTGGTGAATATTTGACCACCCTTTTTGATGATTATCCAGATGCTGTGAAGAGGTTTCAAGTAGTTCAAAACAAAGACCTATCCATTGATTTAAATGTTTCTACGAATGGACAACAGGACAAAGTGTTAAGGCAGGTAAAACAAGGCCTGGAGGAAAAGGTTAAGTATCAGGTAGCGGTGGTGTTAGTAGTTACCGATGAGTTTCAATCATTTGGTGGTAAGCTTAGATACGTTATTAAGAATTAGCCGTGAATAAAACACACAAAAAGGCAAGTGATCTTTTAAGAATCCCTTTTTTTAGGGGCAGGAAGGCACTGAACAGGTGGAGGTATATGGCCTTTAGAATCCCTTTTTTAGAACGAAAAATCGTCCAACTAAAAAAAAAGAAAGGGGAGTTTCTTGAGGTTGATAGACATCGTTTTTTGGATACGGTACCTCCGGTAAAACTACAGCATAAATTACCTAAAGATTTCAGGGTGGGGTTGGTCAAGGATTTGGACAATTACAATGGAGAAATTCAAAAGGTTGCCCATTGGTATAAATATGAAAGGTTTTTAATTCAAAACAATATTGCCTATGATTTTTTCTCGGTCCATAGTAGCAATTGGGTCGACTGGGCACAAAAATTCAATTTAATAGTATTTAGGCCAGACATATCCCCTTGGGCTTTACACGAAGCGAGGTCAAAAATTTTCTTTATTGAGGAATATTTAAAAATACAATGCTTTCCTTCTTACAAAGAAATTTGGTCCTACGAAGATAAAATTAATCTGCAATACCTCTATGCTTTTCATAAAGTCGAACATGTCCCCACCTTTATTTCTCATGATCAGGCGGAAACACTTGAATTCCTGAAACAAACGGAGTTCCCATTGGTTTCTAAAATAATTAATGGATCAGCATCTAAAGGAGTACATCTGATTAAGAATAAAAAAAAGGCAGTAAAATTCGTAAAGAAAGTATTTGCTGAAGGTCTCTCTACTTATTGGCCAGGATTTAATCAAAAAAACTATGTCTATTTTCAACCGCTTATAAAGCACAAAGGGTATGATCTAAGGATTATCATTGTAGGAGACAAGGCATTTGGATACTACAAGCTGCTACCCAAAAATGATTTCAGGGCTTCCGGAAGTATGCACATTCAAAAGACTACTTTACCAGCTGAAGCGGTTGAAATAGCTTTGGATATAAAAAATAAATTTAACCATACCTTTTTGGCAGTAGATTTTTTGGAGGACAGTACAAATGACAAGTTTTTGGTAATAGAAACATCTGTCTTTGTAGACATCTATACCTCCTCACAATCTATAGTAAATGGACTGCCAGGTTATTATAAAATATCAACGGCTCCTTTTAAAATGGAATTTTGTCAGGGAGAGGTATGGTTACAAGAACTTATTCTAGAAGAATTATTAAAGGGAAAACCATAAGAAACACTTCTAATTTTTAAAATCTCCTAAAAAGCTTCCTCGCTCATCTTTTTTACTTAAATGTTTTATATAACTTGAAAATATTATTCATTCATAATGATTATTTTGAACCTTCTGGAGAAGAGCATGCTGTAGAAGGACTTGCCGCACTTCTGGAAGCCAAAGGACATCAAATCATTTGGTACAGGAGGGGATCTAGGGAAATGGACAAGATGAAATTTGGCAAATTAAGAGCCGGTATTTTAAGTTTATACAATCCAAAAGCAGTAAAAGATATAGATTCAATTATCCGTAAGGAGCGTCCGGATGTCGTTCAAGTTCAAAATGTTTATCCCTTTATTTCCCCTCGAATTTTGAAGATGGTAAAAAAGCACAAATTACCTTTGGTAATGCGATGCCCAAATTACAGGTTGTGGTGCCCTACTGGATTGTTCTTGGATCGATCGGGTCAAATTTGTGAAAAATGTACTGGTCCTACCGGAGAACTTTCATGTATAAAAAAGAATTGCACAGGATCAAATTTAAAGAGCACCGCTTATGCCCTTAGGAATTTCGTTGCCAGGAAGTCAGGTGTTTTTTCTAAATATGTTGATACTTTTATTGTTCAATCTGAATTTCAACGTGAAAAATTTGCCTCCCTTGGGATTCCAAAGGAAAGAACAGTAATTGTTCCAGGGTTGACCCCGCCAATGTTACCAAGTAATCTCAAGTTTGAAGCCAAGTATTATACTTTTATAGGAAGAGTAAGCAAGGAGAAAGGAGTGGATGATATATTCAGAGCGGCATCAACTCTTCCGAATTTAACCTTTGCAATTGCTGGAAGGATCGGGGATAGGTTTGATATTTCAAATGCACCACCCAATGTGATTTTTAAGGGGTTTCTATCAGGGCTTGAATTGGATGATCTTTACAGAGAATCCAAAGCCATTTTAGTCCCAAGTCGCTGGTATGAAGGTTTTCCAAATGTAATTACTAAAGCCATGTACCATGGTAAGCCGGTGATAACCTCCAATATGGGTTGTTTTAATGATATAGTATCCCATGGGGAAACAGGACTGATGTTCGATATTAATAACAATTCTGGGTTAAAAGAGGCCATTTTACAGATAGAAAATGACCCTGTAGGTGCTTCAAGAATGGGAGAAGCAGGTAGAATAGTTTCCGTAAAAAAATATGGAAATGATCGTATTTATAGTAAATTAATCGAGATTTATAGCTAAATTATATTACTAATTTTTTACGAAATTTATTCATTTATATAGTAAGCCTAAATGTTTGATAGGTTCTGCGGTAACTTAGGTGATTTGTTGAAAATCATTGTTTTTTATGATTTGTAACTGAATATACAGGATAATACAAAGATTATTTTGAAAAATTAATTTTGGGGAGAGTTCAATGCGTAGAAAATTAACTATTGAATATTTTGGAATTAATAACAGCTAATTCAAGAATATTATGCTTTTAAAATTTTTAAATTATCAACTGACCACCCAACTTCCGACGGAAATTGGTGGAAGAAAAAAAGTACTCGCCAATACCTTAAATCCACATTCCTTTTGTATTGCCAGGGAAGACAAGGATTTTCAAAATGCCTTAAAAGCATCAGCAATTTTGTTGCCCGATGGGATTGGTATTGTTTATGCCACAAGATTGCTCTATGGAAAGAAAATCAAAAAGATTTCAGGTTATGACTTACACTTACACTACTTAGGCCTGTTGAATAATCAAGCAGGGAAAGTCTTTTATTTGGGCTCTTCCGAATTTGTTTTGAACGAAATCAAGAAAAAACTAGCTGTGAATTTTCCTGATATAGTGTGCGGTTTTTATAGCCCTCCGTTTTGTGCTAGTTTTACAAGTGAAGAAGATCAGTTGATGGTAACTACCATCAATGAATTTAAACCTGATATTTTATTTGTTGGAATGACCGCGCCAAAGCAAGAAAAATGGGTTTTGAAAAACAAGGATAATCTGGAGGTCTCCACCATTGCTGCCATTGGTGCAGTCTTTGACTTTTATGCTGGCACTGTAATCAGACCCAATACCTTTTGGATTAACTTTGGTTTTGAATGGTTAATTCGTTTAATCAAGGAGCCTAAAAGACTGTGGAGAAGAACCCTGATATCAACACCAAAATTTGTTGTTTTAATCATGGCGCACAAAATTAAAGCTATCTTTGGATTCCCCAACAAAAGGGAGAAATTGATAACAAAACCTGAGACAAATTCAAAGTTAAAGATCCATGGGTGATTTTAAGAAAGCTTCTGCTCTAGCCTTAGTACTTATTGCTGTTCTAACACAATTTATTTCATCTTCTTCAGTAGCAATGCCTCTAGGAAAAATAGAGAAGTCATTAAAAGGAAAAGTGATATGCATAGACCCTGGACATGGGGGGACCGCAGAGACTGATTCCTATCGAGTAGGGCCGACAGGGGAAAGGGAAGAGTGGATCAATTTAAGGGTAGGAACTTTACTTGGGGAAATGCTTGAGCAATCGGGGGCTAAAGTGATTTATACTAGAACCACAGATGCTTTTATCCCCTTGGCCGAAAGGAGTAAAATTGCCGTTGAGAATAAGGTGGATTTGTTTATTTCTATACACCACAATGCCACAGCGGATCCAAAGGTGAATTTTCCAATTATTTATTTTCATGGTAGTGCAGAGGAAAACAAAGCAAGTGTTGATTTTGGGGAAAAGGTAGCGAAAAAATTAGTAAAGCACCTTTTTAAAGGAAAAGGGCCATACAGTTTGGTTTCCGATTTCACCATTTTCTCTAGCTCAGGGGCTAGTGTCTTAAGAGGAACCTATGGAATTCCAGGTATAATCGGGGAAGCAACTTTTTTCACCTCCCCTAAAGAGGAAAAGAGGTTGAGACTTCCTGACTACAATAAAAAAGAGGCACTTGCCTATTTTGAAGCCATAGCTTTATTTTTTAATACAGCTGAGGTACTTCCGATAGCTGAAAAAAATGATCCTTCTAAGATTGAGCCTTTTGAAGTTTTTCAGGAAGCAGACAGAATGAAACCAGAGGCCAAACAGTGGAAAGCCAATTTTTCAAAGGGGAAGAAGCTGTTTAGGAAAGGTGGGGAACAACGATTGGAGAAGGCCTTTGAATTGTTAACCCTTTCAGCCAGGTCATTTCCAGATTCATATGTGGCTAAGGAATGCCATGAATTAAGAGTTCTAATACTCAGTAAGCAAGGGGAAACGGATGCTGCAGAAATGGAGAAAAAAAGAGTCCGCTTCTTTTATCCTTGACTTCAGTAAGAAAGGATTAAAATAATCCAAAAGCGGAAGCCCCCAAACTCTTCCTATTCCCGAAGCGCTAGCCAAGGGATTGTGTTTCAGCTAAGCGGGTTTGATGAGTCATAATGAGATCTTCAAACCCGAAATAAAAAACATTAAATTCTTGTTGTTAGTTCTTTTTGCAACTGAAAGATCACATTTTTCAATCCAGTATTTACCTCCGCGATTTTAGAAGATAAGTTTTCCACTTGACTTTCCATTTCAGCCAAATGCTCTACTTCTCTAATAACAGGCATAAGGCTAGTAATTTTGATATTGTCTATACTTGGCTTTATCTGATGTGCCAGGTTGCGGATAATGGAGAAATTTTCTTGTTCGAGGGCTTCGTTAAATCCTGTGATCGTATTTTCAGATTGCTCAATAAAAAGCCGGATCATTTCACTAATAAATTCATTACTACCACCACTTATTTCTTCTAGATTTATTAAATTATATAATTTTCCCTGGCTATCTTCCATTATTCCTTAGTATAAAATTTATTTGTAAATATACAATTTGCTTCGATATAAACGAATAATCGAATTCTTAGTTTTTTTACTGCATCACAAAAAAATAGGCTTAAATTGCGCCGTATTAAACAAAATCAGGATTTAATTATTTTTATTCATGTCAGATTTGAATCATTATTCCAAGATTGCCACTGAGTTAGGCGTTCGCGAAAAGCAAGTAATCAGTACGGTCAATTTACTGGACGAGGGAGGGACTGTTCCTTTTATTTCCAGGTATAGAAAAGAAGTCACCGGAAGCTTGGATGAGGTACAGGTAGCTGCTGTAAGGGATAGGTTACAACAGTTAAGGGATTTGGACAAGCGAAAGGAAGCGATAATAAAATCCATTGAGGAACAAGGAAAGTTAACAGATGAGCTGGCTGGTAAAATTAAGCGAGCAGAAACAATGTCTGTTTTAGAGGATATTTATCTTCCTTATAAACCAAAAAGAAGAACGAAAGGGACCATTGCAAAGGAAAAAGGTTTGGAGCCATTGGCCCAACTGATTTTTGAACAAAATTCCCTTGATTTAATTAAGGTTGCGGAAGAATACATTGATGCTGAGAAGGAGGTAACCTCTACAGAAGATGCATTAAATGGTGCCCGTGATATAATGGCCGAATGGATCAATGAAGATGCCGAAATAAGGAAAAAATTAAGAGAGCTATTCATTGAGGAAGGTGAGTTTGTATCAAAAGTCATCCCTGGAAAGGAAGAGGAAGCCATCAAATACAAAGATTATTTTGATTGGAGAGAACCTGTTAAAACTGCTCCTTCTCACCGTATATTGGCCATGAGGAGAGGGGAAAAAGAACTTTTCCTGATGTTGGATACAGGTCCGGATGATCTGAGTGCACTCAAAATTATTGAGAAGGCAGTAGTGAAAGAAAATAACACCTGTTCTGAACAGGTTAAGTTAGCCGCTAAGGACGGGTATAAAAGGCTACTGAAACCTTCTATGGAAACAGAGGTAAGGTTGTATGCCAAGAAAAAAGCGGACGAAGAAGCCATAAAGGTATTTACAGAAAACCTGAGACAGTTGTTATTGACCTCACCGCTTGGTGAAAAATCAGTATTGGCCATAGATCCAGGGTTTAGGACGGGTTGTAAGGTGGTATGCCTGGGGCCTCAGGGGCAATTCCTTCAGAATGAAACTATCTACCCAAATGAACCCCAAAAGAAAACCATGGAATCGGCTGCCTTGGTGAAGTATATGGTGGAGAAACACTCAATTGAGGCCATTGCCATCGGTAATGGTACTGCGAGTAGAGAAACTGAAGCATTCGTAAAAAACATAGGTCTACCCAAGGAAATTTTGATAGTGATGGTCAATGAAAGCGGTGCTTCTATCTATTCTGCATCTGATGTAGCGAGAGAAGAATTCCCTGATTTTGACCTTACCGTTAGGGGCGCTGTTTCTATTGGAAGAAGGTTAATGGATCCTTTGGCAGAGTTGGTGAAAATTGATGCCAAGTCAATTGGGGTAGGTCAATACCAACATGATGTGGATCAGTCTGCATTAAAAAATTCTCTGGATGATACTGTTATGAGTTGTGTGAATGGAGTGGGTGTTGAGGTAAATACTGCTTCCAAGCAATTGCTTACTTATGTGTCAGGCCTTGGTCCATCATTGGCTCAAAACATAGTAGCCTATAGAAATGAAAATGGACCTTTCAAAAGTAGAGAAGAAATTAAGAAAGTTCCAAGATTAGGTGAAAAAGCCTATGAGCAGGCGGCAGGATTTTTAAGGATTAGAAATGGAGCCAATCCTCTTGATAGTAGTGCTGTACACCCTGAGCGCTATGCACTGATTAATAGAATGGCCAAAGACATGGGCGTTTCTGTTGATGAGTTGGTCAAAACTGAAGAGCTTATTCAGAAAATACCTTTGAAGGACTACGTCAGTGAACAAGTTGGTTTACCTACACTCAAAGATATTCTGGAGGAGCTAGGCAAACCCGGAAGAGATCCTAGAGAGAAATTTGAGGTTTTTCAGTTTGAAGATGGCATCAACGAGATGAAAGACCTAAAAGTAGGAATGAAGTTGCCAGGAATAGTAACCAATATAACCCAATTCGGAGCATTTGTAGATATAGGAGTACATCAGGATGGGCTTGTTCATTTGAGCCAAATGGCCGATAGGTTTATCAAAGACCCCAAAGAAGTGGTGGCGGTTAATCAGAAAGTGATGGCCACAGTGATGGAAGTAGACCTGCCTAGAAAACGAATAGGATTAAGTCTCAAGTCTGATCCTTTCGCAGCCAATACTTCCTCTTCCAGAAATGAAAAACCTCGCCGTAGGCAACAAGGAGGTCAAAAAGAAGTCAAGGAAAGTATGGAAGACAAACTTGCGATGTTAAAGAAGAAATTTGGTAATTAAAATCTTCATATACATCTAAACAATCTAAATAATCATCAAGCCTGTGGGATATTTCTCACAGGCTTTTTTTATGTTTATTTAACCCGGATTATGTAATAGAATGTCTATTGCATATTTCGGGTTTAACCCTAGTTTGTATACCTTAATTAAGTGCTCATTATTAAGCTAGCCCATGTCATTACTGCTAAAGACTTATTTTGGTCAGTTTAGGAGCAGATTTTTTTCAGGGTATTCCATAAGTAGTTTGATTAGGCTTTCAAATAGAAGGGCATCCGTATTGAAATTTGAAAAAAATTAAACTTTTGCAGCTTTGGAATAGGTTAATTAAAATAACATTTCTATTTTTATAATGTTGATTAAATAAACATATTAAAAAATGAGAGACCTACACAACATAAGCTTTACGACGAAAAAATTGGTTTCTGGCAACCTGCAGGTGAAATTTCAAATTCAAAATGCTTCAAGGCCTAGTTATGGATACCTTTTGGTCAATCAGGCTTTTTCTGATGAAGAGATCATGGAGGAAATAAAGTTAAGACTAAACTTGCGCGAACAATCCAAAATGGATTTGCTTAGGTTCACTTTTAAGAACCAATGGAAAGATGACCACCAATTTTACTTGTATTCTGCATGAGTTTCTTGGCCAATAACCTTAAAGTTTTACGTAAAAAATCAGGACTTACGCAAACTCAGTTGGCAGAGAAGCTTGGGGTGCAAAGGACCATGATATCTGCTTATGAAGATGGTAGGTCTGAACCAAGGCTTTCAACAATTCTAATTTTGACCAGCATTTTTGATGTGTCAATAGATGAGTTGACAAGTTGGGACATTGCCACAAAAGGGCGTCAATTTCTTCAAAAGGAAAAGTTAAAAGTACTTACAGTTACCTTGGATCAAAATGATCAAGAGCGTATCAGTATGGTGGGTAAGAAAGCATCCGCAGGTTATCTAAACGGTTATGCTGATCCTGAATACATGGAGAACTTACCTAATTTTGGACTTCCAAACCTTACAGGAAGCCATACTTACAGGGCTTTTGAAATAAGCGGAGACAGTATGTTGCCATTGATGCCCGGGACAATTGTAGTTGGGGCTTATATTGAAAGTCCAGGGGAAATTAAAAACGGTAAAACCTATGTTTTAGTAACCAAGAATGATGGTATTGTCTACAAAAGGGTTTTCAACTATATAACTGAGAGAGGTAAATTGTTTGTAGTCTCAGACAATCAAAATTACAAGCCTTACGATATTCCCATACAAGAGGTGATGGAAATTTGGGAAGCCAAAGCTTTTATAAGTACACATTTTCCAGACCCAAAGCCTGAGGCCCCCGTTTCATTAGAAGAAATAGGCAAGATGATTTTAGAAATCAAATCGGATATTAGAAAAATCTCTAGCCATTAATACCAAACTTTTAAATAAGGGCATCGAAAGACTGTATGATTTTTTTCTTCGCATCAAAAGATGGATCAAGGTTGATAATGCCATTTTCAAAGTTGTGCCAGAACCCATCACCGCAGTCCAGGTATTTTCCATTTTGCACTGGCATATCTTCCTTTGCCAATGAATAATCATAATCAGGGATGAAAATTAGAGAGGCAAGCTCTCTTCCGCTTTCCCAGTTCATTTCCTTTTCTTTGCCATTTACAGTTAGGACAACTTTTCGGATGGAAAACTTATAAACTAACTCTACAACTGTTTTTTTGTCCTTCTTTATTTCCAAGTACCTGATTTGCATCGGAGCCTCTCTGTTGCTGATTTCGTAAATGGCCTGAATAAAATCTTGGCAGGTAAAATACCAATCTTCTTGATTTAATGGGATGTCACGAATCATTTTTCCATGTACATCTTTTGCAAGCAATTTGATGCCGCCCTTTTCACCAAGGGTTTTTAAATTAGACCATTTTGAAGCCGAATAAAGCTTTTTGAAAATGGACTCCCACAGCTTTGGTATTTCTCCTTTGTAATTGTAATCATCAGCCATAGTAAAACCCTCGTCTATTATTTCATCTGGACTAAGATTTTCCCTGTCTGTGTACTGTATATCAAATTGAGTATTCACAAAGTTTTTGCTAAAGGAGAGTTTTAGCTTAAAAATATGGCTAAATGGAGGAGGGAGTTCTCCTGTGATAAAATCAATTTCCAATCGTACAATATCGTCTGATTTTAGATGCATATTTTTATTTTTTAAGAGCGGAGACAAAATTAATGCTTAATACTAAAAATAAGGGATAAAATTGAGAATTTCATCTTGCTATTTTTTTTTAAGTTAAATACAAAAATTAAATCGGACCGCAAATGAAGATAGTTTCGGATTATAAACGACATTTGTTGCTATGGAGGAATGGGAAAAAAACAATGACATTATAGTTGAGGATCTTTATAACAAAGGTTGGTGTGTTTTAGATCATTATATACCTGAAGACTTCAGAAAAGAGCTGCTTCATGAGCAAAAAGAGTTGCTAATGCATGGGCAGTTTAGATTGGCAGGTATTGGCAGTGGGGATACTTTTGCGATAAAACCTGAAATAAGAAGCGATAAGGTACTGTGGATGGATGAAAATCTATTGACGCCATTACAGGAGGTTTATTGGGACAAGATGAATGGATTAAGATCAGCAATTAATCGGCGTTGTTATTTGGGACTTAAGTCTTATGAAGCGCATTTTGCCATGTATCCTCAGGGTTCCTATTATTTACGGCATTTGGACCGGTTCCAAACTGTAAGTTACAGGATAGTAAGTGTTGTTTTATATTTAAATGATAGCTGGGAAGAATCCGATGGTGGAGCATTGAGGATGTATTTCACCAGACCTGATGGTATAGAGGAATATGAGGATTTTCTGCCCCTAGGAGGTAGGCTGGTTGCTTTTTTAAGTGGTGAGATTCCTCATGAGGTTTTACCTACAAATAAGGAAAGAATAAGTATTACAGGCTGGATGAAAGACAGGGATTAAAGCTTAGTCCTGACTATTCTTTTGTAAGGCTGGATTTGTTTTTAATTTCCTTGATCCGCATGGGCATGGAATCTATAGTTGCAAAAAGCACCTGCCAGTCAATGCTGTCTTTTTCTATTTTTAATTTTGAGGATCCGTCTTTTCCTATTAGGACGTAGCTATGTTGTTTTGAACCCATTTGGTAAAGTTGTTTAAGCTTTTTTTGGTAAGCAGGTTCGAATATATAGTTGGTATTACTTTGCAAGCTGTCTCCAAAATAGAAATAGACCAAGTCTCTATCTTTCAACTCTATTTCCAGACTATCTATTAAATTTAATTCCATATCACTTTCCTCATTGATGGAAGGGAAAACCAATAATACACGGTTTTTCCATTGGAGATCTGTGAGGGTAATTTGAGATTGAATGAATGTGCTGCTAATAAAAAATACAAAAGTGATCAGATAGTTCATATTTGCTTTGTATATGCTATTTGTAAATATAACAATTAATGGCAGATATTGTTCTGATCTCTTTTGAAATGCTTTCCTTCTTTTTTTTTGGCTAGTCTCTTAATTACAGGCTCTTTGATCTCCGACTCCTTTTTGAAAAGCACTTGTCGATGTGGGTTTTAATCCGATTTCTAAGAACCGAATTA
>TARA_R110001599_G_scaffold170535_7_pt1 | contig 50717 bp, 42 predicted proteins | sample TARA_R110001599 | Tara Oceans TARA_R110001599 (sample SAMEA4398360) | marine metagenome | biome: Polar Biome; feature: [MES] marine water layer (ENVO:01000295) within the mesopelagic zone...; material: water (ENVO:00002006), including particulate matter (ENVO:01000060) such... | reverse complement strand
AAACCTGCAAAAGCCCTTCTTCAAGTCGCAAAATGCGGCTTAACCCCACAATTAGTGCGGTTTACTGCTTGCATCAGCCCGCTGGAGGGCACATTTGGTCAATTGAGCATCCTTACAGTATGTTCCACGCCAATACGACCATGTTCAAAAGGACACTTTCACCATGAAAAATTTCGTCTGGATCATCATAGCGGCCGCGATCGTTCTGGGGGGGTACATCCTGTACTCTGGCAGGTCAGTTCAGGAAATTGCTGTCGATGCGTCGAATGCGGTAAATGCACCGCAAGCTCTTGATAGTGCGACCGATGTCGTGGGCGATGCCGTAGAAGCCACCGGAGGGGCGGTTGCAACGGCAGTAGAAGCGACCGCCGAGGCTGCCGCGGCCGCCGCTGATGCGGTATCAGAGGCTGCGTCCGATGCGGCCGATGCCGCTGCCACCGCCACAGAAGACGCGGTCACCGCGACCAGAAAGCTTGCCCAGGATCATAGTGCTCCGACGACCGCGGTGACGACGTCGACACCTGATACCGCCGAAACCACGGCGGCCCCGGCCACCGACGAAGCGCAGGTCGCCGCCACCAATGATGTGGAGAATGCAACAAACGGTGCCAGCACGACAATCGCGGGGTCGTCCCAGACGGCCCCCCAAGGTGTGACGCCAACCGAGCAGGCCGCCACCGCTGCACAGTCCGAAGTAGTCGCGGAAATTGATGGCGCGGCTCAGGCCAGGCTGGAAGCTCAGGCCAATGCGGAAGGCGACGTCGCGCAAGCACCCTCGACCGTCACCACCGATACCGAAACAACCGCAGCCACACCCGAGCAGCTTACAACGGTAGACGGTTTCGATCTGGAAAAGGTACAGACGATCATCGACGAGTCAGATTTGCCTGCAACCCAGAAGACCTTGTTGAAGCGCGGACTTGAAGCGGCGGGAACCAGCCCTGAAGCCCTGCGGGAAATACTGATCCAGGTGCGCCAAGCCTTGAACCTTTAAGCTTTACGGCACATCAGGCACCGAAAGACCGCGCCCGGGAACACCAGAGCGCGGTCTTTTTTCCATAATTGCTGTCGCGTCTTGTCAGCCTAGGGTCAATACGCGCGATTAACCGACAAATGCCTTTTCTACCACATAGTGCTGAGGATCGGAGTTCGCCCCTTCTTCAAGGCCGAAGCCTTCGAGAATATCCTTGATGTCCTTGTTGAAACCAAGGCTACCGCAGACCATGCCACGATCAGTCTCGGCATTGATACCATCGATGCCCAGATCCTCGAACACGGTGCCGTTTTCCAGCAGCGTGGTGATGCGGCCCATCTTGGAACTGTGCTCGCGGGTCGTGGTCGGATAATAGACCACCTTGCCCTCGACAAGGTCACCGATAAGCGGGTCGTCGTCGAGGCTGTTTATCAACGTTTGGCTATACTCCAGATCGGCCACATCGCGGGTGGTATGGGTCACGATGACCTGATCGAATTTTTCGTAGGTCTCTGGTTCGCGTAACAATGACGCAAACGGCGCGAACCCAGTACCCGTCGCGAATAACCACAAGCGCTTGCCGGGTAGAAGTGCATCATGCACCAACGTACCGACCGGCTTGGGCCGCAAGATAAGCTGATCGCCAGGCTGGATATGTTGCAGCTTCGATGTGAGCGGACCGTCTTGGACCTTGATGGAATAGAACTCCAACTCCTCGTCCCAGGACGGCGACGCGATGGAATAGGCGCGCAACAACGGCTTTTGTTTGCCCGACTTGGGGTCGGGATCGCCCAGCAGACCAATCATCACAAATTCACCGGACCGGAAGCGCAAAGACGCGGGCCGGCTCACGCGAAAGGAAAAAAGACTGTCCGTCCAGTGCTTTACAGAGGTTACGGTCTGCGCGTCGGGAAGCGTTGGCACTGGTTTGGCATTGGTTTGTGTCACTGGTTTCTGCTCGGTCATGAATGTCACTACGCGATCTTGGTGCGTATCCTTTGTCTTTAGGGGAAGAGAAGGGGTAGGAAAAGGGCCGTCTTAGCCGCGCAACCGTGACTGATAGTCGTGGTCTTTCCAATTGGCGCGGGCCAGCCATTGGTCTTGCGGCTGTCGTGCCGCCAGGTCGTCGGGGATTTCGACTTCGTCAAACCCTGATCGTCTGACCATGGCGTATTGATCGGCGATCACATGACCGCGCGCCCGCAGGCGCCCGGTGTAGCCGCGCAATCGCAATTGCCGCGCAAGGGTAAAGCCACGCCCATCCGCGGCGTGTGGGAAATCGACCCGTATCATTTGCAGGCTGTCAGCCAGCGGAATGTCATCGGGGTGCGCATCAGAGGCGACGTCGATGGCAATCGCGTCCCGAGCCGCAGCGAGAGGTGCATAACCGGTCGCCCAATCGTCAACGACAAAACCCTGGTCGGTAATCAGCTGTGTCATGAGTTCGCTCCTGTTCGGATCATCTTGCCGTCTACAAAATGGATGCCGCATTCGTCTTTTTCAATGTCTCTCCATCGACCGGCCCGGGGGTCTTCACCGGGTTTGACCGGAGAGGTACATGGCGCGCAGCCAATGCTTGGATAGCCCTTGGCGACCATCGGATGGCGCGGCAGACGGTTTTCATCTATGTAATCAGCCACGTCGGATGCATGCCAGTGCGCCAGCGGGTTCACCTTTATCCGGGCCGGTGCACCTGGTGCCGTTTCGATTTCGAAAAACGGCAGGTGGGCCCGGGTACCCGACTGGAACCGTTTGCGACCGGTGATCCAGCCGTCAAATCCAGTCAATGCCTGCTGAAGCGGCACCGTCTTGCGAAGGGCACAGCAGGCGTCGGGATTGCGTTGATGCAACGTGCCGTCAGGGTCGGTTCGGGCCGGATCCGATGCTCGGATGATCGAGACATTGCGCAATCCCAGACGTTCGCTCAGCTCTTGTTGATAGACCAGCGTTTCGGCGAACAGCATTTCGGTGTCGATGAACAACACGGGCAAGTCGCGTTGGACCATCGACGCGAGGTGCAACAGCGCCACGGATTCAGCGCCGAAACTGGACACCAAGGCCAGATCAGGAACATTTTCAACCGCAGCGTGCAACACATCGGTCGCGCTGTGGTGGCGCATGGACCTGTTTAGCACATCTACTTGATGGGTCATCACAGTGACGCGATCCGACCCTTCGGGGAGGATTTTTTGGCCATTTGGAAGCTGGGGGTGATCACGCGGCATGGGCACGGGTTTCCGGGTAGAGAGCCGATTTGAACGGGGCGAGACCCAGGCGTCGGAAGGTTTGCAGGAAGGTTTCGGACGCATCTGTCCGCAGGGCCAGATACCCGAGTACGAGGCGTTCGATGGCCGGGACGATGTCATCGGCGGAAAAGCCGGGCCCTGCACGTTCGCCGATGGTGGCGGTTTCAGTACCGTCACCGCCCAGAGTGATCTGGTAGTTTTCGACGCCGGCGCGGTCGAGCCCGAGAATCCCGATGTGGCCCACGTGGTGGTGGCCGCAGGCATTGATGCAGCCCGAGATCTTGATCTTGAGCGGACCGACATCGTGTTCCAGCTTCAGCTCGTCAAAGCGGGTTGCGATTTCCTGGGCAATCGGGATCGAGCGGGCTGTCGCCAGCGCGCAGTAGTCCATACCGGGGCAGGCGATGATATCGCTGATCAGGCCGATATTGGCCGTGGCCAGGCCGACCTCTTTCAACGCCGCGTGCAAGGCGGGCAGGTCGCCGCGGTGCACATGGGGCAGGATCACGTTCTGTTCGTGGCTGATGCGCAGTTCGTCATGGCCGTATTCGGCCGCCAGTTCAGCCATACGGTGCATCTGCTCCGCGGTGGCGTCGCCCGGGGTCTTGCCATGGGCCTTGAGGCTGATCGACACGATCGCGTAGGACGGATCGCGGTGGTCGGTCAGATTGGTGTCGGCCCAGCTTTTGAACACGGGATTACTGTCATAGGCAGCAGTATAGGGGTCCGTCGGGGCGTTCTTGAACGTCGGGCTGGCGAAATCCGCCTCGATCCGCGACAGCATCTGCTGGTCGACGCCGGTGAACTGCGGACGGATCAGCGCATAGCGGGCGTCAACCCGTGCGCGAATGTCGTCGATGCCGTTTTCATGCACGGTGATCTTGATCCGCGCTTTGTATTTATTATCGCGGCGGCCCAACAGGTTATAGACCGAGACGATGGCCTCGAGCGTAGGCAGCAGGTCTTCGGAGCTGACGAAGTCATAAAGCACCTTGCCGATCATCGGGGTCCGGCCAAGGCCGCCGCCGACGATCACCTGATAGCCGATCTCGCCGTCTTTCTCGACGATTTGAAGACCGATGTCATGGGCCTTGATCACCGCACGGTCATGGGGCGCGCCAGAGACAGCGACCTTGAACTTGCGCGGCAAGAACTGGAATTCCGGATGGTCGGTGGACCACTGGCGGATCAGTTCGGCCACGGGGCGCGGATCGGCGATTTCATCCGCGGCGGCACCAGCGAAATGGTCGGCGGTCACGTTGCGGATGGTGTTGCCGCTGGTCTGGATGGCGTGCATGTTCACTTCGGCCAACGCGTCGAGCATATCGGGGACATCACGCAGCTGGGGCCAGTTGTACTGGATGTTCTGGCGCGTGGTAAAATGGCCGTAGCCCTTATCCCATTTGGCAGCAATATCGGCCAGCTTGTGCATCTGGCGGCTGCTGAGCGTGCCATAGGGGATCGCGACCCGCAGCATATAGGCGTGCAGTTGCAGATAGAGCCCGTTCATCAGGCGCAGGGGCTTGAATTCATCCTCGGTCAGGGAGCCGTCAATACGGCGTTCGACCTGTGCGCGGAACTGCGCGTTGCGTTCGGCGATGAAGGCATCGTCAAATTCGGTGTAGCTGTACATTATTGAACCTCCTGCTTGCCGTGGGTGTAGTTGCTTGGACCCTTGGCGCGGAATGCTTCGCGGAAATGCGATGGCTTGGGTGTGTCTGTGCTGGTGTCGACATCGGCCAGATAGGCCCCGACGGTCAGGTCGGCTTGCTGGATCGCATCGATCAGACGCACATCGGCGACGGCCTCGTCGGTCAGGACTTCGGCCTCTTCCAGTTTGCGGGTCCAGCCGGTGGCGGTCTGGTAGATCACGTCGCCTTCCAGCAAGGCATTCGCGGTGACGACTTTGGGGGTGAAGGGCTTGGCCATTATGCCATCTCCTCTTGAAACAATTCGGTGGTGGCGCGGGCGGCGGCACGGGGTGCCAGCCCATAGAAAGTCAGGGCGGGGCCGGTCAGATTGGCCGCGGTGAGGTCGGTGGGCAGGCGGTCCAGCGTGGTCTCGACAATCCGCTGATCCGCGCGCGAGGCATTTTCGACCAGCGTGACAGGCGTGGCACGATCGGCCCCGTGCATCAGCAAGCGGCCCTGAATGAACCGCGCGGATTTCTTGCCCATATAGATCGCGGCGACCTCGCCCGGGCGGGCCAGAGCGGCCCAGTCATGATCGGCGAACCCTTTCATGTCATGGCCGGTCAGGAACCGGACAGAGGCGTTGCGCCCGCGTTTCGTCAGGCTTTGCCCGATGGTCGCGACGGCGGCGGAGGCTGAGGTGATCCCCGGCACGATGTGCCAGCCGATGCCATGGGCATCCACGGCGTCGATCTCTTCGTCCAGGCGGCCAAAGACGGTGGCATCGCCGGATTTCAGACGGACCACCTGGGCCCCCGCCTGCGCGTGTTCGACCAGCAGATCGTTGATGGTTTCCTGCGCGGTAGAGGGGCCGAAGCCTTCTTTGCCCACGTCGATCATCAGCGCCTCGCGGCGGGCGAGTTCGAGGATTTCGGGAGAGATCAGCCGATCGTAGATCACCACATCGGCCTCGTCCAATGCGCGGCGCGCCTTGAGGGTCAGCAGTTCGGGGTCACCGGGGCCGCCGCCGACAAAGGCGATGTGACCGGCGCGCGCGGCGCGGGACTGGTGGTCAGACAGCAGCGTATTCAGCGCGTTTTCGACGGCCGCCTTGCCATCCGCCACGGCGCGGGGGCCAGCGCCAAAGTAATAGTCACGCCAGAAATCGCGGCGCGGGCGGCCAAATGGCAGGGCGTCGGCCATCTTGCGGAAACCCTTACCGATCCGCGCCAGCGTTCCCAGCGTTGTGGGCAGGCGTTCTTCCAGATCGGCCTTGATCGCGCGGGCCAGGACGGGGGCCGCGCCTTCGGTGCCGATGGCGATGGTCACGGGGTCACGGTCCACGATGGCGGGGGTAATAAAGGCGCTGTCGTGCAGATTGTCGACGATATTGACCAAGGCCCCTTCGGCACGCGCAATCGCGGCGGTGCGGGCGTCTTCGGCAGCATTTTCATCGGCGGCATAAAACAGGGCAGCGCCAAGGACATCACCGCGGCGAAGCGCCCGGGTATGCAAGGTCAGGCGGTGCTGTTCGGCCCAGGCTGTGATTTCGGGCGCAGGTGCGGGGGAGAACACGTCGATCCTGGCCTGGGTCTTCAACAGCAGGCGCAGTTTGGCCATCGCAGCCTCACCACCTCCAGACAACACGATACGCTGGCCCTTGGTCGACAAGTAGATTGGGAAGTGGTCCATATGCTTCAGTCCTTGCGCTTGGCTTACGGTATATATAGGAAATAATTCCAATACGGCGCTAGATGTCTGGATATATAAGGACGAATGTTCTGTTTAGCCGAGCAGTGAGAACGTAGTACCAAAGAGAAAGAGAAAAGCGGAATGGATGTTCGGATCGATGATATAGACCGGAAAATTTTGGCTCAGCTTCAGCGGGATGCCAGCCAGTCGTTGGATGATATTGCCCGCGAAGTCGGCAGTTCGAAGACACCTGTGTGGAACCGGATTCGCAAATTACGCGACGCGGGGGTGATCGGTCAGCATACGGTGGTGCTGGATGCCGAGGCATTGGGGTTTGAGGCGTGTTTCTTTGTTCTGATCCGCACATCCGCCCACGAGGCGGAATGGCAGGCGGCATTCCTGAAAGCGCTGAAAGACCGACCAGAGGTTCAAGAAGCCCATAGGCTTGCGGGGGATATTGATTACATCCTGAAGGTAAGGGTCAAGAACGCGCGTGCCTATGATGTGTTTTATCAGGCGTTGATATCCGAGGTGCGTGTGCATAACGTTACCGCGTTGCTGTCGATGGAAGAAATCAAATCCACGACCATGCTGCCGTTGTAGCATTACCTAGACCTGGACGATCAACCGTTCGAACCTGTGAAAATGGTAGGCATCGGCAAAGCGCGGCTTTCCGACAAGACGCAAGGTTGGGGCATGATCGAACAGGGCGCGCAGGGCGATCTGCATTTCCAGTCGTGCCAGCGGGGCACCCACGCAAAAATGCAACCCGCCTCCATACGCCGCGTGGGCGCTGGCCGGTCGCGCCGGGTCAAACCTGTCGGGGTGGTCGTAAACCGCGGGGTCGCGGCCCGCCGCCCCCAGAACCAGCGCAATCTTGTCACCCCTCTTCAGGGTGGCATCGCCCAGGTCGATATCTTCGTAGGCATAACGTTCAAACACATGCAGCGGCGGGTCATATCGCAAGATTTCCTCGACCGTGGCGTTGATCGCATCGGGGGCCAGCGCTGCAAGGGGCGTATGGTTCGACATTAAACAGGCGACCCCGTTGCCCAATGCGTGCACTGTTGCCTCGTGGCCGGCGTTCAACAGCAAGACACAAGTCCCGATCAGCTCGTCCGTGCTCAGCTTTTGGCCGTTCTTCTCGGCCATGATCAGTTGCGTGATCAGGTCATCGCGTGGATCGTGGCGGCGGTGTTCGACGTAGCCTTGTAAAAAAGTGGTGAATTCGGCAGCCGCGGCGTTAGCGGCATCTTCGGTGACGCGGCTCCGGCCGACTTGATACACCGCGACCATATCATTGGACCAGCGCAACAGATCAGGCCACATGTTTTCAGGCACACCCAACAGGCGTGCGATAATCCGCACGGGCAATTGCGTACAAAAAGCGGGGATCAGATCAAACGGATCGCGGGGAAAACGTGCGAGCAGCTCGGCAGCGACTTTTTCGATTTCGGGTGCAAGCCCGGCGATCCGGCGCGACGTAAAAGCGCGTAGCACCAGCCCGCGCAAACGCGTATGCGACGGGGGCTCAAGCTCCAGCATCGAATGGGTCTCGAGGGCGTAGAAATCTGCCATGTGGGCGGGGGTCGGCTGGCGTTGATCGGAAGGCACTTCGCGCCCCAGCCGTCGGTCACGCAGCAGGGCGTGAACCGTGGCAGCGTCAAACGCCGCAAGCATACCGTAGTCCTGCCAAAAAAGCACCGGCCCGTCGGCGCGCGCCCGCGCGTAAACGGCATAGGGGTTTTGAATGAAACCAGGATCGCGGGGTGAAAGGCAAAGAGTTTTCATCGGTGCAGCAATATACGCAGCTCTGGTCAATGCAAACCGGTCTGTGCCAAATGGCTTTCATGAGCCACGGAATGCGCCGACGCGCTGTTACCCTTACGATATTCCTGATCACCGTTCTGGCCTTGTCCGGCGGGGTCTGGCGCTTTGCCTATCTTCAGGGCTTGGATCAACTCAGTGCGCGCGGGCAGGCTGACTTGTCGCTGGCCAGCGACAGGCTGGTGGGACAGCTGCAACGGTATCGCGACCTTGCGGTGTTCCTGGCAGACCATCCGCAGGTCGAAGCTGTGTTGCGGGGGGCATCACCGCAAGCGGGGCAGGCGTTTTTGCAAAAGATCGCGGACAAGTCTGCCGCACTGGATGTGCAGGTCATCGACACGCGGCGTGTCGTCCTTGCGTCGTCCCGCAGCGCCTTGAACGAGACCGTGTTGGACCGGCGTTTTGTAAGACGTGCTTTGGGCGGCGCGCTTGGCTGGGGACATGGGCCGGACATGCCCTTGACCGACCGTGCTTATTTCCACGCCGCCCCGGTATTTAACGATTTGGGCAGGGTAGAGGGCGCGGTGATTGTCGCAACCGATTTGAACGGTATCGATTACGACTGGCGCGGCAGCAACCCGGCAGCGTTTTTCACCGATGACAACGGAGTGGTGCAAATTGCCAATCGGTCTGAACTGCTGTTTTGGCAACGCAAGAACGGGGCAGTGGGGCTGACGCCTCCTCAGGGTGCGTGGGGTGAGTTCAGCGCGGTCACGGTCAAAGGCCATGAGATATGGAACATGAAGTGGGGCCCATATCTGCCCGACACGGCGCTGCACCTTACCCAATCCTTGCCGGTGATCGGCATGACCGGGGAGGTGCTGCTTGATACAGGGCCAGCGCGTCGTCTGGCATGGTCACAGTCCGCTGCGGTGGCGGCGTTGTGTCTGGCGTTCGGGGCGCTGCTGTTCCTGGCGACTGAACGCCGACGCACCCTGTTCGAAGTCAACACCAGACTGGAGCGTCAAGTGGCAAAACGCACTGCCGCCTTGAACGCCAGCAACACCGAATTGCGCCGCGAAGCAACCGAACGCGAGGAAGCACAGGCTGCATTGCGCCGGGCACAGGCCGATCTGGTACAAGCCGGCAAGCTGTCCGCCCTTGGACAGATGTCGGCGGGCATCAGCCATGAATTGAACCAGCCGCTCATGGCGATCAGATCATTCGCCGAAAACGCCGTGCAATTCATGGAGCGCGGCAAATTTGACCGGGCTTCGGAAAACCTGACGCGGATTTCCCAGATGGCCGCGCGTATGGCTCGTATCATCCAGAACCTGCGGGCCTTCGCGCGACAAGAAAGCGTGCCTCAAACCCGCGTAGATGTCGCCCGGGCGGTGGCCAGCGCTGTTGAAATGACCCATGGCTATCTGCAAGCGGCGGGTGTCTCCCTTGATTATGCGGCGCCAGCCGGTCCTATTTGGGTGCGTGGCGGCGAAGTGCGCTTGGGGCAGGTGTTTGTGAACCTGATCTCGAATGCTGCGGATGCCATGACGGAAAGTAGGATAAAGAAACTGTCGATCGTCATCGAAACAGGCGATGTCGTGTCGGTCAGGTTCTGTGACACGGGCCCGGGCATCGAAATGCCTGACAAGGTGTTCGACCCGTTCTATACGACCAAGACAGTAGGGAGCGACAGCGGCATGGGTCTGGGATTGTCAATCAGCTATGGGATCGTCCAAAGCTTTGGCGGGGATATTCGCGGGTCCAATCTGGACAGGGGCGGGGCGATGTTTTCGGTGCAGCTGGAACCCGGCGACGAGATGGAAAGCTCAATATGAACAGAACTGTGCTTTTGGTAGACGATGACGCGCCAGTACGCGAGGCATTGACCCAAACCCTGGAACTTGCGGATATGAACGTGATTGCCGCCGGGTCGTTTGTCGCGGCCAAAGACCGTATCAATGCCGGATTTGACGGGGTTGTTCTGTCCGACATGCGCATGCCGGGACGTGATGGATTTCACCTGTTGGCATATGCGCAGGCCCAGGACCCCGATCTGCCGGTGATTTTGTTGACCGGTGAAGGTGACATTCCGATGGCGGTGCGCGCCATGGAAGCCGGAGCATTTGATTTCATGGAGAAACCTTGCGCATCGGCACAGCTTTTGGCCGTAACCGAAAGAGCGTTGAAAACCCGCGGGTTGATCTTGGAAAACCGCCGTCTGTTACAGATCGTCGAAACCGGCGATCCTGCGGGGCGTATGATCTTTGGGTCCTCGGATCTTGCCGAAAGCTTACGGGCCAAGGTGCGTCGCGTTGCCGGTGCCGCCGCCGAGGTTCTGGTCACCGGTCCTTATGGGTCGGGCATTTCAAAGGTAGCCGAGGTCATTCACCTGTCGTCAGCCCGGTCCAAGGGCCCTTTTGTAAAGCGCGCGGCGGATGGGTTGACGCCGATAGCGGTCGCCGAAGCAGTGCAAAGCGCTACGGGCGGGTCATTGTTTCTGGACGAAGTCACGTCGTTGCCTGCGCAATCCCAGTTAAGCCTGATCGAAATTCTCGAGAGCGCGCCGGATGTGCGTTTGATAGCCGGGACCAACCGTGACCTGCAAACACTGGTTTCCGAAGGACGGTTCCATGCAGATCTGTACTATAGGATCGAAGTGATGACGGTGCGTATTCCGTCACTGGCGGAACGACCGGAGGATATTCCCACCATGTTCCGCCGCTACGTGGATCAGGCCGCCGAACAATCGGGGATCACCGCGCCCGAGGTCACACCGCAAATCGTGGCCGGCTTGATGGCGCGCGATTGGCCGGGCAATGCACGTGCGCTGATGTCGGCGGCGATGCGTTTCGTCATGGGTGTCGCCGACGACCCGGTGGCTGACACTGAATTGGGGTTGGCGGAACAGATGGCGCAGGTTGAACAATCGTTGTTACGCGCAGCGCTGAGACGCGCAGGCGGGCAAGCCAGCGCTGCGGCCCTTGCCCTGCATGTACCGCGCAAGACCTTTTACGACAAGCTGGCAAGATACGGGATTCGCCCCGAGGATTTTCGTCATTGATCTGCCGATGGCGACCTGTGCGGAATCTCGCACAATCATTCCTGTAGACGTGCGAAATTTCGCACATGCGGCAATGCGGCGTGTGTTGGCACAAACAACTTATCCCCGTATATATCTGATATATATGAATAATACCGCATTCACGCGTCAGCCTTGTCACGGGCTTGTGAGATAAGCGGATTAGCGCTTTAGTACCGCCACCGCATGTCAGGCAAACCGACATGCAAGGACGAAACATCTCTCTGGGAGGAGAAACACATGAAATTCCTGACAACAACTGTTGTAGCGCTGACCCTTTCCGTAAGCGCGGGCGCAGTCGCCGCTGCGACGGCGTGTGACGACGGCGAAATCGTCATCAAGTTGAGCCACGTGACCAACGCTGACCGCCACCCCAAAGGTCTGGCCGCGTCGCTGCTGGAACAACGCGTCAACGATGAAATGAACGGCAAAGCCTGCATGGAGGTTTTCCCGAACTCGACTCTTTACAACGATGACCAGGTTCTGGAGGCCCTGTTGCAGGGTGACGTCCAGATGGCGGCCCCATCGCTGTCCAAGTTCGAGCAGTTCACCAAGCAGTTCCGCATTTTCGATCTGCCCTTCATGTTCAAGAACATCGAAGCTGTTGACGAATTCCAAAACTCGGACACTGGCGTGGCGATGAAAGAATCCATGACGCGTCGTGGTCTGTTGGGCTTGGCGTTCTGGCACAATGGCATGAAACAGATGTCGGCCAACAAGCCTTTGATGGTTCCCTCCGATGCTAAAGGTCTGAAGTTCCGCGTGCAGAACTCTGACGTACTTAAAGCACAGATGGCAGCGATGGGTGCAAGCCCGCAGCCGATGGCATTTTCCGAGGTCTATGGCGCGTTGCAAACTGGCGTTGTAGACGGTCAGGAAAATACCTGGTCCAACATCTACGGCCAAAAGTTCTTTGAAGTTCAGGATGGTACGACTGAAACCAACCACGGTGTGCTGGATTATATGCTGGTAACGTCGACCGATTGGTGGGACAGCCTCGATGCGGATGTACGTGACCAACTGGCGACAATTGTCAAGGAAGTCACCGACACCCGCAACTCTGAATCGTCGAAAGTGAATGCCGACGCCAAGCAAGCAATCATTGACGCCGGCGGTGTCGTGCGTGAATTGGATGCCGCGCAGCGCGAAGAATGGGTTTCGGCGATGAAACCTGTCTGGCAAGAGTTTACCGCCGATGTGGGCCAGGAAAACATCGACGCCGCACAGGCGATCAACGCCAAACATTGATGATTTTTCACCCCGCCTTGTGCGCGGGGTGAAATACTGCGTCGGGCCTGCGGTCTATCACGATAGCGGACCCGACCTTTTCTCCTCTCATAGCGGAGCTTTCCCATGTCACATGATGTGCAATCTCATTCTGCGCTCGGGCGCATCGTCAACGAGCTTGAAGAGACAGCGATCGCTGTGATCCTCGGCCTCATGACTTTAATCACCTTTATCAACGTCGTGCTGCGTTATGGTTTCAACACCGGGATCATCTGGGGCCTGGAGGCAGTGACGTTCCTGTTCGCGTGGCTGGTGCTGTTCGGCATGAGCTATGCGGTCAAGGTCACCGCCCATCTGGGCGTTGATGCCGTAATCAACCTGTTTTCATCCACCACCCGACGCCTGCTGGCATTATTTGCGGCCGTGATCTGCATAGCCTACGCCGGTCTGTTGCTGAAAGGCGCGTGGGATTACTGGGCACCCTTCGCGGGGCTTGATGCCACATCGGGACGCTGGTTCCCGACCGGTTTCGAGAACAGCCGCGACCAGGCATGGTACGAGACCGTAGACATTCCAATGCCCGACTGGCTGCGCTTTATCGAGCCGATCATGAACGAGGGCGAGACCTATGGCAAGCTGCCGCGGTTCATTCCGTATTTCATGTTGCCGTTCGGGATGGCCCTGCTGCTGTTTCGATTCATTCAAGCGGGCGCGCGGATATTTAAAGGGGCTTCGACCAGTCTCATCGTCAGCCACGAGGCCGAGGATGACATTGAAGCCATCAAACATTTGAACGCGGGGAACTGAGCGCATGGACGTTCTTGTACTATTTAGCATGATCGTCGGCTTGATGCTGCTCGGCGTGCCGATCGCCGTCAGCCTGGGCTTTTCGTCGATCCTCTTCTTGCTCGTGCTGTCGGATTCGTCGTTGGCGTCGATTGCGCAGACGTTTTTTCAGGCGATGGCGGGCCACTATACGCTGTTGGCTATCCCGTTCTTCATATTGGCGTCGTCATTCATGTCGACCGGCGGTGTGGCACAGCGGATCATCCGGTTTTCCATTGCGCTGGTGGGGCATTTTCCGGGGGGGCTGGCGATTGCCGGTGTTTTCGCCTGTATGCTCTTTGCGGCCTTGTCGGGGTCTTCTCCGGCGACGGTGGTGGCCATCGGGTCGATCGTCATCGCAGGCATGCGCGAGACAGGCTATACCAAGGAATTCGCCGCAGGCGTCATCGCCAACGCCGGTACGCTGGGCATTCTGATCCCGCCGTCGATCGTTATGGTGGTCTATGCGTCGGCTACAGATGTATCTGTGGGGCGGATGTTCCTGGCCGGCGTCATTCCTGGCCTGTTGGCCGGTACCATGCTGATGCTGACGATCTATATCATGGCGCGGGTGAAGAAACTGCCGCAGGGTGAATGGCGCGGGTGGGGCGAAGTCATCACGTCGGGCCGCGAAGCCGGGTGGGGCCTGATGCTGATCGTCATCATTCTGGGCGGTATCTACGGCGGGATATTCACCCCTACCGAAGCCGCTGCCGTCGCTGCGGTTTATGCTTTTCTGATCGCGTCATTCGTATACCGCGATATGGGGCCGCTGCACGTCAAAGGTGAGGCGAACAACCTGTCGCTGATGCGTAAACCGATCGCGCTGGTGACTGTATTCTTCCACCGTGATACCCGAGACACCCTGTTCGAGGCAGGCAAACTGACCATCACATTGATGTTCATCATCGCCAATGCCTTGATATTGAAGCACGTTTTGACTGATGAGCAGATCCCTCAGCAGATATCCGCGGCGATGTTGAATGCCGGGTTCGGACCGATCATGTTTTTGATCATTGTCAACGTGATCTTGCTGATCGGCGGGCAGTTCATGGAGCCATCGGGCCTGTTGATCATCGTCGCGCCGCTGGTGTTTCCCATTGCCATCGAACTGGGGATCGATCCGATCCATCTGGGCATCATCATGGTGGTCAATATGGAAATCGGGATGATCACGCCCCCGGTCGGACTGAACCTGTTCGTGACATCCGGGGTGGCCAACATGCCGATGATGAATGTTGTAAAAGCGGCCTTGCCGTTCACGGCCGTCCTGTTCGTCTTCCTGATCATGGTGACGTACATCCCCATAATCTCAACCTGGTTGCCGACAATGATGATGGGACCCGAAATCATCACCCGGTAACGTCACACCGCGCGACCGCGTGAGATGTTGACCTAAGCAAAGGGCGGCGTGCAGTGAGACACGTCGCCCTTTGATGTGAGGTAGGTTATGAGTTTATTTTGCAAAATGAAATTCAGGCGTCATTCAAGGCCTGAATGATCGGAAGAAAATCAGCGGCTTGCAGGCTGGCACCGCCTACCAGAGCACCATCCACGTTTTCGGCGGTGAATATGTCCGCCGCATTGCTTGGTTTCACCGAACCCCCATAAAGCAGACGGATTGTCTTGCCCTGAGTGTCCCCGAAGCGACGGACCAACTGGGCACGGATGAAGTCATGGACCTCACCAATTTGCGCGAGGGTAGGGACGTCGCCAGTGCCGATCGCCCATATCGGCTCGTAGGCGATCACCACGTTTTCGCCGTTCGCCCCGTCCGGAAGAGAGCCGGCAAGCTGGGTTGCGATGGTATCGAGAGTGATGCCTGCCTGGCGGTCTTCACCGCTTTCGCCAACACACAGAATGGCGGTCAGATTTTCTCTCCACGCGGCCCGGATCTGTGCTTGGACCTCGGCATCGGTTTCGGCATACCGATCGCGACGTTCCGAATGGCCCGCGATGACATAGGACGCCCCGGTTTCTGCAATCATCCGGGCGGAAACGTCGCCGGTAAATGGGCCATGGGGCTGTGGGTGGCAACATTGCGCGCCAATGGCAATATCGGTGGAGGTGACGAGTTGGCATGCGTGAAAGAGCAACGTAGCGGGGGGACAAATTACCGTTTCGCAGCCCTGCGGGTCTATTTGCGCGGCAAGGGTAGTCAGTTCGGCCAGCGCCGAGACCGAGCCGTGCATTTTCCAGTTACCGGCAGCTAGTTTGCGGCGCATGACGAGACCCCTGTTGTTATTCACCAATCTCGATAACAGCAGCCCGCACCGGGAGCAACGGATCCAGTCACACGGTTAGGCCGCAGCGTAGCATTTTAGCCAAATTTTATGGATTCACCGCATCCGCATGCTTCGGTCACGTTGGGATTGCGAAACTTGAAGCCAGCTTCAAGCAATGATGTTTCATAATCGATCTCGGTCCCGAACAGGAACATTTGCGCCATGGGCGCAATCATCACCCGCGCCCCGTCCTGTTCGACGACCTCGTCGTTCTTGTCAGGCTCGTTAACGTATTCCATGGTGTATTCCATCCCCGCGCAACCACCCTTCTTGATGCCGATGCGCAGGCCCGCGTGACCGGCGGACGCCATCAGCTTGGTAATCTGTTGAGCGGCCTTGGGCGTGATCGTGACGGCCTGTTTGCCTGGAATTGCGAACATTCTGGATACTCCTGTTAAGGCAAAGATAGGCGCTTTGCCGGGTATTCTCAAGCCGTGGCGTGTTGATTTGTGAACGCCGTGCGGTGACCCCCCGGAGTGGGCCTGATCACAGCCGCTTTGGACGATAGCAGCTTTGCGTACCCGCATGGCCTCAACGCCAAGTCGCGTCGTGATCACCAGGCCATCGCGACATCATGCCGAGAAGACCCGAATTTACGAGATCGTGATCGCCGACTGCCTCATGAGCAATTCAGCGCGGTACAATCCTACATAAAGCCAAGTTCCAGGCGCGCCTCGTCCGACATCATGTCCATTCCCCAGGGTGGCTCCCAGACAAGGTCTACATCAACGGTTTTGACACCGGGCAAAGGCTCGACCGCGTCCGCGACCCAGCCTGGCATCTCACCTGCAACGGGGCAACCGGGCGCGGTGAGCGACATTTTGATGCTCACTTCGTTTTCTGTACTGATATCAATGGTATAGATCAGGCCGAGCTCGTAAATATTTACGGGAATCTCAGGGTCGTACACTGTGCGGCATGCTTCTACAACCTGCTCGTACAGCGGATGATTGGTCGTTGAGGGCGCAATCAAAGGGGTACCTTCAAGGGGTTGTGTGCTGTCGGTCATCATTGGCCTCACTGTGTTTCCTGATCGTTTATATAGGGATTGCGCGCCGCAGCGTCCAGAGGGGTGCTCAGCCTTTGCGCCTGCGAACCGGCTGGGGTTTCACCCTGGCCTCGATCATGTCATAGAGCATACCGACAATATCCCTGCCGGTCGCCTTTTCGATCCCTTCGAAACCGGGTGAAGAGTTGACCTCCAACACCTTGGGCCCGCTTTCGGATCTCAATAAATCGACGCCCGCTTTACCCAGCCCAAAGGCACGCGCCGCACGTGTCGCGGTATCGCGTTCCAGCTTGGTAATTCGCACGACACGGGCGGATCCTCCCCGGTGGAGGTTCGACCGGAAATCGCCCTCCGCACCGGTGCGTTTCATCGACGCGACAACCTTTCCGTCCACTACAAGACAGCGAATATCCTCGCCGGCGGCTTCCTTGACGAAATCTTGAACCAGAAAATTTGCCTTGAGCCCCCGAAACGCGTCGATGACAGATTCCGCGGCCTTCTTGGTCTCGGCAAGCACGACGCCTTTTCCCTGGGTCGATTCCAGCAACTTCACGATCAACGGTGCCGTGCCGACAAGCGCCATCAGGTTCGACGTGTCCTTGGGCGATGCGGCAAAGGCCGTCGTCGGCATGCCGATCTTCTTGGAGGCCAATACCTGATGCGCGTGCAGCTTGTCGCGGCTGGCCAGTATGCCCGCAGACCCGTTCACACAGTAGGTCCCAATCGTTTCAAACTGACGGATTACCGCACAGCCATAGGGCGTGACCGACGCACCGATACGTGGAATCACCACGTCGTAGCGCGGCAGACGCTTGCCGTCGTAATGCACTTCCGGGGCCATCGTGTTGATCGCCATGTAGCAGCGCGTCGTATCAATAACTTCGACCGTGTGCCCTCGCGCCTCACCAACCTCGACCAACCGCGAGGTCGAATAATTCGTCGCTTCCCGGCTCAACACGGCCACACGCAGCGCCCTTTGCGGTGCCTTATGACGCACCGCGGCAGTATGATAGACATCATAGCTCAAATCCGGCTGCAATCGCTTTTCCGTCGGCGAAATCGTAATATGATCGGTCAATGCCTGACGCCCCAGCAGCATCCGGCTCGCCATGCCCGCCCGGTTGGTCAGGGTTACATCGATCGGCCAGCTTTGCCCGCCCACCTCAAGACTGGTGGATATCACATAGCGCAGCTCCGACTCCCCATTCGAGGATGTCACTTCGCGCCGGTCAATGATCGGTGCAGAGCAGGTGATGGTGAACAGCTCATTTCCGGCAACAGGATATACGTTGAAGCGCACCTTTGGCTTGGCCGCTGAACCAAAGACCTCGATGTCGTGGGCGTGCAGCGCCGATGTCCGGGCACCCGTATCAATCTTGGCCTTGATGGCGGGCAAACCCAAATCCGGAAGAGCAATCCACTCTTCCCACCCAAAGGTCAGTTCTTGCATGGCACTTACTCCGGCACAGCTGAATGTGTCCGCCGCCTAGCAGGTCGCCCCAGGCTTCTCAAGTCACGACGCCATATTCCAAATGGACTAAAATCCCGGGGTCCGGGGCAGAGCCCCGGCGGTACAATGCAAAATGCTAATCCTCGTTGATATCGCGTGACACAATACGTGCCCCGCTGGATTGCCGCCGAAAGAAAACCCGCAGAATGATCCAGGCCGCCAATGACAGGCCCGCGAACACGGCCAGCGCCAGCGGACCGTTGATAACAGGTATGATCAACACCAACGGCACCATGGCAAGCGCCCCCAGTGCAAAGCCCAAGAAGATACTGCCCGGCACCAGAACCTCGATCAGCCCCAACACCAACGCCGCCGAAACCCACACCCACCACTCCGACAGTATCGCCGCCACTATTCCCGTCCCTTCAACAATTTGAATGCGTCCCCAAAGGCTTCCAACGCCTGAACAGGCACGATGATGGTTTGCTTGCCGGTGCCCGCGCCCAAAGCGTTCAAGGCTTCGACTTGCTTCAGAGCGATCTGATACTGCGCGGCTTCCAATCCGTTTTCACCTATCGCCGTGGCAACCACTTGGGTGGCATACGCCTCGGCATCGGCAAGAACGCGCCGTGCTTTCGCTGTCTGTTCCGAGGCGTATAGCTCCGCGTCCGCCGCCAGTTCGACGGCGCGCTTCTTGCCTTCGGCTTCCGTGACCTGGGCTCGGCGTGCCCGCTCGGCGTTCAGTTGCTGCATCATTGCCGCCCGGGTGGCGGCATCGAGGTTGACATCAAGGATCTCCGCCCGCGTCACTTCTATCCCCCAGTTGTCGACAGCGTCCTCTACCAGCAACTTTATTGTTGTGATCAACGCTGTCCGGTTGGATTGAACCTCATCAAGATCCATCTTGCCGATTTCCGCGCGCACGATACCGGCGACGGTGGTGGCGATTGCACTGTCGATATCGCGAATACGGTAAACGGTTTTTTCCGGTTCGATGATCCGGTAGAACACCGACGTATCTACTTGAACCAGAACGTTGTCACGGGTGATGGCGTCCTGGCTCGCCGTGGGCAACTGCCGTTCGAGAATCGATATCTTGTGGGCGACATTGTCGATGAACGGGACGATCATGTTGATCCCTGGCCCCATAACCGATCTTAGCCTGCCAAAGCGTTCAACCACATGCTGCTCTGACTGCGGCACGATCTTGACCCCTTTGATAATCAGAACCACCAGCAGCAACGCCAGCAGGACAAGGGCCAGGTTGGTCTGGAATACTTCCAGGATTATATCTTCGATAGGCACGGGCGACTCCTTTTGAAAAAGCGCGTTCACCACGGCTGCGCAGCGTCGGTTTCCGCGACCCCGGCGTAAAGGCAAGCTGTCATCACGATTGCACAGGCACGGGCTTCATTCTATAGGCGCTGTCATGAATAAATTCTCATTCGACCTTCAGGCCCGCGATGGTGCGGCGCGTACTGGCGTGATTTCGACCCCTAGAGGCGATATTCGCACGCCTGCGTTCATGCCGGTGGGCACCGCTGCGACAGTCAAGGCCATGTTGCCCGAAAGCGTGGCGGCCACTGGTGCCGATATCTTGTTGGGCAATACCTATCACCTGATGTTGCGCCCTACCGCTGAACGCATCGACCGCCTGGGCGGGCTGCACAAGTTCATGAATTGGCACAAACCCATCCTCACCGACTCGGGCGGGTTTCAGGTGATGAGCCTTTCCGATCTGCGCAAGCTTACCGAAAAGGGTGTAACCTTCAAAAGCCACATCGACGGATCCAAGCACGAGCTGACGCCGGAACGGTCGATGGAGATTCAGAAACTGCTTGGGTCTGATATCGTCATGTGCTTTGACGAATGTCCTGCGTTGCCCGCTGACCGCGACCGGATCGCGGACTCGATGCGCCTGTCGATGCGGTGGGCCGCGCGCAGTCGTGACGCGTTCGGCGACCGCCCCGGCCATGCGCTGTTCGGGATCCAGCAAGGCGGGCTGGAACGCGATTTTCGCGAGGAAAGCGCCAAAGCACTGATAGACGTGGGCTTTGACGGCTACGCGGTCGGCGGCCTGGCCGTGGGCGAGGGGCAAGAGGCGATGTTCGGCTGTCTCGACTTTGCCACCGATATGTTGCCGGTTGACCGTCCGCGATACCTTATGGGGGTCGGCAAGCCTGACGACATCGTCGGGGCGGTGGCGCGCGGAATTGACATGATGGATTGCGTGTTGCCGTCGCGGTCAGGCCGCACCGGGCAGGCATTTACCCGCCATGGCGTCGTGAACATCAAAAACGCCCGGCATGCTGACGACCCGCGCCCGCTTGACGAGGCCTGCTCTTGCCCTGCTTGTTCCAACTATAGCCGCGCCTATCTGCACCACGTATTCCGGAGCCAGGAAATGATCTCGGGGATGTTGTTGACCTGGCATAACCTGCGGTATTTCCAGGACATTATGGCAGGTATGCGGGGTGCGATTGCGGCAGGCACATTTGAGGCTTGGCAAGCGGGTTTTCACAGCACCCGGGCACAGGGCGATATAGAGCCGCTTTAACAGTTCAACCGCCTGGTCAAAAAATAAATCGGTGCACAAATCCTTGTGATGGCGCGTCTTAGGCTTAATTGCTGATGGACAAGACATAACATCGAAAGGATGCACCAGTGACAGAAGCACTTTTTACCCCCCTGACGGTGGGCGCGATCGAGGCCAGGAACCGCGTTGTGATGGCCCCCTTGACCCGTAACCGCGCGGACAACGACTCCGATGAAGTCGGGGAACTGCATGTCGACTATTACACCCAGCGTGCCGGGGCCGGTATCATCATCACCGAGGCGACGCAGATCAGCCCCGAAGGCAAAGGTTATCTTGCGACGCCGGGTATCTATACCGATGGGCAAGCGGCTGCATGGAAAAAGGTTACCGATGCAGTGCACAAGGCGGGTGGCAAGATCGTCGTCCAGCTATGGCACGTCGGACGGATCAGCCACACATCGCTGCAACCCGATGGTCAGGCTCCGGTGGCACCTTCTGCAATCACCGCGAACATGAAGACATTTACCGCAAAGGGATTTGAACAGACATCTGACCCCCGCGCGCTGAATACCGAAGAAATCTCCAGGGTCGTTCAGGATTATGTGCACGCCACCAAGATGGCCAAGAAGGCGGGTTTCGATGGGGTCGAGGTGCACGGTGCCAACGGCTATCTGATTGACCAGTTTCTGAAAACGAAAACCAACAAGCGCGACGATCAATACGGCGGATCGGTCGAGAACCGCGCGCGTCTGCTGTTGGAGGTTCTTGAGGCCGTGACCCAGGAATGGGATGGGGCCCATGTCGGCCTGCGCCTGTCACCGTTTTCGCCCGCCAACGATATTGCCGATGACGACGCGCAAGAAACGTTTGAATACGTAATCAAGCAGCTGAACCAATTCAATCTGGCCTATCTGCATATGGTAGAGGGTGCGACCGGCGGATCGCGTGAACTGGCTGAAGGGGAAAACCTGGCCAAGCTGCGTGACCTGTTTGAGGGCGTGTATATGGCCAACAACGGCTATGACCGGGCGCTTGCGATCGAGACCGTGAAAAGCGGCAAGGCTGATTTGGTCGCGTTTGGCCGCCCCTATATCGCCAACCCGGACCTGGCCGAACGTTTGGAGCGCGACGCCCCGCTGAACGAAGGCAACACCGATACCTATTATGGTGGCGATGCCAAGGGCTATACTGATTATCCGTCCCTCGAGGATGCATCCGTAGGCTGATAGTCCAGCAGATCGCTCTTATCCGGCCCCGGAGCCTACGGGGTCGGAAACCGAGCCTTAATTGAGTTAAAAGACGAAATTTAAGTGAAACGCGCTTGTTTGTCTCTATGAGGCGGGTCATTCTGCGACAAACCCCGTTTAAAGAAGGGGCCCCCGACGATCGGGGATTGAATCAGGCGGGTAGGGTGCCCAAATACCCTACTCAGAACAGGAGATGGCCGTGCGGTCGCCTATGATAGGGGCCAGTGCCGTCTTGCAGTATAAGGAAAAGAGCATGTTAGAGCCTCTGAACACGTCGTACCCGGTTTTGCCCTTGCGCGATATCGTGGTCTTCCCGCACATGATTGTACCGCTGTTTGTCGGTCGTGAAAAATCAGTCCGCGCCCTCGAAGAAGTCATGGCGGACGATAAGCAGATTCTGTTGTCGAGCCAGATTGACCCCGGCGTCGATGACCCCGATGCGTCCGGTATCTTTAAAACCGGCGTTTTGGCCAATGTTCTGCAATTGCTTAAGCTGCCCGACGGCACCGTTAAGGTGTTGGTTGAAGGTCAGGCACGCGTACGCATCACCGAATATCTGGAAAACGACAGATATTTTGAAGCAATGGCCGAATATCTGACCGAAATTCCCGGCGACGACCTGACCACGCAGGCGCTGCTAAAGTCGGTTGGCGAAGAATTTGAACGGTATGCCAAGGTCAAGAAGAACGTCCCCGAAGAAGCGCTGTCGGCGGTGACCGAAGCTTCCGAGCCGGCGCGCCTTGCCGACCTTGTGGCGGGCCACTTGGGTATTGAGGTGGAGCAAAAGCAGGACCTGCTTGAAACCCTGTCCGTGTCCGAACGCCTCGAGAAAGTCTATGGCCTGATGCAGGGCGAGATGTCTGTTTTGCAGGTCGAGAAAAAGATCAAGACACGCGTCAAGTCACAGATGGAAAAGACCCAACGCGAATACTATCTGAACGAGCAAATGAAAGCCATTCAGAACGAGTTGGGTGATGGCGAAGAGGGCAAGAACGAAGTTGCCGAGCTTGAGGCCCGCATTGCGGAAACCAAGCTGAGCAAGGAGGCCAAGGAGAAAGTCGATGCCGAGCTGAAGAAGCTCAAGAACATGTCGCCCATGTCTGCCGAAGCCACTGTCGTTCGCAACTACCTTGACTGGATCCTGTCGATTCCGTGGGGCGTGAAGTCGCGCACCAAGAAAGACTTGGCCAAAGCGCAAAAAGTCTTGGACGATGATCACTACGGCCTTGAAAAGGTTAAGGAACGGATTGTCGAATATCTCGCGGTGCAGCAACGCTCCACCAAGCTGAAAGGGCCAATCATGTGCCTTGTCGGCCCTCCTGGTGTGGGTAAGACATCGCTTGGGAAGTCTGTTGCCAAGGCGACGGGGCGCGAATTCATTCGCATCTCGCTGGGGGGCGTGCGTGACGAATCCGAGATCCGCGGTCACCGCCGGACTTACATCGGCTCCATGCCCGGCAAGATCATTCAGGCGCTGAAAAAGGCGAAAACCACGAACCCGCTTATCCTGCTCGATGAGATCGACAAGATGGGTCAGGATTTCCGTGGTGACCCTGCATCGGCCATGCTCGAGGTGCTTGATCCGGAACAGAACAGCACATTCGTCGACCACTACCTTGAGGTGGAATACGACCTGTCGAATGTCATGTTCCTGACCACATCGAACAGCTACAACATGCCTGGGCCTTTGCTTGACCGGATGGAGATTATCCCCCTGTCTGGCTATACCGAGGATGAGAAGCGCGAGATCGCGAAACAGCACCTTGTGGCCAAGCAGATCAAGAACCACGGTTTGAAGGCAAAGGAATTTGCCATAGAGGACAGTGCCTTGACCAGCATGATCCGCTACTACACCCGCGAGGCTGGCGTGCGGAACCTTGAGCGCGAGATCGCCAAGGTTGCGCGGAAATCGCTGACCAAGATCATCAAGAAGGATGCAACCAGCATCACGGTGAACGAAGACAACATCGAGGAATTTCTTGGCGTTAAAAAGCACCGTTATGGGTTGGCCGAGCTTGAAGATCAGGTGGGCGTCGTCACCGGGCTTGCATACACTTCTGTCGGCGGTGAGCTGTTGCAGATCGAAGCGCTGCGGCTTCCCGGCAAGGGGCGGATGAAGACCACGGGCAAGTTGGGCGACGTGATGAAGGAATCCATCGACGCCGCCAGCAGCTATGTGCGGTCGATCAGCCCGAGAATTGGGGTGAAACCCCCCAAGTTCGACACGCTGGATATTCACGTGCACGTACCTGACGGTGCCACGCCCAAAGATGGTCCGTCGGCAGGCTTGGCGATGGTGACGTCAATCGTGTCCGTGCTGACCCAGGTACCTGTGCGGCGCGATATCGCCATGACCGGCGAGGTTTCCCTGCGCGGAAATGCAATGCCGATCGGCGGGTTGAAAGAGAAGCTGCTTGCCGCGTTGCGAGGCGGGATTACGACGGTACTGATCCCGAGCGAGAACCTGAAGGATCTGCCGGATATTCCGGACAACGTGAAAAACGGGTTGAAGATCATTCCGGTTGAACATGTATCCGAGGTCTTGAAACACGCCTTGGTGCGTCAACCTGAGCCCATTGAATGGGATCAGGAGGCTGAAGACGCCGCAGCGGCCGCAGCGCTGGCGCACAAGTCCGCGACGGGTGATAACGCCACGGCACACTGAACGTCGCCGCAAGACAAAGGGCCAACCTGCAGACAGGTTGGCCCTTTGCATTTCTTGCACGTCGGCGACCCCAATCTTTGGATCGGCGTCGACGTGGAAAAAGGGAACACTGGCAATTGTTCCATTGGAAAGCTAGGCTTGGACGAACCTATATTAAGGATGGTCTCATGAGCAATTCAGCCAAGACAGGAAAATCGACACAGGTTTCAACGTCCACAAAGCCCAAACCGGCCCCGGACTCTTCGGCTGAAGCTGCACCGGTGGCCGCCCTGCAGACAAACGTGGCGCAGGCCGGCGGCGACGGGCCGCGGCCGGTCATTGCCGGGCCAATTATGCGGAAAAAAGAACTGATCGACACCGTTGTCGAACGTTCGGGCATCAAAAAGAAAGACGCCAAACCCGTGATTGACGCGTTGCTCGGTGTATTGGGGGAAGCGTTGGCAGATCACCGCGAACTGAACCTTTTGCCCTTTGGAAAATTCAAGGTGATCAACGAAAAAGACCTGAGCAACGGCAAAATGCTGCGCGTTAAAATCCGGCAATTACAACCCACAGACAACAATGGTCTCAACGATGCCGGATCGGCAAAGCTCTAACGAAATCGCACCATCTTCGGCGTGATCAAGAGCGAGCGGGCCGGCACCCCATCAAGATATCGTGGCAGCCCTACATCGATAGTGCTGCTTGCAAACTGTCTGCAAGCAGTCAGAGGTAGCACGCGAAAAGCTTGTCAATTTTTAACAGACGATGGATGCGCACTGATCGCCGAAACGGTGCGTTAGTCATCAACATGTGGGGAAATGGTGGGTCGTGAGAGGCTCGAACTCCCGACATCTTCGGTGTAAACGAAGCGCTCTACCAACTGAGCTAACGACCCGTGAGCGATCTACTACCTCAAGGTTCTGGCCTTGTTCAACCCCATAATCTTATCTATTCGCCTTTTTTGTAAAAATATTTGATGCCAGTGTTTTGCGCGTTTTGTCAGGGGATTTCGGCCGCGCTGATGCGTTCCGGGCATACCAAACTTGGACTATGGTAGTTATGGAAAGCAGACTGCCGCGACGTTTGGCCTCCATTGACCAATTCCCACCTCCCGAGCACCCGGAATGCCACCGATAGGTGTATAGGCTGGATCGTCTTTGAAATTATTAACACCGTAATTGCGAAACGGGCTGGAACTATGGGACTATTGCAATGATGGTGGCGAAATTGAGCGACTTTCAGGTGGCTTGCCGAACATAAAGGAAATTACATGATCGTTGATATCGATATATCAAGCTATCGCAATCTGGACATCAAGGCTCACGATGACGGAGTGTGGGTGGTTACGCTAAATCGCCCTGCGAAAAGAAACGCTCTGGATATCGAAACGATCGAAGAATTGGTGAGCTTCTTTTCCCGTGCCCCGCGTGCAGGCGTTCGCGCAGTGGTTCTGGCAGGCGCGGGGGAACATTTCTGCGCTGGTCTCGATCTTATCGAACATCATGACCAAGATCGCAGCCCGGCTGATTTCATGCATGTCTGTCTACGTTGGCATGAGGCGTTCAATAAAATGGAATATGGCGGGGTCCCGGTGATTGCGGCGTTGCAAGGTGCAGTGGTCGGGGGTGGGCTTGAGCTGGCGTCCGCAGCGCATATTCGCGTTATGGATCAGACCGCCTATTTCGCCCTGCCGGAAGGACAACGCGGGCTGTTTACCGGGGGCGGCGCGACAATACGTGTTACCGATCTGGTTGGTAAGGCCAGAATGATCGACATGATGCTGACGGGCCGTGTTTATCAGGGAAAGGAAGCAGTGGATCTTGGGCTTGCGCAGTATATCGTCGAAGGGTCCAGTTTTGACACCGCGATGGAGCTTGCGCGCAAAACGGCGCAGAATTTGCCGCTTTCCAACTTTGCGATCTGCAGCGCGGTTAGTCACATGCAGAATATGTCAGCGATGGATGCTGCCTATGCCGAGGCGGTGGTCGCAGGGGTGGTCAATACGCAACCCGATGCACGCGCGCGTTTGGCTGCATTTGCCGATAAAAGCGGTGCACGGGTACGTCCCAATTCATGAATGAGCAAACTCCCGACCTTAAGGTACAATCGCGGACACCTTGCTTGCATGTCCGGACCTTATGAAAGTAAACCTGCGTATGATGTGTGCACCGGCGTTGCGAAAGGCCCGTCTTGGTCCTTTTAATTCCTCATCGCTTGTGCCTTTGATGACTGCATTAACAGTGATCGTTGAATGGTGAATATTCGACGATGCGCATGATCTCAAATAGCTGAGTTTTCTAACAAGCAGAACACGCATTCTTTTTGCAGCCGGTAACAAAAGACAGGAAGTTGGTAATGAGGATTGATCTAGACACGATTTTTGCATCAGCACCTTCACCCTATGTTCTTTTGGACCCAGATTTGCGGATGGTTTGGGCGAACGAGGCTTATCTTGCCGTCACGGGGCGTGAACGTGACCAGCTCATCGGGCGTATCATCACCGAAGAATTCCCCGCGAGCCCGGATTCCGTCTCGGATCAGATGCTACGGGGTTCATTTCGACGCGTGCTTGCGACCGGCCGGACAGATCACCTTCCGTTGATCCCATACCCGATAGAGACTGACGGAAAACTTATCGAGAGGTTTTGGAGCGCGACACATACGCCGATACTGGATCCAGCGGGGCGTGTTGAGTTTATCCTGCAAAACACCATGGATGTGACCGACCTTTACCATGATGAAAACAATCCTGCGGATGAAACGTTTACGCAACGCGCGACTATCCTGAAAAGAACCGAAGCGGTCGCGCATGAAAACCTGGCTCTCGGCGCGATGACGGAATTTTTCAAGTCCGCCTTTGACCAAGCACCAAGCTTCATGGCCATTCTCAATGGACCCCAGCATATTTTCCAAGTTGCCAATACATCCTATACCGACCTGATCGGAGGAAGGTCGATTATCGGCAAGCCGGTTCGTGAAGCCCTGCCGGATCTAGACGGGCAGGGGTTTTTCGAACTTCTCGATGACGTCTATGCTTCGGGCGATGCGGTGTCGTTCAAGGGAATGCCCGCGCAAGTAATACCCGACCCCGACAAGCCGCCGGTACAGTTATTCGTGGATTTCATTTTCCACCCGATCAAGGACGGTTCTGGCGGTGTCACTGGTATCTTTGTTCAAGGGCACGACATCACTGGCCAAAAAATAGCCGAGGCAACCCTTACTGTTGAAGGCGAAAAATTCCGGTCCATGGCACAGACCATGCCGAACCACGTCTGGACTGCCGACAAGGACGGGTCGGTGAACTGGCTGAATGATCAAACCTATGTTTTTACCGGCTTCAATGAGGGCGATCTTTACGGTACAGATTGGGCAAAAGTCGTTCATCCAGACGACTTTCCGCTGGCGGTAGAAAAATGGTCGACTGCGATTGCCGAAGGCACCGACTATGATACAGAATTTCGGATAAGAAAATCGGATGGTGACTTTAGGTGGCACCTGGTGCGCGCAGCACCGCTGCGCACGCAAGAAGGGCTGACGATAGGCTGGGTCGGAACCAACACCGATATCGAGGACCTCAAGATCGCCGAACGCGAGATCGAGGAATTGAACAATTCTCTTGAACTGCGTGTCGCAAAGCGCAACCGAGAGCTGGAAGAGCTCCACGTCGCGCTGCGGCAAAGTCAGAAGATGGAAGCCATCGGTAATCTTGCCGGCGGGATCGCACATGACTTCAACAATTTGCTTCAGGTCATCACCAGCAACATACAGATTATTGCACGTGATATTCCCGATAGGGCACCGGCGCAGGTCCGCGTCGAACAGGCAATGGAAAGCGTGCGACGCGGTGCAAAACTCGCCTCCCAGCTTTTGTCGTTCGCACGTAAGCAACCGCTTGCCCCCAAGGTGATAAATCTTTGCAACCTACTGACCAACACGACGGATATCCTGCACAGTGCCATCGGAGAGGGCGTGGCACTGGAAACCAGTTTTGCCAGCGACCTGTGGAACACAAGCGTCGACCCGAGCAACATGGAAAATGCGGTATTGAACCTGGCGATCAACGCGCGTGATGCCATGGACGGCAAGGGTGAGTTGAGGATCGACGTCAGCAACATAGAGCTTGATGAGGCATTCACGCAGTTATACCCGGATGTAACGCCCGGGCAGTATGTGATGTTGACGGTGAGCGATACCGGCAGCGGAATGTCTCCGGACATCATCGACAAGATTTTCGAGCCGTTTTTTACCACCAAGGCAGACGGGCACGGGACCGGCCTTGGCTTGTCAATGGTATACGGCTTTGCCAAACAGTCTGGCGGCCACATCACGATTGACAGCGAGGTAGGGGTCGGAACCACCTTCAAAGTTTATTTGCCAAGATCCCTGCAGGACGAACAAGTCGTGCAGCCGCCTCAGTCAGGCGGACTGGTTGGAGGCACGGAGACGATATTGTTGGTCGAAGACAACAACGACGTCCGGGCAGCGGCAGTAACGATGCTGGGGGAACTCGGGTATACGGTCATCGAAGCGGCAAACGCTGATCGCGCCATGCTGATCCTCGAAGCCGGTCAGGATTTCGACCTGCTTTTTACAGATGTAGTGATGCCCGGCACCGCGACTGCCAGCGAACTCGCCGACAAGGTGAAGGAACTGAAACCTGATGTCCCGGTGCTTTTCACATCGGGCTATGCACAAGAATTCATTATGCACGACGGCAGTTTAGACACCGGCATTCAGCTTCTCGGAAAGCCGTACACCCAAATTGAACTATCGCAAAAGATCCGCGAAGTTCTGGGTAGCAAAGGCATGCCCCGGCCAAACCGACCCCAGCAAACCCCTGCTTCGTCGCAATCGTCCAAACAGCGACCAACCGGATCGACCATCCTGGTGTGCGAAGATGACATACTTATCCTGACCGATACCGCAGATGTATTGCGGGATGCCGGGTATAAGGTTTTTGAAGCCGAGAATGCGACCAAAGCCTTGGAGATAGTAAAGACCGCGCAGGTGGACCTATTGATAACCGATATCGGATTACCCGATCAATCGGGCGAGGATCTGGCGCATGAGGTGAGAGGTTTGAACCCTGACATGCCGCTGGTTTTTGCCACCGGGGGCGTTGATGACGGGTTGGTGACCAGGATGGATAACTGCCAAGTCTTGGGTAAACCGTTTCAAGAGGCAAAGCTTCTGGACGTCGTGGAAACTGCCTTGAGATAAAGCGACCTGTGACGCTCGCCTTGTCGCAGGCATGTACCAAACTTGCGCCCATAATCAAGCTATTAGAACGCTTGGAAAGCCGGTTTGTTCCGGCTTTTCACGGCTGAAAACAACGTGTGAAACCGGTGCGCCAAATGCCGCCAAAACCGGTCGGCGCTTCGGCAACTTATTGCACACACTGCATAAATGCGACACCACGGAATAAATACGACATTTCGTTTTTTCAGGTTGGGTTCATAGTGAATTCAGGGATGGCATTCCGCTGTCCCGGTTTGCAAACAAGAGTATGCAATTATGACAAAACCAGCTTCAAAACCCGATACAAAAAAGTCTTCATCGAAACCTGGCGATAAGCCACAGCAGAAGTAAGGCCACTTTTTCGTTTCCCAGTAGCCGCCTCGTTACAACCGGGGCGGCGATTGCATTTTGATCGCAAGAACACGTCACACCCCTGCTGATTCTTCCCCCCTATGCAGCAATTCAACGTAGTTTTCGGAATAAATCTGGACGCTTGACGGCGATCACGACGACGGGCTGTTTCGCGTCCGGCGATGCGGCACCCCAACCAGCTTGCTCAATTCGTACAGCGGGTAAGGATGCGTCACCTGGCGCAGATTTTGCTTCAGCCGGTTTGTTTTTTTCCGGTACGTGAAAACACCCACGAGGATGCCTATCTAACTAAAGAAGACGTGCCCAGGGAACAGACCCATGCGATCGTTAGAAACTCAATGTGTGATTTCGGGTGGTGGCCCCGCAGGGTTAATGACGGGATATCTGTTAGCGCGACAAGGCGTCGACGTCACCGTGTTGGAAAAACACGCCGATTTTCTCCGTGATTTCCGAGGCGACACAATCCACCCATCGACCTTAGAGGTTTTTCACGAACTGGGGCTGTTGGATGAACTGCTTTCACGCCCTCATCAGAAAATCCGACACGCTTCGGTCACCATTTCAGGTCAAAGCTACAAGATCGCCGATTTTGGCCAGCTCCCAACGTTTTGCAAATATATCGCGATGATGCCGCAATGGGATTTTCTCGATTATTTAGCCAAGGCAGCTTGCGAATACTCGAATTTCAAGCTCCTCAGATGTACCAAGGCCGAAAACCTGATTGACCAGGGCGGACAAGTTACCGGTATAAGCGCAAGCGACACAGATGGTCCCTTGGTCATTCACGCCGATCTTTCGATCGCGGCCGATGGGCGACGCTCCGCACTCCGCGACGGCTCAGGGCTGAAGCTTGACGACATCGGAGCACCGATAGATGTGTTTTGGATGCGTCTGCCCAAAACCCCGTTACAAAAGTCTGTGTCGCTGGGGCAGGTGGGAACAGGCGGGTTCCTGGTGCAGCTTGACCGCGGGGACTATTGGCAATGTGCTTTGCCGTTTCAAAAAGGCGATGCTGATATCATTCGCGCGCAGGGTATCGCTGCATTTCGTCAGCGGGTTTCGGCAATTGCCCCGACGCTCTCAGCCTCGGTTGCGACGTTGGCCTCGTGGGAACAGGTCAAACTGTTAACAGTGCAGGTAAATCGGCTCAGAACGTGGTGGCGCGACGGCTTTTTATGTATCGGCGATGCCGCTCATGCCATGTCTCCGGTGGGTGGGGTCGGGATAAACCTGGCTGTTCAGGACGCCGTTGCAACCGCACGGCTTTTGGGGCCACCCCTCCTGGCCCGGGCCATCGGCTCACACCACCTTGCCCAAGTGCAAAAGCGACGAGCCTGGCCCGCATCCATGACCCAGAATGCCCAGGTGATCGCTCATAGATTTGTGCTCCTGCCAGCGCTTGATGCAAAATCGTCGCCCCACGCGCCGTTGCTGATCAAACTATTGGATAATGCGGCTCTCTTGCGCGGTATCACCGCAAAGGCGTTGGGGCTGGGGCTTAGGCCTGAACATTGGAAAGCGACCGCTGAACCAAGCTCTGTTACCGGGTAATCTTGAGCCATTACCGTTTGGCCCGTTCCAGTCATGGCTTCCGTTTTCAAGTGGCCCGACAACCTCGCGCGATGGGGCATTCTGTGCGGCGTCAGTATGGAGAAAATACATCGTCTCCTCACGTTAACATTAGTCAAACCGCTCGGTTTGCCGATGCGCTTTTTGCAATCTCAATCTTACCAATTCGCCTGGAAGAATGCTGGCCAATTGGTGTGCCGCGGTCCACCGGTTAGACACAGACAAAGAAAAAGCCCAGTATGATCAGAAAATCTATCATACTGGGCTTTATGTATTTTTTGGCTCCGACGGTAGGGATCGAACCTACGACCAATTGATTAACAGTCAACTGCTCTACCGCTGAGCTACGTCGGAACGGTCTGGGCGATATAGCAGTGGTATTTTGTGGCGTCCAGAGGTTTGAAGCGCTTTTTTCACATTTTTCTTTTCAGATTTCACTTAAGATCAAACCGCGTCGTTTGTGAAAGCTCGCCGAGTGGTACCACCGCGCTTTTTCCGGTAAGATCAATCAGATGGGCGAGCACATTTCGGGTTGCCGCCCCAAGCAATGCCGCAGGCGTGGCCGTGTAGATCTTCTGGGCAATCTCGTTTGCCGTGGCAGGGCCATTGTTCAATACGGCCAATATCTCTGCTTCGCGGGTCATGCGATGAGAGATCAGCCACCCGAGCCTTGCAGCGGGGTCAGTCACGGGGCCGCCATGGCCCGGATAGAAGACGCGCCAATCCTGTGCCTGTAGCCGTGCGCACGAGGTCATGAAGTCGGTGAGATCACCATCGGGAGGCGAAACCAGGGAGCTGGCCCAGCCCATCACATGATCGGCGGTAAAACAGGCGTCTTCCCAGCCAAGACAAATATGATTTCCTATGTGTCCTGGGGTATGAATGACATCAAGCCGCCAGGTATCGCCAACAACGGTGTCCCCATCCTTCAGGTGCCGGTCCGGGGAAAAAGACGCGTCGATACCTTCGCCGCCGCCCAATTCCGTATCCAGCACAAGCTGCTTCATCACCGACGAACGCCCCGCAGTTGCGTCACCGAAACCCAAAATCGGTGCGCCGCTTGTTGTCGACAGCTGCCGCGCCAGTGGAGAGTGATCTAGATGCGTATGTGTGACGATGATGTGGCTGATGTGCTGGTTGGGCCCGATCGCCTCCAGGATGGCGTGAAGATGCGCGTCTGACAGGGGGCCGGGATCAATGACGGCGATGTCGGATGTGCCCAGCAGATAGGTGTTCGTGCCGCGATACGTCATGGGTGACGGGTTATCAGCCACGATCCGGCGCAGCCCCGGTTCAAGGGTGATTGCCGTACCGACAGGGGGGTCAAAGTCATCAGGGGGCAGCATGGTTTGGCCTTTCATAGGGAAGGATGGCTGGCTAAGGTCTAACCCATGTTCTTTACCTGGCTCAAACGATATGTGCCCCGAGGCATCTATGGACGCGCAGCGTTGATATTGTTGTTGCCCGTGGTGATTTTGCAATTGGTAGTGACGGTTATCTTTGCGCAGCGGAACTACGAAGGTGTCACCACGCAGATGACAGACACAGTGCTGCGCGAGGTCGCCCTGGTTCTTCAGACGATCGATCAGGCACCGTCGCCCGAGGCAGGGGTGCAGCTGGTGAAGCAGCAGCTTGCACCTTTAAACATGAGGGTGCAGACAATCTCTGCCGATGATGTACCCGCCGCGCACCGGCTTACCTGGTATGATTATTCGGGTCGCGTGATGATCGACAGGTTCCAGAACCGGCTGGATGGATTCTTGCGCCTTGATCTGCGCACGCCGGGAAAGGTGGGCCTGTTTGTGCAAACGCCGCGAGGACCCGTCGAAATCGGTTTTGATCGGCGCCGTATATCAGCGGCGAACCCGCATCAGCTGTTTGTCTATACATTCACGTTCGGCTTTTTGATGACGCTGATATCTTTCGTGTACCTGCGCAACCAGCTGCGCCCGATCAAGCGCCTGGCCCGTGCAGCCGAAGCGTTTGGACGTGGACGCCATGTGCCGTATAGCCCCGGCGGTGCGGTTGAAGTCCGGGCGGCGGGCAATGCGTTTGTCGACATGCGTGCCCGTATCGAACGCCAGATTGAACAACGCACTCTCATGCTGTCGGGGGTCAGCCATGACCTGCGCACGCCTCTTACGCGAATGCGGCTCAGCCTGTCGATGATGGACGACAGCGAGGCAGAGCAGCTGTTGCAGGATGTTGACGATATGCAGCGTATGCTGGATGAATTTCTGAATTTTGCCAAAGGTTCGGCAGAAGGGGAGCCGGAGAAGGTTAACCCTCATCTGTTGATGGAGACCGCAGTGGCCGCCGCTCAGCGGGCAGGGCGCAACGTAACCTTGCTTGCACCGCAAGGCGATGGCACCGGCATGATACGCTTGCGCAAAACAGCCTTTTTGCGGGCCGTCGACAATTTGATTTCAAACGCGGTCAGGTACGGTACCCGCGCCGAGGTATCGGTGCTGTTCACTGAAAAAACCTTGCGTGTGCGTGTCGAAGACGATGGGCCGGGCATTCCGGAGGATCGGCACGCCGAAGCTATTCGCCCCTTTTCGAGGCTTGACCCATCACGCAACCAGAACAAGGGCGGAGGCGTGGGGCTGGGCCTTGCCATCACATCCGATATTGCACGGGCACATGGCGGGGTGCTGCGGTTGGGAATGTCTGAAACCATGGGCGGTTTACGCGCGGATATCGTCATTGCGCGTTAACAGGGGGCGTTTTCGGGCCACCAAGGGCCAAGTGCTCTGTCGCTTTCTATTGAACGAGCCGGATCAGACGGTTTACCAGGTCTTGTTCTCTGAATGGTTTACTCAGCATGGATGCACCGCCAAACCCGCCCCCCAAGTCCGAGCTGTCGAGCTGACCGCTGAGAATGAGGAACGGGATCGCATGTTTGGACAGTTGTAATGCAACAGCTTCTGTCGTCTCTCGTCCAAGGTTCACATCCAACACCGCCGCATCTGGGGTTTTGCGTATCGCTTGCAAGGCGTTGGCCACGGTTGTGAAGGGGCCGCTCACGGCTGCACCACGGGATCGAAGAATATCGGCAATGTCCAGACCGATGATTGGGTCATCTTCGACAACCATGATCTGCTGACCCGACAATGTGCCGTCGCTGACTCTCGCGTCGTCAGTTAACATGGGTGTCGAGGGCTCGATTGGCTTGTCAGGGGTCTCTTTTAGAAAGCTGTTGTGCACGACTATTTCGCACACCAGGCCGTCGGTGGCAAAATCGAGGTCGACAGTCCCTTCCTCGCGCATGGCATTTTTCAGGATCGTCGATCCTATTCCAGTCCGTCTTTTTGCAGGCAGCGGCGGCCCGCCTGTTTCGATCCACTTTATAAGAATCTGACGTCCAACCCCACTGGTCAAGTTTATCGCAACTTCTCCGGTCGACTCGGAAAGTGCCCCATGCTTCACTGCATTGGTCAGCAACTCGTGAAATATCATGGCAAGCGCCTCAGACGCTTCGCCGGAAAACCAGACGTGGGTATCCCCGGTGATCGAGACTCGTGTCTGCCATCCCGCGAAGGCTTCCAACTCCATGGTAAGGATATCGTGAAGGCTGGATCGCTCGGCCTCTTTGGCGACCAAAACCCTGTTGGATCGTGCCAATGCTTCCAACCGTTCTGTCAAGGTTTCGGCAAACTCATCAATCGTCGATGTTTTCTTTGAGGCGTGACGGATCATCGAATGCATGATGGTAAACGTATTCGCAACGCGGTGATTGAGTTCCTTTGAAAGTAATTTAAGACGGTCCTCGTTTTGCTTTGTTTCAGTGATATCAATCACATGGCCGATAAGTTTTGCGACTTGCCCCGGGTTGGAAAAGATGGGCACACCGTTGGCGCTGATCCAGCGGTCCACACCGTCGGCACGACGTATTTGGGTTTCAAACGACCAGGGTATCCCGTCGTTAAAGGAGGTTTCCAAAAGGGTGCCGACGCGCTCCCGATCCTCTTCGAAAACATAGCCTAAAAAGATCTCAGCGCTCCAGTGATCCAGGAGCGTGTCATGACCAAAAATCTGATCATGCCGTAGATTGCGCAGGGCCAGGCCCGTGGCGGCGTCCAGTTCCCAAATTCCGATTTCGGATGTCGCAAGTAGAAGGTCTAGGTGATCGCCGCCATTTTTCAAAAAAGGGAAATCGTTCATTGTAGAAACTCTTGAGCAAAACTGTTCCAATAGTACGCGATAATTCGGGTACCGAACAGCCGTGAAATCATTATGTTGTAGGCCGATATCACTTTCGCGCGGCGGTAGTTTTCGCCAATGCCAAAGTGACCATTTATCTGTGAAAGCGCGCGGCGTGGCAACCCGCCGCCGGCGGTCACCCAAGCGGCTGTGTTGGAAAAAGGCCACCATTAAATTCGGCCGTCACATGTCGGTATTTAGTTATCAGGTTGCCAATCTGGTTGCGTGGCAAATGAAACGACGTCTTCACTTAAATCATCCCAATGCGGTTTGTCTTGACTGAATATGACGACTTCGACTCTCAGGTCGCGCGCGTCGTCCATGGTACCCAAAGACAGTGTCACATGGTTCGGTGTCCGGGTGTTCTGCCCGTAAACAGGACTGCTGCACGTGGGACAGAACATCTTTGTCACCGTTGATCCAGTGGCAGATACATATTTGAAACGATGGAGATTTCCTTTCACGGTTACCGCATCCAAAGGAAACATCGCGCCCACGGTATGTCCTGTCCCGCTTAATCTGCGACACTCTTCGCAATGGCACTGCGCGACCACAAGGGGTGCCCCATTCACGGCGTATGTGACGCCGCCGCATAGGCATTTTCCTGTGTATCTGTTTTCCATATCTCAAGACGCGCATGAACAGCCGTGGCGCGCAACGATAAAGTACGAAAGACGTGATCCTGTTTGAAAACCTGAGACACGCCGTATCAGTTGGCTCTCGGCTCCCGCTGCGTGGCAAAGCCGGCTCTGCGGTCTGGCCAAGCCGGGGGCTTTGCACAACCGAAGGGGTCAACATCATTGATTAACCCCGCGCTTGTGATGCGGGCAGGGCGAATGGCAAAGCTGGACAGCACCGCAAGGGGTCAAAACCACGCGCCATGCTTGAAACAGGCAGGCCAAAGCCCATAGATACGTAGCGTAAAAGTTCACTTCAGAGTGGATTTTGCGGCCACTGCGGAATAGCATTCAAGCCTCACGGCTTTGGTTGTCGGGCCTCTTGATCATAGGGGTTTCTTCCGGCCATTGCGACTGTCCCCGAAAGATGCTTCCGATGTCCCACACCGCCCCACGATCCGACCTTGGTACCCATGAGGTCCATAACCAACCTGGCGCCCGCGGCGATTTTGATCTTTGGCAAAGCGACCCGGTCATCAGGCTGAATGCAGCAGGTGCGGCCAACCACGACACCCACCTTGGCGATTATGCAAGAATGCTGGGTCAGGCCAAAATGCGCGAAGCCGCGCGCGACGCCAATCGCCACACACCCGAGCTTGCGTTGTTCGATCGCGGCGGACGAAGGCTTGACGAGGTGCGATATCACCCGGCGTACCACCAGTTTATGGAAATTTCCGTGGCGGCAGGGTATTCGGCCGTCGCTTGGGAAGGGTCACCGGGTGGGCACGCGACCCATGCTGCAATGGTCTATCTTGCCAGTCAGGTAGAGCCGGGTCATTGCTGCCCGTTGACGATGACCTATGCATCCGCCCCGGTGATCGCGGCAGCGGAAGGTCTTTCCGCCGAATGGCAATCGAAAATCCTTTCGCGGCGCTACGACCCTTCGGTCGCCGAGATTGCCGAAAAGCACGGCGCGACCATCGGCATGGCAATGACGGAAAAGCAGGGGGGGTCGGACGTCAGGGACAACACGACGCGGGCGGAACCTGACGGTTCGGTGTGGCGACTTACCGGGCACAAGTGGTTCTGTTCGGCACCCATGTCCGACGGGATCCTCACGCTGGCGCAGACCCCCAAGGGGCTGACGTGTTTCCTTGTGCCGCGCTGGCTGGAGGGTGAGCGGAATGGCATTCGCATCCAGCGGTTGAAAGACAAACTTGGAAACCGGTCCAATGCGTCCGCCGAGATCGAATATGATCGCGCCCTTGCATACCAGATCGGGGAACAAGGGCGCGGGGTCCGCACGATTGTCGAAATGGTCCATCACACCCGACTGGATACCGCCATTGCCCCGGCTGGTCTGATGCGCGCCGCATTGGTCGAGGCCCATCATTGGGTTTCGCACAGAACTGCATTTCAGAAAAACCTTGTCGACCAACCTCTCATGCGCACCGTTCTTGCTGACTTGACCCTTGACTGGGAAGGATCGGTCGCGCTTGGAATGCGTGTGGCACATGCGTTCGATGGGGCCACGCGGGAAGACCGTGCTTTCGCACGTATCGGCGTGGCATTGGCAAAATTCATGAGCAACAAGCTTTGTCCGGTTGTCGTCAGCGAAGCGATGGAGGTTCTTGGCGGTATGGGCTTCATAGAAGACACGCCGCTGCCGATGCTTTACCGCGAGGCCCCGCTGAACGGAATCTGGGAGGGTTCAGGCAATGTCATCTGCCTTGATGCCTTGCGTACCCTTGCAAAAGAGCCGCGCGCAGTTGACGCGTTGAACGCCGAACTTGACGCGCCAGCGGGGCAGGACACGGGCTATGACGCTGCGCTACGCGCTTACCGTGCAAGATGGACATCGCTTCCCTCTGAAGCGGAAGCCCGGTGGTTTGTTGAGCAGACTGCACTGCTGTTGACGGCCGCGGTTTTGATTAGGCAAGCGCCGGAACCGATAGCGGACGCATTCGTCGCGACGCGGTTGTCAGGGGACCGGGGGCGTGTCTCTGGCACGGTCCGTAACCTCGATACGCGCGCAATCCTCGCCAGACTTGGCCGACCTGACTAACGCGCTGCGCCGCCACGACAGGGCCGCCAGTGGTGCGGTGTCGCATGCGCCATGCTGTGCGGTTTTCCGATCGCGGATGCCGTGGTCGTTGTGATCATCGTGGCAAGCGCGATGGGTCTGGTTTTGACGTCACCCGGCGTCATCGGCCTCAAGTAACCTTTGGGACAAGCGTAGCTTGGTTTCGGCTGGCTCTGCACAAATGGCCTGGACAATACGGTCAAGCCGGCAGTGAGCCCCATGCAGCTGGTCGAGGAGCGACATGATGATCACCAAGGCATCCTCGTTAACCTCGAAATCGTCCGTCAGCTCGCACAGCAACGTGATACGGCGGATGTCTACGGTGCGGTATCGTGGACCCCGTTGGGTGGTAACGGGGGTGATAATCCGCAAGCTTTCAAAATGGCGCAGGCGCTCGGGCGTAAGGGGGCCGATCCTATCGATCATCTCTTCCAGGGCGTAGTCGTCAGTCATGCTGTCTCCTTTCCGGCGCGGGGATCATAGGCATGATCCGCTTTCCAGCCTTCCATGAAGTGTTTCAATGCATCGTCAATCTTGGGCGGCGACACGATGCGCAACGTTATGCGGTGATCTCCGTGACCATTGCGCGTCTTCAGTCCGCGCCCCCTGAGGCGCAGCGTCTGACCAGAACTGGCACCTGCCGGCACTGTGACATTCACCGTGCCTTTGATGGTTGCCGCAGGGACTTTGCCGCCCAAGATCGCCTCGTCGATGGAGATTGGAAGCGTGGTGAGGATGTCATCGCCGTCACGCTCGAATGCGGGGTCGGGAAGCACTTCGAGCACAATATATGCATCGCCGGGTTGTCCCGCACCAAAGCCAGGTTCACCCTTGCCGCGCAGGCGAAGGGTCTGGCCGTCGCGCGCGCCCTCGGGAATGGTGACCTCCAGGGCGTTGCCGTCAGGCAAGGTGATGCGGGTCTTTGTCCCCCGCGCGGCATCAAGAAACGGAACCGCCAAGCGATATTGCGCATCGTGTCCGTGCATGTCGCCCGGTGCAGCACGGCCTGCTCTGGCACTGCTGCGCGCGAAGTTCGCAAAAAAGTCGTCCGCATCGAAACCTTCGGCGAACGGGTTGCCGGCCGGGCGGGATCTGCCCTGAGTATATGCGTTTTCAGGCCGCCGCGCTTCATCACGATAATAACCACGCGGTGCCTGTTCCGCTTGCGAAGCGTCGATCTCCCCGGCATCAAAGCGGCGGCGCAATTCCGGATCCTTCAGGAGTTCGTAGGCTTGCCCCGCTGCCTTGAAACGTGCTTCGGACGCGGGATCATCTGGATTGAGGTCAGGATGCTCTGTCCGCGCAATTTTGCGGTAGGCTTTCTTTATCTCGTCAGCGGTGGCGGTCTTTGACACGCCAAGTGTCGCGTAGGGGTCCAGAGTCATCGTGCACTCCACATTGGGTATGAGAGTAATTTATTCCAAACAGGCGGGATTGCAACGCGTGGTTCAGGTTTTCGGTTCCTTTGCAATGCATTGGGCATCAACGCGACCCGGCATAACAACGAAAATTAGAGGTGATACAGTGTCGGTAAGCGGCCACTCACGGCGGTTATGAAGCGCCAGCGACCGACCATCGCCCACGCGCAAGTTCGGAAAATACACCCGCCATCACGTTCATGCCCACACCCCCGGCTTTCAAGGTGCCACTTCATTCAAAGTCTGCGCATGTCTGAAGCCGATAAACATCAAGCCTGACCTCTGGTGGTTCCTGACACGGGCATCCGTATCTGAACTCCGCAATGCAGCAACAGAATTAATCCCTTCGAAACAGCGCCTAAGGTGTAAAATAGCTATCAATTTAACGGGCTGCGGGGTCAGATTGGACGTGGAGCGGGTAACGAGAATCGAACTCGTAACTAAAGCTTGGGAAGCTGCCGTGATACCTTTTCACCATACCCGCGCGCCGTCGATTGATTTAGGCGGAACCACCCGATGCGTCAAGTCAGGATTTGGTGGCGGTGAAAAAGTTGATCTCGGCAGGGACGGCGTGATCGTCGAATTCGCCAAACGCCTTGCGCATGGCCGCCTCGATACGGTCTCGGGCGGACTGCGAGGCCGCGAAATGCTTCATGGTACCGCTTGCCGGACCCACCTTCATCGACAGGTTCGCGATCTGGTCTGCGCCTCCGGGCAGTGTAAGACGCAAATTCTGGGCCGTGCCCGTGACATCTGTCAGGCCCGCCGTGGTCAAAGCGGAGCAAGTCTTGTCGATGTCGCGCAGTGCAAAGGGGCCCGGCGCATCGGGGTCGGTTTTTGGAGGGGCACCCAGCTCTGCCTTGGCGATGGCGGCGGGCAGGGTGAACCACGGGTTGGCCTGCGTCTGGCCCCATGTGGCAAAGCTGATCCTGCCGCCGGGTTTCAGGGCAGCAGCGATGTTACGAAAGGCCGCAGTGGTATCCGAAAAGAACATCACCCCGAACCTGGAGATCGCTCGGTCGAACCGGGCGGGGGCAAATGAGTGAGCCTCTGCGTCGACGAGGGCAAAGTCGACGTGGGGCAGATCCTCTGCCCTTTGTTTGGCGCGTGCGATCATCGTAGACGAGATGTCGGCCCCCAACACATGGCCCGTATGTCCCACCAAAGCCCCGGCCCGCAAGGTCGATTGCCCGGTTCCACAACCGATGTCCAATACACTGTGGCCGTGCAAGAGATCGCCGTTTTCAAGCACCCGGTCCAGTACGGGGGACAGGAGTTGATCCAGGTCATTTTCCTGTTCTACCCATGTAGGGCCGGCGTTGCTGGTCCAGAATTCTTCTTGGTCGCTGTTTGCAGACGTCATCGCGGGTTGTCCTTTGGTCTGGGTTTATCCTCGGCGCCGCCTGCGGCCCCCACCGGCGCTGTCGCCACCGCCCGTGTTGAACATCGCGGTCGGCAAGGTCACAATGCTGTTGAGAATGGGAAACGGTTCAACGGCGTTGGGTATTGCCGACGCGTTGACGAAATGCTCCTGGAAACGCGGTTCAATCGCGGTTTCGACCTTGTGGATATTGCGCACTGTTTCCTCGATTTCAGCGCGCGTGGAACTATTGAGCAAGGCAATCCGCGCCCCCGTGCCAGCCGCGTTGCCCGCCGAGGTCACCTTGTCAAGCGGGGCGTCCGGGATCATTCCGAGAACCATAGCGTGTTTGGGGCTGATATGCGCGCCGAAGGCACCAGCCAATACGACACGATCCACCTTATCGACACCGAATTTATCCATCAGCAACCTCGCTCCTGAATAGAGCGCGGCCTTGGCCATCTGGATTTCGCGGATATCGCGGTTGGTCACGGTGATGCGTGGCCCGCCGTTTTCGGTGCCATCGTAAACCAGATACGAATTGGTGCGCCCGTCGGCAAACACATTGGCCGATCCTGTCTGTTCGGCGGTACCGATAAGGCCGGCGGCATCGACAATGCCGTGAATACGCATCTCGGCAACCATCTCGATGATACCCGAGCCGCAGATGCCGGTCACGCCCGTGGTTCCGATAGCGTCGAGAAAATCCGGGGCGTCCGACCATAGGTCGCTGCCGATCACCTTGAAACGGGCGATCTTTGTATCCGGGTCGATTTCAACCCGTTCGATCGCGCCCGGCGCGGCACGCTGGCCACTGCTGATCTGCGCGCCTTCAAACGCGGGGCCGGTCGGGGACGAGCAGGCAAGAACCTTCTCGCGGTTGCCCAATAGGATTTCCGCATTGGTTCCGACGTCGACCACCAGCATCAGATCCTCAGATTTATCCGGAGCCTCGGATAGCGCGACAGCCGCCGCATCCGCGCCGACATGCCCCGCGATGCAGGGCAGGAAGTACACCCGGGCGGATGGGTGAATGGTCAGGTCGAGTTCGACAGCGCGCAGGCGAAGCGCGTTTGATGTCGCCAACGCAAAGGGGGCTTGGCCCAGCTCGAACGGGTCTATGCCCAGAAACAGGTGGTGCATTACCGGGTTGCAGACAAATACCGCATCCACAACCATGGTTTTGTCGATCCCGCCTTCGGTGCAAATCTCGTCAAACAACGTATTCATTCCAGCACGCACGGCGCGGGTCATTTCCTGGGCACCGCCCTCGTTCATCATGGAATAGCTGACCCGGCTCATCAAGTCTTCGCCAAAACGTATCTGCGGGTTCATCACCCCTGAGGATGCGATGACTTCTCCGGTTTGCAGGTCGCACAAATGCGCGGCGATGGTGGTCGACCCCAGGTCGACCGCGAGACCGTAGAGCGAGCCTTCGTAGAAACCGGGCCATAGCTGCATGATGCGCGGGGGGTTCTCGTCGTCGCCCAAATGAACCGCGACCGTCACCTTCCAGTCACCCTTGCGCAGAATTTTCTGAATTGTTTGAAGGATTTGGAGGTCTGCCTTAACGTTATCGAGCTGCCATTGCTCGCGCAGGGCCTCGGCGAGCCGCTCCAGGTCGCCCGACGGGTCGTGCATGTCGGGCTCTTGAACTTCGACATAGAACAGCTTGGTCGACGGGTTCAAAACAATGTCGCGGGCTTCGGCGCGTTTGCGCACCACTTGTTTGTGAACCTGGCTTTCTGCGGGCACGTCGATCACGACATCGCCTTGGACCTGCGCCTGACAGCCCAGCCGACGCCCATCAAGCAGTCCGCGTTTGTCCTTGTAGCGCTGTTCGACGCTGTTCCACTCGGACAAGGCGTCGTCGTTGACAGTCACGCCATGTTTCGGGAACTGACCATAGCCTGGCGACACCTGACATTTAGAGCAGATCCCGCGACCGCCGCAGACCGAATCCAGATCGACACCAAGTTGCCGCGCAGCGGTCAGGATCGGCGTGCCTTTCGGGAAATGCCCGCGCTTGCCCGAAGGCGTGAATACCACCAGTGGATCGTTGCTCATGTCGTTTCGTCCTCAACCGCTTCGCCGCAACATAGCGCAGCGCGCGGCAGGTGAAAGCGGTGATACGTCACATTATGCCACATCAGCGGCTTACGCTTCGCGTTCCGCACGCGCATGAAAGATAAATCCCAGAAAATTAAGCAAAATCTGCGCAGCCAATATACTGGTTGACCCGCTTCGATCATAGTCGGGGGCGACCTCGACCAGATCGATTCCAACGATGTCGTGACGCTGGGCCGCAGCCTGCAACAGCTCGAGAACCTCATAGTACAGAAACCCTCCGTGCGAGGGCGTGCCGGTACCCGGCGCGATAGAGGGGCAAAACGCGTCGATATCTATTGTTACGTACAGCCGCGCGCCGTCAGGTACGTGACCTAACACCCCTGATGTGCCCATTTCGCGTGCTTGCCGTACCGAAATGATATCGGACCCCATGGCACGCGCGTCGTCATATCCCTCGCGGGCGGTCGAGCTGACATTTCGGATGCCGACCTGGGTCATGCCGGTTACATAATCGCGTTCTAGAGCCCGGCGCATCGGGTTGCCATGGCCATGCCGGACGCCGTGCCGTTCATCGACGAAATCCAGATGTGCGTCAATTTGCAGCACGTGTATCGCTCCCTGACCGTCAAAGGCACGGATACACGGGATATTGATCGAATGATCGCCGCCAATGACCACGGGCAGGGCACCGGCATCAAGAATGGCACGGACGCCCGTTTCGATATTGGCATGGCTTTGGACGGTATCGGTATGGATGATGTCGGCGTCGCCGATGTCGACTATATTGACGTCACCCGGCAGATATACCACGTCGTCTTCGTGATCATAGGCACCGGCGTGGCCGAAGCTGAACAGGGTCGACGCCTCGCGTACTCCTCGGGGGCCGAACCGCGCGCCCGCGCGCCACTGCGTTCCGCTGTCGTAGGGTGCCCCCAGGATAGCGACATCGGCATCCAGGGCCGCCCAGTCCGGCTCGTAAGGCCGCTTGCCGAACGTTGCAATCCCGACAAACGGCAAGTCGAGCCTGCCACCTTCATATCCATGTCGTGTCATATGAGTGTCCCTGCTTGAATGCCGTTTTCCGCAGCTTTCTCCAAAGCCTCAGCATTTGCAATGCCGACGGTACGCGAATGGGTCTTTCCAAACCGGATCATCCATGAAATATGAAACCGCCAAATGAACCCATGCAAGCCGAGGTGCAAAATGGAGATTCGTGAGGCTCTGACCTTTGATGATGTACTACTGGTGCCAGCGGCATCGAACGTGCTGCCTTCCACGGCGGATACGCGGACACGCGTGACTAAATCGATTGCGCTGAATATCCCTGTGCTGAGTTCGGCAATGGATACGGTGACCGAAAGCCGCATGGCAATCGCGATGGCCCAGGCCGGTGGAATGGGCGTCATTCACCGAAACCTCACCATCGAGGAGCAGGCGCAGGAAGTGCGTCGGGTGAAACGTTTTGAATCCGGCATCGTCTACAACCCGATCACGCTGCGCGCCAATCAGACGCTCGCTGACGCGAAAGCGCTTCAGGAACGTTATCGGGTAACCGGTTTCCCGGTGGTTGATGACGCAGGCCGTGTCGTCGGTATCGTGACCAACCGAGATATGCGTTTTGCCTCGGACGATAAAACGCCCGTGAGGTTGATGATGTCATCGGACAACCTGGCGATCCTGCACGAACCCGCCGACCGCGACGAGGCGATCAGCCTGATGAAAGCGCGACGCATCGAAAAGCTTTTGGTCACCGATGCCAAGGGCAAGCTGACCGGGTTGCTGACCCTCAAGGATACCGAACAGGCAGTTCTGAACCCCACAGCGTGCAAAGATGCACTGGGCCGGTTGCGGGTTTCGGCCGCGACAACGGTGGGCGACGCGGGCTTTGAACGGTCACAGGCGTTGATTGATGCAGGTGTCGACATGATCGTCATCGACACGGCGCATGGACATTCCGAAGGGGTGGCCGCAGCGGTACGCCGTGCACGGGAACTGTCGAATGATGTACAGATTATCGCAGGCAACGTTGCCACCGGAGCAGCAACGCGCGCGTTGATCGACGCGGGTGCCGACGGGATCAAGGTCGGCATCGGACCGGGGTCGATTTGCACCACACGGATGGTGGCGGGCGTCGGGGTGCCGCAACTGACCGCCATCATGGATTGTGCCGCCGCTGCGGGGGATATACCGGTGATCGCAGACGGCGGGATCAAGTTTTCGGGTGACTTCGCCAAGGCGATTGCTGCAGGCGCATCTTGTGCAATGGTCGGCAGCATGATCGCCGGAACCGATGAATCCCCCGGAGAAGTCATTCTATATCAAGGCCGTAGCTTCAAAAGCTACCGCGGAATGGGAAGCCTGGGCGCAATGGCACGCGGGTCTGCCGACAGGTATTTCCAAAAGGACGCGGCCTCGGACAAGCTGGTACCCGAAGGAATCGAGGGGCAGGTGCCTTACAAGGGGTCGGCGGGGGCCGTCGTACATCAACTGGTCGGGGGGCTGCGCGCCGCGATGGGGTACACGGGCTGCGCCACGGTCGACGAAATGCGCAAGAACTGCACTTTCGTCAAGATTACGGGGGCGGGACTGTCGGAAAGCCATGTGCATGACGTTCAGATCACCCGCGAAAGTCCGAACTACCGGATCGGCTAGGCCGGGTATGACAAAGGTGCTCTCTTCGTGAATGAACTATGACCCCTGGCGCGCGCATTTCAGCTGCCATCGAGATACTCGATGCGATGGCGGACGGAACCCCGGCGGAACAGGCGATGACCCGCTGGGCCCGCAGTAGCCGTTTTGCGGGATCAAAGGATCGCGCCGCGGTGCGGGATCATGTCTTTGATGTTTTGCGTCAGCGGTGCCAGGTGGCATATATGGGCCAGGGAGAAACAGGACGTGCCTTGATGATCGGGCTTCTGCGGGTGCAGGGTGTCGACCCCGCGCCGCTGTTCAACGGTGAAGGTCATGCGCCGCGCCCCTTGGCCGAAGCCGAGCTAGACGTGCCGGCTCCCCCTACAGACGAAGCCACTGCGTGGAACCTTCCGGACTGGATGATCCCGGCGTTCAAAGCGTCACTGGGCGACCGTGCAGAGCTGACCGCGCAAGCTCTGCAAACCCGCGCGCCCATCACGCTACGGGTCAATGTTGCTCGGGGTAATGTCGTGGCCGCAATGGAAAAGCTGTCCCAGCAAGGTATCGAGACAAAAGCGAACCCCCTCGCGTCTACTGCGCTGACTGTAACCGCAGGCGAACGGAAAATTCGCAGTTCCTCCAGCTACTTGCAGGGCGATGTTGAACTTCAGGACGCGTCGAGCCAAGCCATCGTCGCCGCTATGCCGCACGGCGCGCGCGTGCTGGATTATTGTGCAGGCGGCGGCGGTAAATCATTGGCCATTGCCATGAATGCCGACACCGAAGTGTTTGCACATGATATTGACCCGGCGCGCATGCGGGACCTTCCGGCTCGGGCTGCCCGCGCCCGAGCGACCGTTCACCAGTTTGACGCGGAAGAGATGACGGCCCAAAAGCCCTTCGACGTTGTGCTGTGTGATGCACCTTGTTCGGGGAGCGGAGCCTGGCGACGTTCAGCCGAAGGCAAGTGGACTTTGTCAGAGCGACGCCTGAAGGACCTGACACAGATTCAGGATGATATCCTGGATAAAGCTGCAACGCTGACTGCCGTTCATGGCACTCTGGTCTATGCGACATGTTCTATATTCGCCGCGGAAAACGAGCACCGAATTGCTGCGTTTTTGACGAGACATCCAGAGTGGACGCAAGTTTATTCAAAGCGTTTTGATGTAGATGAGAACGGCGATGGCTTTTTTACGGCACACTTGATGCGTGTTTGAAAATGTGTACTATCAACTAAAGGGTGTTTTTTGGTTGATCTGCCCAGCGTTTAATAGCTGATTAACTTTCCTGCGCATAGATGAAGACGAATTTCATCGCGAAAGGAGGCTTTATTGTCAGATCGATTCAACGTGCACAGTCTGACGCTGCGGAAACGTTTGGTATGGCTGTTTTCCTTCACGTTTTTTGCTGCGGGCCTAAGCTTGCTCGCTCAGGATGCCACCGTCGCGATGATGTCCCAATCGATCGCGATTGCGGTTGGCGCAGTGGGCATTTTTCACATTCTATACGATTTGGTGCAGTTCCGGCGTGTCGAAAGCGCGCATAAAGCTGTTCACGATCTGATTGCCAACGATAAAAGTGCGAGCTTTTTTGCCGCTGCTGACGGGATGATCCTCGCAAGAAACGCCGCTACGGGCGACACGTTCGACGGGCAGCTTGCTCAGACCGTAAGCGCCCTTTTTTCGAGCCAATTCGCCAACCCTTCAACGATCGTCTTCCGCATGCAATCGCGCGCCTTCCAGGATGGTGCCGCACGCGAAAACATCCGTACCAGAGACGGTGAAATTCAGCTGTCTGTGCATCGTGCCCCCGGCGGATACTTATGGCGTGCACAGGTGGCCCAAGGGGCAGTTTCATCAGCAGGGCAGACCAACGATCAGACGTTGCCGATGCTTATGATCTCGAGGTCGGGGGCGGTACTGTCGATGAATGATGCGGCCCGGCGGCTGATGGGGCGGCGGATTACGGCGCTCGACCAATTGTTTGACAAGCGTGTCGTGCATCACGGCGCGATCGTAGAAATACAAACCGCTCAAGGGCCGGAATTGATGATGGTGGCTGAATTGCCTGCCAGTGCCGGGCGTCGCGCACTATATCTGCTGCCCGGTAACACAGGCCAATCGGCCGATGTAGGTTGGCAGGCATTCCAACAATTGCCCATCCCGCTGGTAAAAATCGCCCCTGACGGAGCGGTTCTTTCTTACAATGTTATGGCGTCCAGCCTCATAGGCGCGGCACTTACCCCAGAGAGCCACCTGAGTGATCTGATGGAAGGCTTGGGTCGGTCAATATCGGATTGGCTGACAGACACGCTTGACGGTCGTTTGGTCAAGAAATCCGAATTTCTGCGCCTGAAGCGGGACGATCGCGAGGTCTTTGTACAAGTGACGTTGAACCTGGTATCAGAACTGGGTCGACCGGCGCTGATTGCGGTTTTGAACGACGCAACTGAACTGAAATCGCTGCAAGCACAGTTCGTCCAAAGTCAGAAAATGCAGGCGATCGGCCAGCTTGCGGGTGGGGTAGCGCACGATTTCAATAATTTGCTTACAGCTATTTCGGGCCATTGTGACTTGTTGCTGCTACGCCATGATCAGGGCGATCCAGATTACAGTGACCTGGTTCAGATCAACCAGAATGCAAACCGCGCGGCGGCGTTGGTCGGCCAGCTGCTGGCATTTTCCCGTAAACAGACGCTTCGGCCCGAAACATTGGATATACGTGACACTATGGCTGATCTGACCCACCTGCTGAACAGGTTGGTCGGAGAAACCGTAACGCTCACCTTGAGCCACGATCCTGTTTTGCAACCCATACGCGCAGACAAGCGCCAGTTGGAACAAGTACTGATGAACCTTGTCGTGAATGCACGCGATGCGATGCCCACCGGCGGAGAAATTAAGGTGACAACAGAATGCGTCACTCTTGAGACTGCTCTGACGCGTGATCGGGTTGTGGTGCCATCGGGCAAATACGTGACCGTCAAGGTCGAAGATAAAGGCGAAGGAATAGCCCCCGATAATTTACAAAAAGTGTTTGAGCCTTTTTATACCACCAAGCGAACCGGGGAGGGAACCGGCCTGGGTCTGTCGACCGCCTATGGCATCGTCAAGCAATCGGGGGGCTACATATTTGTAGACAGTGAATTGGGCGAGGGAACGGTATTTTCACTATATTTCCCCGTGATGGTTCAGACTGTTGCGGCGGTGAAAGAACGCCCGCCCTCGGTACCCGCAGCCCCCGCGAAACCTAATGACGGTATCGTGCTCCTGGTGGAGGATGAAGCCCCGGTACGCGCATTTGCCAGTCGAGCGCTCCGATTACGCGGATATACCGTTATCGAGGCTGATTCAGCCGAGGGTGCGCTAAAGACGCTCGAAGATCAGACATTGAGCGTTGATGTTTTCGTAACCGACGTGATCATGCCGGGAATGGATGGCCCCAGCTGGGTACGACAGGCGTTGAAACATCGCCCGGGTATCCCCGTCGTATTCGTATCAGGCTATGCGGAAGACAGTTTTGAGGACGCCCAAACTTCTATCCCGAATTCCACATTCCTGCCAAAACCGTTTTCCCTGACGGAATTGACCAACACGGTGCATCGTCAACTACTGTAATCACGCGATGGAATCGTATAAGATAAACTCTTCGGAAAACTTGCGGCGAAAACGTTCTTCTACATCCGGAGATAGCGAAAGCTCCATCTGCGGTGAAACGTTTTCGCGTCTAAGATCAAGATGTACATCCAGCCGTTCTTGCAGGAAGTTCCGTAGACGAGCCTGATCTTCATACCGGAAGTAATGAGTGATTTTTGTTCCATTTGGTTGCGGGGCCATGAAGTTGAGCTGACTGCCGACGTCCGCGAAACCGGGTTTGTTACCTTTCATGTAAGCCAGGACAAATTCGTCAAATGATACATGGAAAGTGGCGTTCGGTTTGCCTTGCATGAAGGGGCGCCGCCGATAACGGTACCAACTGCCAAGCCAACTGATCGGTTCGCGCATGACACACATAAGCTCGAGCTCCACGTCGCAAACCTTGAGAAACATCGGCCGTACAAATCGATTGTAACGGTAGACCGGCGCGTGTTTCAGCATGGGAGGTTCGGAAATCACCATATCCGCCCGCGACGCAAGCGCGGTTTCATACGCCGTCGTCCCGGTTTTCGGCATGGACAAAAACGCCAGTCGTTCCTTAAAGAAAATAAGCATCTGCCGGATATCCCCGATTTATTATGGTCGAAAACCGATTTACCCAATCGTGGTAAGGCGCATCAGCTCGCGGGTGTACTACACCATGATCAGCCCTCCATACAAACCAAACCCATGACGATTAATCAATGCCTTGGCATCGTCTAGCACGCATGCGTGCATCCATATCACTATTGTTTTTGATCCAACCGGTTCGGAAATGAATGTGGCCCTTTACCAAGCCTTAATCACTGCGGATTACCGTCGATCAGATGGTACCGTTAATGATGATCAGACACCTTATAACAGATTAAACGAACAAAAAGATTGAAATGTTCTGCGTTTG
>TARA_R110001599_G_scaffold332864_2_pt1 | contig 50777 bp, 52 predicted proteins | sample TARA_R110001599 | Tara Oceans TARA_R110001599 (sample SAMEA4398360) | marine metagenome | biome: Polar Biome; feature: [MES] marine water layer (ENVO:01000295) within the mesopelagic zone...; material: water (ENVO:00002006), including particulate matter (ENVO:01000060) such... | reverse complement strand
CTTACCAATTCTTGATGAAATGTATGCTGATAATTTTATATTATTTTTAGGTTTTTTTTGCACGAGCTTCAGGTAATCCAATACTGCGATTTTGATCTGCTCTATTAAAATTGTCTTCTTGTCATAAATAAGTTCAAATCCAAACTTTTTTATTCTTAAATCGATTTCTTCCAGTGAGACGGTAGCCGATATTATCACTTCGGCACAACCCAACCTAACAGAGTGTATATCAATATCAAAAACCTCCAATTCATTTTTGACAACCAAAATGCAGCTTGGAGAAACCATATTTTTTATATGGAGCTTGGTTATCATATTATTTAAAATAAGACCGCATGTTTTTTTCAGAAATGAAATAGTAAACCCCTTTATCCTGACCAGGCCTTAGTGTTATAAATGCATTTGCTTTATTTACTTTTTCACCCGAAAAAGGATCTGTAGCGTACCGAACATTATCGGAGTTCTCTTGGATTTTACTTTTACACATTTGGCAGCAGCCATAGTAAGTTTTACCTTCTGCTTCAACAGGAATTTGTTCTACTCCCATAAAGGCATCATTCACCATGCAAACCAGTTCCCTAGGTATTTGCTCATTTTCATTCACACCCACCGGAATTTGATTAAACGCATTTGAAAATTGCCAGAAAAGGCCTCCCATGATTAAAAGGCCAAATCCAGAAAGTATTATTATTGATTGTCTGTCCATAATTGAAAAGATTTATGGTATCTGTGGGAATGCAATGACCATCATCTGATTGATGAAATAACTGCAACCTTTCCCACAGGGTTTGAGATTTAATTGATCGTTTCCTTCACACTTCCACATTTCAACATTTTGTCACCGAAATAAGGATTTTTGATCTCCTTCTCATTTGATAACCAAAAAGCACCGGTGTTTCCATTGGCCATCGGGCAATACTCCAGGTATATTTCACCCATTGAGAGTGTACTGGCTTTAACCAATGTTGTCATTTCATTACTTAACACGGCAAAGGCTTTTCGCTGCTCATCCAGGATAGAAGCCGAAGCTACCTTACCTGCTTCGGCCTGTGCAGATTTAGTATTCCCTAAGGAAGCCAAAGACTTTTGAAGCTTATCAGCAGCCCCTTTAGCTTCATCCGGATGAGATGCTACCAATGCTTCTTTGGGGTGAATATAATGGCCGTAAGCTTTGCTCATCGCTTCATCTTTGAACATTGGATCCATCTGTTGTCCATCGGATTGTTTACCATGCCCTGCATGATCGTGTTGTGCCAAGGCCCCGAAGGTTGCGAAAGCCAGAGCCATCATTAGAACTGCCTTTTTTCTCATTACATTTTTCATATTATTGATTTTTAAAGGTTAAACATTTGTAGAATGGCTATCCCGACCACTATAAGAATGACGATTCCCCAGATGATCCGAAAACCCTAATTTTCTTTCCGTTTTGCAACATTCATTTGATTTTTTCGTCTGGTTTTGTTGATATGTATAGAACTAGTGGCGAGCAGTAGTTTCCAGAGTATGATTTTTAGGTTATTAGTCGTTTCCATCATTGTTGATCTGAGTCAAAAATTCTGTCAATTGCTTTTTTTCTTGTTCATTCAGGTATGCCTCAGGGTGCATCCAAAGGTATTCCTTCAGAGGCATCTCTCCATCTCGTATTTGCGAAATCATAGAGCGGATCTTTTCTCTTTTCATCCGGTCAGAATACTCCTGAAAGGTGGAAAAGTTGAGCTCTTCCTTACCTTCATCTATGTGCTTTTGAAGGAACCAAGCCAAAGGACGAACCCTGCCATACCAAGGATAATCGGTATTCTTGCTATGACAGTCATAGCAAGAAGCCCTTATCATATTTCGGATGTCAACAGGAGCTCCTACTGACTGGAAAAAGTCCGTTTCTGGTAGTTCATCACTTTGATTTTTGGGCACGGGAATAAACTGCATTCCCACACCCACTATCAAAATGGCTATTAATACTTTTTTCAGCATGGTTTAAAGGTTGATGACCTCTTCTACCTTACCACACTGGAGCATCTTTGAGCCAAACAATGGATTTCTGATTTCTTCCGATGCGCTCAGCCACATTCCTCCTTTGTGGTCATTGTACATTGGGCAATATTGCTGGTAAAGCTTGCGATCGGTTCCGGTAAAGGCGATGAGATCTTTCATGTCTTTACCAAGTGCTTCGAAATGCTCTCGCTGGTGATCAATTTCGCTTTCAGCTATGTGCTCACCATGATTTTTTGCCACGTCTATGATCTCCTTGGCTTCTGCCGTTTGATCTTCTGCCACCTGGCTCATGTTCATTTCGCCCAAAGCATTGGCAAGTGTTTTACCTGCGGAAGCGGCTGTTTCCTGATCGTCATTGACCAGTGCGTCTTTGATGGAGAGGTAAGCCTCAATTACCGCGCTTACATCTGCGTTTTTGTCTGCCGAAGATGCTTCTTCCTCCATCGCTGTCTGTTCAGATTTTGCAGTGGTTGTTTGCTCGGCTTTTTCTTCTGATTTGTTGGATGATCCACAGCTTGCAAGAACTGCTGCGATACCAAGTGTTAAGATTACATTTTTCATAATAATTGATTTTTAAAGATTAAACATTTGAATGATGGCCACACCGATTACCAGGAGAATCACAATCCCCCAGATGATCCGAGAAAACCATATTTTTAATTTTGATGGGGGCTTTTCATCCTCCGTTTTACAACATTCTTTCATTTAATTGTTGATTTCACTTCACCACAAGTAAGCATGGCCTCTCCGAAATACGGATTGCGAATCTCCTCTTCGGTGCTTAGCCAGTTAGCTCCTTTATTATTATCCGCCATAGGACAAAACTGGACATATAGGGTTTGGTCCAATGGGTTGAAAGCTTTGGTCAAATCAATCATCCCTTCAGACACCTGTTGGAATGCTTTACGCACAGCCTCAATATCTTTCAAATGCTGTACGTGTTGCAAGGCATTTTTCAAATCACTGCTATGGTCCATCCACGCATTATGTGATGCTCCGGTAAAAATTGACATATTCACTGCATCCAGTTTTGCTTTCAACTCATTAGCCGCACTCTGAGCCTCAGCTAAATTATCAGCCACTAGTGCATCCTTGAAATTCAGGTATTCCTCATAAAGAGGCTTTAATGCATCTTTAGCTTTTTGGTTGATTGAAACAGATTTTACTTCCGCTTTTTTTCCAGGTGTGGAGGTTGAAGAAGAAGCCGACATCTCCATACCCCCATGATTATGGCCTGTCATGGCCGGGCCACCTTCAGGGTTCATCATGCTCGGTTTCCCTGCCAGTTGAGCCGCTGCGTCTATACTGAAGGTACCATTCACGGCTATTTCCTCACCTTCCTCCAGGCCACTCTCCACAATAAAGCTGTCACCTAAACCCGGCCCAAGCGTTACATCACGCATCATGAAACTTACTCCACTGCCGGAGGTATTTTTCACATAGACTACAGAGCGTTTACCCGTCCACATTACGGCTGTTTTCGGAACGATAACATTGTTGGACTTTTTCGGCAATGTAGCTTCTACCGTACCGGATGCAAACATTTCAGGTTTTAGCTGATTGTCTTTATTGGGTACTTCCACCCGGGCCTTGGCTACCCGGGTTTTTGGATTAATTACCGGATCTAAAAAGCTTATCTTGCTTTCAAACGTTTGGCCCGGGAGTGATTGAACTGTAAACCGCACCTGGTCTCCCTTATTTATCCAGGGCATATCCGACTCATACACATCAAACAGCACCCATACGCGTGATAAATTTGCAATCTCATAAATAGGTTCCCCTCGCTTGATGTAGTCACCCACATTAACATTTTTGCTCAACACATAGCCTGAAATGTCTGCCGTAATTGGAAATTCATCGGAAGGGGTACCACTTTCTAATATTTTATCTATCTGACCGTCTGAAAGCTTCCAGTTTTTGAGTTTTGCCCGGGCTGATTTAAATAATTGTGGTTGTGTATCTTTGATTTTTTGCGCTTCAAACAATTCCTCCTGAGCAGTAACTAAATCAGGCGAATAGATATAGGCAATTACCTGTCCCCTGCGCACATATTCACCTGTGAAGTTAACATTCAGTCGTTCAATTCTACCTGGAATGTGACTGGATTGAGAGGAAACAAGCCGCTCATCTTCCTGTACCTTCCCGTTTAATCTAACTGTTTTCACTGGATCCATGGTACCCACAGTGGCAGTTCTAATATCAGCTAGTTGCATGGCGGTAGGCGACATACTTACTGCCATTGGGTCAAGTACTTCATCCTGATCATCCTCCAAAGGAATGAGGTCCATTCCACAAATAGGACAGTCTCCGGGTTCACTCTGACGGATCTGTGGGTGCATAGAGCAGGTCCATACGGTCTCTCCGGCTATTTCTGTCGTGTGCTGGTGCTCATCATCCATTTTACTCTCAGATGATGAACCACCAAAAATCAACCAACCCAGCAATAACCCTATTGCCAGTGTTGACAGTGCTATGATTATTATTTTTTTATTCGTATTCATCTTAATATGTTTTTGCAGTTAAGTAATTGAGTCTGGCCAGGGCAATTTGATACTGTGTTTCGGCCGTTGCCTTCATCTTTTCATATTTTAGTAACTGTTGCTGCATACGCAGCACTTCTTCAAACTCCTTTCCCGAATTGCCATATGCAGTAAAAAGCAGGTTAAGTGCTTGATTGGATTCCTGAATTTGCTGATCATACAGCTCAAGCAACTCTTGCTGTTGTTGAATTTCAAACCAAGACATTTCATAGTTTGACGTAAGGGTATTGGCAAAATCCTCTTTTTGGAGCGCAAAGCTTTCCTGCATGAGCTGTGCTTCTTTTACAGCCGCTTTATATTTGCTTCGGAAAATGGGAATGCTGACAGAAACCATCGGCATCAAGGCATTTTTACCATTGTCTTGGGGAGCTGCCATATCAGAAGCCAGATCTGTACGTTCTCCGACCATTACATAATCCAGCCCTACTCCAAACTTTGGAAGCCCTTGCTTATAGGCTACCTCCTCACTTGCCTCACTGGAGGCTATTTTTAAGTCCAATTCTTCCAACATAGGGTTGTTCGTAAGCAAAGAGTCCTTTCTAAAATTATCAGGCAAGGCTTGAGCAAAGAGAGAGTCCTCTACAATTACCAATGCGTCTTCCTCTCTGTTGAGCAGTTTATTAAACCGGGTCAGCAGAGGAACTTCCTTATCGTTCAGAATGGAAAGGTTGGTTTTGGCATCTTTCAACATAATATCAACACGCAAGAAGTCAACCATAGTACCCGCTCCATTTTCAAACTTCTTATTGGTAATGGTTTTATAAGACTCCAGTATTTCAATATTCTCCCGCTCAATCTCTTTCCATTGATTGAGCTCATAAAGCGGATAGTATGCTGCTGCGACCTGATAATACAAGCGGTTCCTGGCATCCAGAAAAGACTGGTATTTAGCTTCAGCCATCAAAGCCGCAGCATCACCCTGTGCTTTCAAGGTACCAAACCAGGGAAACATCTGTGTTAAAGAAAACCTGGCCCGTTGCGGTCCCACCCTCGTTTCTACCGGTGAAATGAAATAGCCAAAAGAGAAATTAGGATCCGGCAAAGTATTTACCTGTTCCACTTTCTGAATAGCCGCTTCAAATTCCCGGTATTTCGCTTGTAGACCGGGATTGTTTTCTGCTGCTATTTTTAAATAGTCATCAAGGGTCTGCGCTTCACTCACGCTGGTTCCGAAAAAAACAAGTATTATGATATTTACAATGATCTTCATGATTGTATCTTATTAAGTTTTCTTTCCTCTCTCATACAGTATAAAACCGGCACTATAAAGTAGGTGACCGCAGCGAAGAACATACCTCCAAATGCGGGAATAGCCATCGGGATCATGATGTCCGCACCACGTCCTGTTGAGGTTAGTATAGGAAGCAAAGCAATGATGGTTGTGGCAGACGTCATCACAGCTGGTTTTATTCTTCGTTGACCAGCTTCCACTGTTGCCGCTCTTATTCCTTTCAGATTATCTGTTTTATTTCTATCAAAACTTTGATCTAAATAAGTTGCCATTAACACACCATCATCTGTAGCAATGCCAAACAAGGCAATAAAGCCTACCCAAACAGCCACGCTCAAATTGATAGTGTGTATCTGGAACAGGTCACGGAAATTGGTGCCGAATATGGAGAAGTCCGCAAACCAGGTCTGGCCATACAGCCATAACATGATAAAGCCCCCGCTAAATGCCATGGCAATACCAGTAAATACCATCAATGAAGTGGCTACAGATTTGAATTGGAAGTAGAGAATAAGGAACACAATACCTAGAACGAGCGGTACTATAATAGTCAGCCTTTTCTCTGCCCGCACCTGATTTTCATAGCTCCCAGAGAACTTATAGCTGATCCCGGCAGGAACAATTAATTCCCCTGAATCTATCTTGGCCTGGATAGCCGCTTGCGCGTCATTGACTACCCCAACTTCAGAGTATCCATCCCTTTTATCAAACAGTACATAGCCTACCAAAAAGGTTTCCTCACTTTTGATCGCCTGTGGCCCCCTCACATACTCAAAGTCCACTACCTGGCTGATCGGTATTTGTGCTCCTGTAGGTGTAGGCAGCAGGATTTTACCTAATGACTCAGGGTCGTCCCTGAGTTCACGGGGGTAGCGTACCCTCACTGGAAAACGCTCGCGTCCTTCCACGGTAGAAGTAATCTTCATTCCTCCGATAGCAGTTTCAATGGTTTGCTGTACATCTTCCACATTCAATCCATAGCGAGATATTTCATCACGGTTAATATTCAAATGAAGGTAGGGTTTACCTACAATCCGGTCGGCAAATACGGCCTCTGCTTTTACCGAAGGAACATTCTTAAGTACTTCTTCCAGTTGTAGCCCGAAATCTTCAATGGTTTTCAGGTCAGGGCCGTACACTTTGATTCCCATTGGGGCTCTCATACCTGTTTGAAGCATGACCAGTCGGGTTTCAATAGGCTGCAGCTTAGGTGCTGAAGTTACTCCCGGTATTTTGGTGACCTTCACGATTTCATTCCAGATATCATCCGGGGACTTTATCTGTGGCCGCCAGTTGCGGAAATAATTCCCGTTATCATCAGGTATGAGTTCCTCCAAGATAACCCCTCGGTTAATGGCTTCCTCATTAGAAAGACTATCACCGCTGTTTAGTATGAAGCGATCTTCCTTATCAACTTTAAACCTTACCCGATGCCCTTTTTCACTGAGCATGTACTCCGGTTTATAGTTGATAATATTTTCATACATGGAAATGGGTGCCGGATCCAAAGCAGATTCTACACGTCCAAGTTTTCCCACCGTGAGATCTACCTCGGGAATATTAGTCAGTAACATATCAAGTTGTCCAACCACTTTGCGGTTATACTCAATGCCGGAATGAGGCATGGAGGTAGGCATAAGTAGGAAACTCCCTTCATCAAGGGAAGGCATAAATTCTTTGCCCACACCCGGGAAGGTATGGGTCAGGCCAGACCAGACTGTAGTAGTCTGAAGATCCCAGCCGAGCTTATCAAACGCTTTAGGTATAAACCCAAAAACAGTATTAAAACCCAACCAGACATTAGCGCCAAGCAAAATCAAGAAAGTAGGTATTAATAGAAACTTAACTTTATTATCCAGGCACCATTTTAATATAGATTTATAATAATACTCTAAAAGCGTAAACGACCCCAGGATAAATCCTACCAACAAGGTCACAAATATAAAGTTGAGTAATAGAGACTTTGAGGCTCCTAGTGGTAGCCAATATTTGGCTAAAAGCCATGTTGCACCAATGAGTACAATGATCAGCTCGGCATAATTGTAGAGAAATAATACAGGTTTAGAAAAGTTTGCTTTTTTAGTGTCAAAAATATTCTTTAAAATTCCGATTGTACCAAATAGTACCAGCAATACGCCACCCCATATCTGACCGATAACAAGTCCTATAATTCCCAGTACTACTAAAGCGTAGCCGCCATATTTCTTTACAAATTTATTATTGATTTTGAACCCAAAGAACCAATGTGCCAAAGTAGGCATGATCAATAGACTCACCAACAGGGCAGCTATCAAGGCAAAGGTTTTAGTGAATGCCAAAGGCCCAAAGAGCTTTCCTTCGGCAGCTTGCATGGTAAAGACCGGAATGAAGCTGACAATGGTGGTAGAAACAGCAGTGAGAATAGCAGTACCCACTTCTGAAGCTCCATTGTAAATGGTTTCTATCAGTCTTTGACCGGGAGGAGCTTCATCTATATGCTTGATAATATTTTCGGAAAGTATAACGCCCAAGTCCACCATTGTACCAATTGCAATGGCAATTCCTGACAAGGCCACTATATTGGCATCCACGCCAAAGTAGCGCATTGCTATAAACACCATCAAGACCGCGATAGGCAAGATACTTGAAATGAGAAATGAAGCCCTAAGATTATACACCATCACGATCACTACCAAAATGGTAATGAGCACTTGAAGCGAAATAGCTTCTTCCAGGGTTCCCAATGTTTCATAAATGAGTTCGGAGCGGTCATAAAATGGAACGATAGTCAACTGGCTTTCCCTTCCATTTTCCAACGTTTTTTTAGGCAGGCCTGGGGCAATTTCTTTAATCTTATCCTTGACGTTGTTAATGACCTGTAAGGGGTTAGCACCATAGCGGGCCACCACTACTCCACCTACCACTTCAGCACCATCTTTATCCAGCAGTCCTCTTCGGGTGGATGGGCCCAGGGTAACTACACCAATGTCTTTAATACGGACGGGAACATTTTCCTGAACAGCAACTACGGCCTTTTCAATGTCTTCCACTTTTTTGATGTAACCCAAACCACGCACCAGGTATTCTGCCTGGTTGATCTCAATGGTTTTAGCCCCTACGTCTTTATTTGATTTCTGTACTGCCTGCATTACTTTATGCAAGGGGATATCATAAGCTTTTAGGGCATCGGGATTAACATCAATCTGATATTCCTGTACAAAGCCTCCTATGGAAGCTACTTCCGAAACGCCTTCCGTTGCATTTAGTCCATATTTGACGTAGAAGTCCTGTACGGTACGGATTTCGTGCAAATCCCAACCCCCAGTAGGGTTTCCATCTTTATCTCTGCCCTCAATGGTATACCAATACACCTGGCCCAGGGCAGTGGCATCAGGCCCGAGTGCCGGCTGTACCCCTTCCGGCAATAAGCCTGAAGGCAAGGAACTGAGTTTCTCAAGGATACGGGAGCGAGACCAGTAAAACTCTACATCTTCACTGAAAATGATGAAGATACTGGAGAAGCCAAATATGGAAGAACTCCTTATAGATTTTACGCCCGGTATACCCAATAGATATGTAGTCAATGGATAAGAAATCTGATCCTCAATATCCTGTGGAGACCGGCCTTGCCATTGGGTAAATACAATTTGCTGATTCTCCCCAATATCTGGTATGGCATCCACGGGGACGGGGTCGGAAGGCAATGCCCCTATTTGCCAGCCGAAAGGGGCGGTAACAATGCCCCAGGCAATAAAGCCAATTAATATGAGAACGGTAACCAACTTGTTCTCAAGAAAATATCTTATAATTTTATTAAGCATATTATTTACATTCAATTTTTAAATTGATTTAAAAGGCATAGAAATAATGCCTCCAGGCCTTAGCGAGCTATGCCCTTGATCACGATTAATTGAATGAAATGCTTAAATAAGGAAGGACTGAACGAGTATAGGTATATCGCGTTCAATCAAAGGAGGGGAATAGTTTTTATATTCTGTTTTGTCTGCTTCAGAAGAATATGTTATGCCGATAAAGGTTGCAAAAAATGCGGCTACAAATTCTAAGCTTAACGAACTACCAATAACCTGAGCTTGAAATTCATCTTCTACCTCAAGAGATTGATACTCATTTTCACAGCAGGGTTTTTTCTTGAATTGATTTTCTTTTGACGTTTCGGTTTCACAACCGCTTTCCATATCGGACATACCACAATGTAATTCTGTATGGCCAACTACTATTTGCGTTTCCATTGCCATTCCTCCACAATAGTGTGTTACCATTGCAAAGCCGGAATTGCCAGCCAGAAAAATTAAAAGTAGCGATATGGAAATTATTCTTTTCAAGAAATTATCTTCTTTAGTAATTTTGATATACGCAAAGTAAACCTAAATGATTCCTGTTCCTGTTCAATATCTTGTTTTAAATGTATGAAATTTCTCTTCCTTTCAGGTAGCAAAGGTAAACTCACCTTGTTTTAAGCATTTTAAGCAATTAATCAAGTATTACATTTTTTCAATTTCAAGTGAAAATCCACAGATACTTCATCTCTCACTTTTATCGTTCCAAATAGCTTTTGAGGAGGTTGCAGACCAAAATCTGAAAAAAGAAAAGTCCGGCTGCCCTCCAAATGCTTATGATTCTCACCTTCTTCTTTTACTATGCATGAAACTGTGTAGACATTAGACTTTCCTGCCAGGGTGATTTCTACTTTGCCGAATAGTCCGTTTTCGTGGGAGGAACTCTCCTTCAACTCAATAAACCTAATACTTATCTCCGGAAACTCATTAGCCCTGAGGGTCTTGGCAAAGTCCCGGGTCATCATAGAGTTATGGCAATCAAAGCCAGCTGCCTTCATAAAAATCTCACCATTAAATGAAGGGTTTTCAGCACCTTGAGGATAGTTTTCCATCATGGTATCCTCTCCTTCATAATTCACTGAAAGGCAGTGAAACTGATTGATATTAGTTGTTCCTGATATCTCCACCCGACTTTTACCTGTAACCCGCCATTGTGTTTCTTTGCATGTCTCGGCACTACAGGAAAGAATTGGGTTGAAATTTATGACTACCATGAGTAAGCAAAACGCCATTGTTTATTACTTTTTCTTGCTGTTGTCTGATTGCTGACCGTTATTATTCCTAAACTTTTCGTTGTACCAAAGGTCCAGTGCATCGGCTTCCTCACCTGACAGCAATTTCAATGCTTTTTCATATTCCTTCCTTAAAAGCTCTTTATCAAAGCTTACTTTTTCAAGAATTTTTTTGCAATACTGCAGTTTGTCCATTTTTACTTTAATACTCAGAAAAGTGCCTGATAAATGTTCCGGCACAAAAATACTTCTGTTTAAAAACTTATTACTGCTTCTATGTTTATGCCATCAAATTCACCTCCATTGTATTTGGTGCCTGTCCAGCCTTCGCCTTCATACTTTTGAGATACATATTCCAGCTTGGCCATTACATTTTTAGTCATGTACCAACCACCACCAATATTCACCCGATTAATTTCTTGTGTTAAAGCATTTTCAAGCATCTCTCCTGAAACAGTGTTATACCTTCCACCTAGATAAAATTGTTCAGTATTGCCAAAACGATAGAGAAGTTCCCCTGCTAACTGTGTAAAAGCCCCTCCACCTTGATCGTCACTGCTTGAGGCTACTTCGTAAATCCCGAAAAACTCCAGTCCTTTATATTTTATGAATGGGTTGATTTGAATGGCTGTTAGTTCTCTGAATCTTGGGTTGAACCGTCCTTCAAAGGGGCCTCCATCACCGTCCAGCGTTTGCATGACATTGTAATACCGCGATCCTGCCCGATCTCCACCGTAAATCCAGGAGCCTGTCGTAGTACCTTTATTGATATACCAGGAACCTGTTAAACGTAATCTGAAGTCATCACTTAGTTGATTGTCATAACCGAGTTTTCCATAGAAAGATGCCTTGTTGTCAGAATTATCGTTGACCACTACGCTCTGATTAAGTTTCCCATTCGTAATTCCAATTACTCCTAAAAAACCATTTTTCATTATAGTAAGCTCACCGAAAGCCTCCGTTGAAAAAGCATCCATAATATAATTGCCCACAAATGGGTTAAAAATAGCCCTTGCATTATCGCTTCTTCTGAAGTGGGCATCTCCATAATTAAACTCATCTAAGCCAATAGTTATACGGGCTACATCCATAAAGCCCTGCATAAAACCCGGTTTTATAAAGTCCAATTTGTCAATTTGAAGATAACCACCTTTCACCCATGCTTCCCCGTGATTTTGGGATGAAAGATAAGTCCTCAGGTGCATTCTCAACCCATCATACAGCTGAACATCAATGTTGAGGTTAGCTGTGGGAAGATTGAAGTTTGTTCCTAATTCTACTAAACTGTCTAGCGAATTGGTTTGATTGATACTTTGAAATTGCATAGCAAAATCACCTCCTATACGTACTTTCACTCCATCAAACTCCACGGTGTCTTGCTTGGATGGTTCAAATACGTTAAGACCGGCTTTGTCATTAGGCCGAAAATACTGCAGGGCAGGTTGCTGTGCATACACTATACTTGATGTCAGAAGTATTAGTGATAGTATGGTAATTCTATACCCATTGTTTCTTGTTTTCATAATTATAAGCGTTTTAGTTTATTAACTTAAAAGTTGTTTCAAAAGAAATTTGTAGTTTGTCCCCCGTTTTAATTGTGCCTAATAAGGCTTTGGGAGGCTCTATATTAAATTGTGTAAAGGTGATAGGGAATGATCCGGAAAACTGTACAGTATTCCCGGTAATTACATAATCCACTTGAAGGGAAACCAAACTTTTAGTACCGACAATAATCAGATTACCCTTTGCCCGTAACGACTGATCGGTAATCGTCTCAATTTCTATCAGCTCAAATTGTATTTCGGGGTATTTTTTTGCAACAAGTGCTTCATAGGCATTGTCATCCATGCTGCCTTTTCCACTCTTTAATGATTTAGTAGGCAAGGTGACTACAAGTGAATTGATGCGAGTGATTTTTTGGTTTTCAATGGTTATTTGCCCCTCTCCAGTGGCATCATCCGATACCATATCCCAATCGTGAAGAGTAGAGGTGCCTGATACTTTAAATTCTTGATTAATGATGAGTGTATAGGCATTTTGGGCAACTGTTTCTCCACCAACTATTAATAATATGGCCAATAACAACGCCCACTTTAGTTGACTTTTTGGTTTTACCTGACTCTGTATATACATATAGCCTCTCTTTTTGAAATATTGAATCCAAAAGTATTGAGAGAGGCTGGGGTGATCTGTACAGTATTATGGCTTTTATGTATGAATTCTTGTTTTGAGAGCACTTTGTTGAATGAAATGTCTATTGAAGCTATTTCGGACGAATTAGCCAAATAAAAAACGGTAGGCGTGAAAGAGGACGAGCAGGTACAATAACTTTACATACTGACTGATTATATCTAAGGAATTTTATTCCGAAACTACTATTTTGGAAAAAAAATTGGGTGTGTTTTCATCAGAATAGATTGGAACTATAGTTCAACACAAACATGGAAAATACAACCAAAGCAGTAATCCACAAAAACACCTGACTCGCCATACTTTTATTTTTTGCCTTTTTACAATTCTCACACCTTTGATTGTTCTTTTTATTACCATACGCCTGGTAAAATGAAAAACCTAATGATAAAAAGGCCAGTGTGTATAAATAGGGCCGCATCGGGTGTAGCCACGAAAACCACGTAACCGTGCCCGAAAAACCGGCAATACCAACAACAATAGCCGGCCCCCAGCAACAAAAGAAGGGGGCTACCGCAGAAGTCAGACTTAGACCTAATAAAACACTTTTCTTCTTAAATATTTTAAAATTATTAGATTTCGGTTATCCTAATATTCCATTTACTATTTAACTCATCATCCTCTTTATCTTCTACCCATCCTTTCAGCTTAATCCTTCCGGACTTAAGTTTTGCAAGTATGTCATCAGGAGTATCTGAGCTGATTTTGAATGTCTCTCCGTTTACGCTTATACTCCACTCATTATCCTTCTTCACCAATTCACCATTTAACGTTACTACTGCATTTCTGGCTGAAAATCCGTTATTCTTAACTTCTTTCTGAATTTTTTGTAAGGTCAAATCATTGTCAGCAGCTAGCTCAAGATATGCTTTACCATCGTTAAGACTTACTTTAACACTTTGAAGCCCATCCATTTTCTTGAGCCCGCGTTCCAGGCCATATGCACAGGGCGCACAATCCATTCCAAATACTTCCTGATCTACTTGGATCAATTGAGCCATTGCACTGCTCAGGCTAATAATTGTCAACAATGCTATTATTCCTAACTTTTCCATTTTCTTCTGTTTTAATATTTATAACCAATAACTTATATTCATTGAGAGTCTGTATCGCTCTTGAGGGCCTTGCACTACATTCTGATAGACCGGAAATAATGCCCCAAAAGATATTCCCCAGGCTCCATAGAGACCGAGAAATGACGGCCCGAGCATAACTTTTTTTCCTCTTTGATCCATTGGAGACAGTTGGCCTTCAAAAGTGTTGCTTCCAGGAAACTCCGCCAGCGACTCAACAAATATTCTCCAGTCTGGCTTTGGATAGTCTCCCATGAAGATGTTGGGCCGATAGCCAACTACCAAGCTGGCATATGGAAGGTCACCTAATTGATCATTACCCTTCTCAAAATAATACTGATAGCCGCCACCTACCCAGGCGTACCAGGTTCGGGAAGCATACCCGGTAGAGATCGCTCCATGAATGGAGTTGCTTAAGTTGATGCCTCCTCTTGTTTCTTCGGTAGGCGTTGAAACACTTAATATTGCAGTAGATTCAAATCTTTTCCCCACGCCAAATGCATTGGAAAAGAAACGATACCAGACCGAAGCTTCAATATCGCCATTAGCGGGCATATTGCTGTTTCCTCTCGTCCTTGGAGGATCTGAAAGCCGGTTGATCATTGTAGGTGTAGTGATGTTTAACTGTAGGTCTTCCGTAACACCATAAGACCAGATATATCGCAGCATAAAAGACTGATCATCTTCTGTAGCCAGGCTCATGGCAACCGCATTAAAATCAACTCCTCCCTTGGCTAAAGTAGGGGTTTGTAGTCCGAAGAGCGGGCCGTGTCCCTGAGCGTAGGTTTTTGAAAGTGCCATCATGGCAACTATTACAATTAATACTGTTTGTTTCATCTTTACTTTTTAAATCCCTAAAAATTGTTGAAGCGGAAGCAGCAAATAAGCAGAGAATAAGCCAACCACGTAAAGCCCAAAAGATATCCAAAGGATAATCTTACTCCACCGAGCGGCTGTATCACAGGCCGTTTCATTTCCATATTCGTCTATTTCACATGCCTGATTACTCTTGCGACCGTAAAACAGCCAGAAGTTGAACCCGATCAAAATACTGGCTACCAGAAATGTCCACTCCTTATACTTGCTCAACCATATCAGTGCAGGGAAGTCCGAAACTAATCCAGCCACTACCGCTCCCATCCCAACAGCTACGAGCAATGAGGGCAGTGCACAGCAGAGCAGCGTTGAGACAGAAGTAAACAGGGACGCTATGCTGACGAAATCCTGCTTCAGAGATTTTAAGACTCTCATTTTATGCCGCCATTTTAGCACAACTTTCCGCACAAGCTTCACACTTTTCTGCACACTGCTTGCACACTTCACTGTCAAATTTGCCGCACTCTTCTGCACAAGCTTTACACAGATCAGCACAAATGGCGCATACTCTGTCGGCATAATCGGACTGAGATGCCAGCATTTGGACACAGGCGGTACAAAGGGCAAGGCAATCCAGACAAAGCTGATGGCATTTTTTCATATCGGGTTCACCCATATGCTGGTCCAGACAGATTCGCGTAGCGGTTATGCATTCGTTACAATTGTCAATACATTGTTGAATTTCGTTGTTCAATGGTTTCATAACTGTGTTGGTTTAAGTGAATTCCCTCGCCAGCACGGCAGCATGGGGGGAAATATATTTTGTAAGCCGTACCTTACTTCTTTTTTTATCCTTGTCCTATCCCTGCTTTGATCAGTTCTTCTTTGGTGACTCCCTGGCTTTTACAGCAGGATAAAAGCGATCCGTTTACTGCTATGGCCGGCACTTTTTTAATCTGGTATTCTTTCAGTTTGCTCAGACAAGTTTTGTCTTCACATTGCTTAACCAGATCATAGACTGTTATTTCACATTGATCACAGGCTAAGTCTTTTACCATGCTGACTACCGGATCACAAACCGGGCAATTAGCCGTAAATATTTCTACTTGACGTTTCATATTTTCCTCCTTTTGAATTGTTCTGTAAAATGATTTTGAGATTCTTTCCGGATAAGAACAATTCAAAGGTAAGCTTAGGGAGGGGGTGGTCGCCAAGAGGCGATGACTACAAAATTTGATTTATTTTTCTTGATATAAGAAAAGTGATGATGAAAAACGGAGATTTTACCACATCATACTGAGCGGAAATCCGACACTTGCAATACAGAGCAATGGTTTATGAACCGCTTTTTTCATTTACATTGCCTATTCGTTCCTTTAGCTCTGCTATTTCCTTCATTTTTTGAGTAAGGCTATCCAACTCCAGGTGGGGAAACTGCTGGCGGATAAATTCTATACGATCTTCATTACCGCAATTTCCTGGGCAGGCTTCAACGGTTTCTGAAATCTTAATGGCAAGAGCTTTCCGGTAAGCTTCATCCAATAATAAATAATGGGCTTTGTCCAACCCTTTTTGTGCTGCTTTGAACTGTAGTAAAATTTTTTCCGGATCTTTTCCTTCATCCAGCATTTTTATCAAGCCATCCACCTGGCCTTTGATGCTCTGCAAGCGTGTCTTTATATCTTTTGTTAGGTCCTTGGGTATCATAATCCTTCAGATTTTATTAAAGGTACGTTTCCGTCCGGGGTGGTGAACAAAAAGTGTGTATGTTTTTTAATTTCAATTAAACCATAGACCCGATATCCGACCCCATAGAGGGATAGGAATAGACCATGTTCCTTATATCGGCAACTTTTAGTTTAGCCCGAATAGCCATCGCAAAAAGGTTGATCATTTCTTCCGCATGAGGGCCGATGATATGAGCGCCTAAAATGTGGCCATCTTTATCCGAAATCACTTTGTAGGCATAAGTGGATTCATTAATCCGTTTGGCATTATACCCGTTGGAGGCAGAAGCACTTTTCACCTGATGTTCTTTCCCTGACCCTTTCGCTTGCTCTTCAGTCATACCCACAGCAGCCAGTGTAGGTAAGGTGAATACTGCACTTGGCATTTCGGAGTAATCTGGTTTTTTGCTATTGCCCCGAATGATATTGGCCGCCACAGCATGACCTTCCATTACGGCTACAGGCGTGAGGTTTAGCCCATTGCTATCAGCTGCATCACCTGCTGCATAAACTGCAGGGTTACTCTCACTTTGCAGATATTCATTTACCTTGATTCCTTTTTTATTGGAAGCTATATTGGCTTTTTCCAGATTCATATCATCCAATTCTGGTACTCTTCCAGCAGCATTTACTACAAGATTGGTCTTATATGTCTCTGTGCTATTCGGAGATTTGGTGATGACTTTGAATTGATCGTCATCTTCTTTAATGCCTACTACTTCAGTTTCAAGATGCAATTCAATCTCCAATGCTCTGGTTGCATCAACGAGGTGCTTGACAATATCCTCATCAAAATTTTCCAATGGACGTTTGCCCCGATGGAATATAGTGACCTTACTACCAGCCCTGGCTGCAATGTGGGCAAACTCCATCGCAATATAACCACCTCCAATAAAAGTGATATGTTCAGGTAACTTCTCCAGATTTAGAAAATCGGTACTATCTATGGGTAAATCACCTCCTGGAATGTCCAGGATTACCGGTCTTGCACCTGTGACAATCACGATTTTATCACCTTCCAGCAAATCGTTCCCAATGCGGACAGTGTTTTCAGACTCAAAGCTGGCTGCTCCATGGTACATCTTCACACCTGCGTTTTCATATCCTTTCTCAACGCCTTTGGGCATTTTGGAGACGAGTTCATTTTTGTAAGCCATTAAGTCTTGCCAATTGATGAAAATATCTCCTGAGATGCCTGTACCACTCATTTTATTGGCCCGGTCAATAATCTCCGCTGCTCCAACCAGAATTTTCTTAGGATCGCAACCACGAAGGGCACAAGTACCACCGTAAGGTCGTGAGTCAGTGATGGCTGTTTTTAATCCTTTCTTGGCGCATTTCTTGGCGATGGTCATTCCGGCCATACCGGATCCGATGACGATTACATCATATTTTTTCATACGCAGCAGCTATTTTTTCCACCTTCCTGAATCGGAGGACAGGCGACTGTCCCATAAGAGCAATACACACAGCAATCACCATCTTTGGGCTTGATCACTTCTTTGCAATTTTCACATTCGTAGAAGTACTGACATGCGTCCGTAGGCATGGTTTCTTCTTTCTGATGACTACAGTTTGGGCAGGTGATGGTGGATTGTAATACGATTTCTTTTTCCATGTTATTGATTGTTAGGCTTTTCTACTACTTTGTATCCGGTCTTATTGATCGTTTCTATGATTTTGTCTTTTTCTACTTTATCCGGATCATATTTGACAATGGCATTACCCTTCTCGTAGGATGTTTTTACCTCTTTCACTCCGGCAAGTTCACTGACTGCATGGGTCACGTGAGACTCACATCCCGAGCAGGTCATCCCTTTGACGGGTAATTCTATGGTTTGAAATTCTACTGTTTGGAAAATATCAGACTGTCCCCGCCAATCGCTTATTTTTGAATCTATCACAGTGTATCCTGTGCCATTGATCGCTTCCGTAATTTTGTCTAAACCGACTATTAACGCATCGTATTTTACCTGAGCGCTGGCGTCTTTATAGGAAACAGATACTTCTTGTACACCATTTAAAGAGGATACCGCATGCTTTACATGCTCCTCACAGCCTGTGCAAGTCATTCCTTTGATTTTGAAATCGGCTAACTTGATTTGCGTCTGATCATTGTCGGCAATAAGACCGGTACTATCATTTTTTGGATAGAATATATGCGAATAGGTAGGAAAAGCGAGCATTAGGGCCGCAAACACTGTAACTATTCCCAGGAACTTCTTTGATTGCCAGAATGAAGGTTCTTCGTCTGTTTCACAAGCACAGTCAATTTCTTCTTGTCCCGAAAGCATTCGGGATGGCTTGAGTTTCTGATACCACGCGAAAGCTAATACACCAATTGTCAGCACAATTAAGTACGGCCTAAATGGCTCCATCCATGAAAAAGTAGCTGCGATACCACCAATTCCCGCCAACAGCGAAAATACCGGGGTGATACAACACAGCGAAGCTACTATAGCAGCCAGCAATCCGGCACCCACGCTTTTTGTTGACGTAGTAAACTGTTTAGAATGTTGGCTACTTGTACTCATGACACAGTAGATTTTTGTTCTGTAATTGCAAGGCTCTCTAAAATGGGATTGATAACTTTCAGGTTCTCTTTTTGAAGTGAATAGAATATGGTTTGTCCTACTTTTTCGCTCACTACAAGTCCTCCCTCACGCAGTTTTTTCAAATGCTGCGAAATGGCTGGTACGGTCATACCCAAAATGTCACTTAGGTCACAAGGGCACAGTTGGGATTCCTTACTAAGCAGATAAAGGATTTTGAGCCGGACTTCATTGCCTGACAGGCTCAAGGCCCTGGCGATGCTGCCAATGGTTGGCTCTACCCGGTCTATTTCGGTTTTGCATTGCTGGATTTGTGCTACATCAGCAAATACACGGATACATGATTTCGTCATACTTTAATTATTTAAGAAGTTAAATAAATAACGAGGGTAAGAAACAAAAGTTTAAGCAAATGCTTAAATTATATGTTTTAAAAATCTTCTTCATCACTTATTTGGTAAGCCAGCACATAAATAAAAATTGCTGTAAAAAGAAATTTAAAATTATTGATAATAAAGAAGTAGTAAAGTACGACATTTAGCTAGAGAAAAGAGGTATGTGAGAAATTTTTAGTTAAAAAAAATTACTGTCCTCGGACTAAACTACAAAGTTTAAAATAATGTCTTCCTTCTGAATTTAAGAGGGCTTAGTTTATGGTTTTTAAAAAGTGCCCTACCCTCAGAATTTCAAATCAGTTTGGATAATATTGAGCTTTTTTGAAATATTTTATTAAAGTAAGCTTCGGAGTAAACCAAAAACTTTTCAAGACTAATATAAGAGCATAAATTTTTCGCTGCCGCCATCACCATTTGGGGAAAATCCTCTGCCTCCTTAATCCTCTTATGGAGGACTGTAAACAGCAGATTTAGTATTAAAACCACCCAAATCTGGATTTTGATCCCGTTCTCACTGTCCGACAAAAAATATTTAAGCTCAAAGTTTTGCTTAATCTACTTAATAAGTACTTCCAAGACCATCTTCTTATAAATTAGGGCTATGGTCAGGGCTTAAATATCAATAACAACAAATCCAAGTTCATCCGAAAAATTTTGACATACCCAAAGCTTCCCATCTTTGGCAAAATACTTTACTCGTTCATTATTCAACTCATCAATTTGCATTTCCGAGATCAGATTAAATTCAGCATCAAAAATTGACAGAAATACCCTTGTCTCTTTTATTTCCGGGAGAAAACTTTCATCAATGAAGGTATCTGTGAATGTTTTTTTGGAAGACAAACGCAAATAGCGCTTTTTCACACTATCCCACACTGGAGATTCAAACCGGACTTGCTCCAAAATACGCTGGTAATCCTTTCCTGCCTGATCCCTGGCTTTTATTTCAGGGCCACTTGGGATTTTAGCCCGTTTAGGTGTCTTTTGTGGCTCGTATTGGACTACTTTCACAAATTCTCCTTGGAGGTTAAAAAGAATTATTTCATTTGAAAACTCATGGCTTATTCGAATATATTTCTTGTCCGAACTGAGGTGGACTTCGGGAGGTGCTACATTATCATCCCACCTGAATATAAAATCATGATAAGAGTTTTCAGGATCAATATCAAACCTATTAATTTTGTTATCACTAACAGAAAGAACATCTAAAAACACATTACCATTTTTAAGGTCAAAATTTTCCCCGAACACCTTTAAATAATCAGTACCGGACAACACCTCTTTGTCTCTATAGAATTGCATTAATTCACTACCATTGGAATCCCTAGCATCTTCCCAAACTATCCTTTTTACAATTTGACCACTTTTATCGATTAATGAGGAGCCTATATTTGATTTAATGAAAAATAAGCTATCATTCACTGATTGAATACTACGGATAAAATCACCAACGCCGTTTGGTCCTTCAGGCTCTAGTGGATAAGATTTGACAAACATATGCCTATCGAGGTCTATTTCATCGATTGATAGATCAAAATGATTTAACAGGAAAAATGATTTTCTACTATCATCCAAGGTTAAATTTCTTAAATTCCCTCTTAAATCCAAGATTCGATTTTTTGAATCTATTAAAACCGTGTCTACCGAATACCTATTTACCTGGCTATCTTGTTTAGTTTTATTTTCTTGACATGAAAAGGAAACATAAATAATTGCATAAAACCACAAATACCTCCAGTTCCAATTTTCATCTCGGTACGTCAAATAGTTCCCTTCTAATAAATTTTTGACATCAAAATTGAATAAACCAAAATTAAATTTTACCATTCCCTATTTTGTTGAATAATTTTATTTTTAAAAACCACTTTAGGACATTCGAAAACTATTCACTTTAATGCTATTAAATTAAGGAAAATTAATCATAACTAAAAAATAAGGAATACAATAACTAAATGAAATGCGCAATTTCGAGATATTGAGTTTGTATTAGCTTTATTGATTGAATAGTAATTTTTCTCAAAAATCAGATCCATTAAACTGTTGTTTAGGATTTCTTTAAAAATACATAGTAAAAATTGGCTTCTTATTTTGCTCAGTTAATCCATAATGTTCTTCTCAAACTGGGAGGTTTAGCCAATTTCCTCAACCTCAATTCACGCCGTCGTCACATCCTTTGTAATCTTATTCAGCAGGTCAAACTTATTATTACTTTCTGCTTTTTTGAAAATATTCTGCATATGCTTATTCACGGTTCTTTCGGAGATAAACAAAGTATCTGCAATGTCCTTGTAAATATGACCTTCCCGGACCAATTCGCAGACTTCAATTTCTCTTTTTGTCAGGCCAAGCTTGTTACAGCGAATGGTGAAAATTTCATCTTCATTTTTGGTTTGCAGAAGGTTCAGGGTTTCCAGGTCTTTTTTGTTTTCCTCGACCATGTTCCGGATATACAATACAGTGATTACCAAAAAGCCACCATTTGTCAATAAAACTTCAGTAAGCTGTGTTACTTCTAAATAAGCCAACAAGGGCATCAATGTCCAGGGAGCTACAGCGACATAAGATAGGATAGCGTCGAAGGAGGCTTTACTTTTTTTGTAGCGTTGGCGAATGCCCCAAAGGATATTGTATACCATGTAAAAAGCATAGGCAAACGGGATGATCATTCCCACGTAGATCACCGTCATTAGATCCAATCCTAAAGGATATAATATGCAAAAGAAAAGTACAAAGGGTAAGATCAAAAATATTAGTACTCCGTATTTGGCATGAAATTCTAAATGCGTAATATTGAATGCCCTGTAAAAATAGTAGGGAAAATAAGCTCCCATACCGAAACCGGCACCATAGGCAAGAATGTATTGCAAAGTTACTGACAGGGGTAAGTCTTCGTCTGGAAAAAGTCCTCCGGCCAAATTGTAAAGGATCAGGAGGAAAAGCAAAATCAGGTAATATTTCCTCTTCTTCTCATTCGGCTTTTGGAGATAAAATACCAGTTGATGAGAAAACATCATCACCTCCAGCAGAACAAATACTAGGGTTACAATGTGAATTTCAGTATTCAGAACAGTCATAGTGTTTTAGGCAGTTTTCAGGAAGTAAAATGGAAATCCAAACTTTTCGGAAACGGTATAAATCTCCAAACCGTGTTTCTGATACCAGGGGAGATTACTCTCTGTAGATGTTTCCAGGTAAACAGGACGGTCAAGTGTTTTGGAATAATCCAATACATGGTTCAAGATCTTTGTGCCAAAGCCATTTTTTTGCTTTTCCGGGTTCACCCCAACAAACCATAGGTAGGTAAATGGATCTTTTGGATAATGCTTCTTGATAAAGGATTCCCTGGACAAAGCTTTGGGAATATTTCCCACCCCAATGGTTTTTAAAATTAACTGTATATCCAGATATGTACTTTTCCAAGAGAACTTTTTCTTATCCTGAAATTGGATCATGGCACAAGCATTGCCATCCTCCGAAATAAAAACTTCACCCATATCAATGCAGTTTTCAAAAGAATACTCCATCAAATAGCGAATTTTTTCTTCTTCTTTACCAGCAATGTAGTTGACACTTTTGTTTTTTTTGAATGCTTTCAATAGGATGCATACGACCTTTTCCTTATCATTTTGGGTTGCTTTTCTCATTTGATATTTTTTTTTAAATCCGAGTTGCGAGGATTTATCTTCTCCGCTCCACATTACCCAACTGTCAAACAGGAAGGGAAATGTGAGGGGCAAGATCGTTTTTGGTAGAAAAAAACCAGCGGTTTTTTGTCGGACAAAGACACAACTTGCAAGGACCGCGCACAGCGGAATTCTAGTGGCACCAGCGTGTTAGATAGCCTCTAGTCGGTTAAGTAAAGAACTGTTTTAATATAAATTAATAACTAAATATTACTAATAATATTGTTAAACATATGTTTTTATCTAAGTATATGCAAATTAATATTATATTTTTATTGGGATATAGGGATCTTTAAATACATGATCATATGTGTATATGGATACCTGAATAGGCATTTATTATTGGAACTCAGCATTCCATTTTTCGTCATTCCCCCCTCCCCTTCGGAATATAATTAGGTATAGCATTATTTGAATAGGAATGTATGTAAGTATTGGTATATAGGCATATCCGTATATTCAACAATTTGCTAGGCAAAGCCTTAAGTCTCCTCCACTCATCTAGACATTTTCTTAGTTTTTCTGTAGTATCCTAAAAATCTTAATTGGTTTGGTTACCTTTTTACGCTTAAATTTTCCCTACTCATCCAATACTCGTTTAAATCTTTATGGGGATGAAATAATTCTGACTGGTCTCTGCAATGGGGTAGGCTATCCATTAATTTTCTGGCCGCCTCTTTCCCTGCCTTATCCCTGTCCAAAAATAAGTTTACACGGCTGTACTTATTTATTTTCGAATAGAACCCCTGTAAATTAGCCAAAGAATTAAGCACCATAAAGTCCTCTCGGTAATGGTCACCTTTTCGCATCTCCTTATAACTTAACAGGTCAAATATTCCCTCAAACAGGCATAGATCTGTTGAATTATTACAGTATGTAGATACTCCCTGGGCAGTGCAGCCTTTCCAATATTTGTTCCGTATTGCCCAACCATTTTCATGAGGATTGCCTAGACCAAAATATCTATTGTCACCAATGCGGTAATAGACTTCACGGCAAAATTCTTTAGCTGTATCCAGAAGGATTCGCCTGGATTGAAGGTAATCCGTTATGGCGCTATTGTTTCCTAGTGGTTTGGTTTTTATAATCTTGATTCCTGCAGCTGTCTCTTCGGATGATTCGGGTCGGGGAATAGCAGGCTGGTGAAGAAAAAAAGAAGACCCACTTACTGTTTCGATTTCCCTAATGGCATCAGGAACAGTATAAGCAGGATTCATTTTAAGAACCAGGTCAATCAACGTACCCCCAGCATTTCCATCTCCGAAATCTACCCATAGATTTTTGCTCGGGCTTACCTTAAAAGAAGGGGTGGATTCCTCCCGGTAGGGAGAATAGTAAAAGCAATAACCCGCTTTTACTTTACTTGGTCTGATTCCCATCTGGTCCAGATAGGTTATAATGGATATTTTATTTGCTTCTTTTGCATTCATTGCTCTTAAGTTTAACTTTTTTGAAAAACCACTTACTACAGCTACTACCTTACTACAAACTCTAGTTTAATTATTGATATTCAGTTTCTTACATCTATTATGACTCAAAAAGTATCTTACTACAAAAGCGCAATATGTAGTAGGCTGTAGTAACTTTAATTATTTAATCTTACTACAGTTTAATTAACTGTAATTCAATTATTTACCTCCTATTTGTAGTAAGTAGTAGGTTGGTTTTGTTTTATGTAGTATCCCTTTTCGGGGAAGGCTTGAGCTTCGTTTCTCCGTACTTGGGTCTGAACATGGCCAAGCAGTTTCAAGGCTTTTCCAATCTCCACAGGGCTAACCCTGAGGTTGCCAGAGATATTTAATGCCAGCTGATGGCAGATATCGGTAGCTGTCATGAATTTGTCATGATCCTCTTTACTACCTGGTGAAAAGAACTTTTGCACCAGCTCAACCTCTGGAGAAATGGTTTTGTACTGGTTGTTCATGATTTCATTTTCCCGGATTTCCTTCGCTGTCATTTCATAATGAAAATTCGTCAGGTATAACTGATAAGCCTGTGCCCAAACCCTGTCAATTTCAATTTCCTTTATGTAATTCCAATTAATTTCCCTTACCGTAAAGCAGAGCCAACGTACGCTACCTGTCACATCTGTAAGAAACTCGGCCTTATTGGTAGATCCCCATATTGAAGCCCTTCTCGGTTCCATTTTAGGCTTCTTGTCATAAGGATGCCTGACTTTGACTTGTGATTTACTCATCAGTGTTTTTTGGGCATTGATCTCGGTTTTAGAAAGTGTGGAAAGCTCATCCTGAATGATTCCGAAATTCTGGCTCAAGGCGATAAGACTATCCTTATCTACAGAGATATTTTCAGCTTGGTATGTCTTCAGCTGATCTGGAATCAGGAAACGTGTAAGTGTGGTTTTACCACTATTCTGTTGCTCCTGTACAAAGATCAAGGCTTGCTTATTGAAAAAGTCATCGCGGAGACAACAGGCCACACAGCGCACCAGCCATTTTTTAAACTGGATCTCAAATCGTTCTTGTCCTTGTACCTGAATATAACGAGTGAATTTCCGGATATAATCTCCATGGTTGACTTCACTCCAGGTGTCTCGTAACTGTTTAAAGTAATTCACGAAAGGATTTGTTTTTGGGATAAAATCTGAAGACAGAAAGGTATTGATCTCTGCCACCGAAGTACGGTATCCCTCCTGTCGGCATTCTATGTAAAGCGTATGGGGATTGACTGGGTGGTACTTCTTTCCTTCTTTTTCTTTTGCAAAGACCTCGTTGAGTACCATGTTATTTTTAAAATCATATTTTGACATCAGGAATCTGATCATTCGAATGGTTGCACTCGAAGATTTCTCATCAATCTTTTTGATAGGGGTTTGATCGTCCATATTTCTGTAGATTTGGGTTGATTTTTCCATACAGAAATGGTATATTTATCTCACTAAAAACAGGATACCATTTCCTAATGAAATTAATTAAGGCGGATCGGGCATGATCCGCTTTTATTTTTTCCGGCCGTTTTTCTGGTGACCGGCATTGAGTATATCCGACTTTTTGAAATATACCCTGGTGTTGATTACCTGTTCCTTCAGGAAACCTTCCCTGCGCCAATTGTTGATCGTTGTGCGGGAGCGCCCTAGCAGTTTCATGGCTTCGGGGATCTGTATCAATTCATCGTCGGGAGTGGCTGGCTGCAGCTCAGGAATTATCCTGGAAGCTACTTCTTCAGCAATCTCCTGGATAAGTTGTCTTTTGTCAATTGGTGAAAAGATCATGTCATTCATATTCAGTTTTCGTTTGGTTTGTTGGCCGAATATGGTCACAAGTTGGCAGGGGTAGTTAGCTGGGGTAGTACCCCAAGTTTTAAAAAGCAACTTTAATGATCACTAATAGCTATTTTTATTAAGGAAAAAATTATGGTGAAGTTTATACTTTGGAAGGAATACAAAAAAATTTGGGTTTATAGCAAAGAAAAATGAATCACAATTATCCAGGTTCTGTAAAATTAAACCACCAAAGAAAGTAATTTTGAAAAATTCCAACTGGCAAAAAATCAGGTTATCCTAGTAAGTATTCTTAGGCTAAGTTTATTGAAGGAAACTGGGTGCAAGTTAGAATTATAAGCAAAAACTACTTTTGATCAATGGGGTAAATTCTAAAGACAATACTTTATTGAGAACTGGTTTGGCTATGTCTAATGAATATTCCAGTGGCGATAACTAAAATTTAAAATCATAAAGGTGAATGTAAATTGAAAAGGGAAGCATGTTGGAAAAGTAATTTTAAAAAATACCTTCTCACTTCATTGCATAAAAAATTCATTTCATACTATCGTCTTTGTTTAAGCCTGATGCTAAAATTTTCTCAATATAGCCCCACAAATAGCCCCCTTTACAAAATAAAAAATCCTAACTTATTGATAAACAATAAGTTAGGATTTTACTATGAAGAGAGGAAGGGATTCGAACCCTCGATACCATTGCTAGTATACACGCTTTCCAAGCGTGCTCCTTAAACCACTCGGACACCTCTCTGTGGAAATATTTCGTTTCATTGAGCCGACAAAGAAAATTATAAAAATCAGTTCTTGCAAGTTATTTAACGCTTTATTCAAGAAAAAAATCGAGGTTTTTAAACAAAAATTACACTATCAATGCTATAAGATTGATCGTCAACTCATTGCTAATTCCTCCTTTATTGGTTCAAAACTGACATTTCTCCTGCCAAAGGCATCATTAGCTTGCGCTTGATTTCCGTTTCGTCAGATTCGTTCGCCAAAAGGAACATCATTTTGGTAACCGCGGCCTCTGTAGTAATGTCTGCACCACTTAAAACCCCTACCCTTTTTAGATCCATACTGGTCTGGTATCTTCCTTGTATTACCCGGCCACCGTTGCATTGGGAAACATTTAAAATCAAAATCCCCCTATCAACTGCCGCTTCCATGGCTTTGATAAACCAACTTTCGCTAGGACTGTTTCCTGAACCATAGGTTTCCAACACTACCCCTTTTAAGCCTTTCATATTGAGGCAATGTTCGATTACCTGCACAGTAATCCCAGGAAACAATTTCAATACCATCACACTATTGTCAAGTTTGTTGAGATAGCGAAGTTTTTTACCTTCCTCATAAGGCCTAATGCTTGCATAGTTATAATCGATGATAATGCCGGATTCGGCAAGAGGAGGATAATTTTCTGACTCAAAGGCATCAAAATGGACGCTTTGAACCTTTTTAGCCCGGTTGCCGCGTAATAACATGTGGTTAAAGAAGATGCACACCTCTGGTACAATGGGTTTACCATTTGCTTTGGAAATGGCTATCTCCAAAGAGGTCATCAGGTTTTCCCTAGCATCGGAACGCATCGCACTAATCGGAAGTTGGGCACCGGTAAAAATCACAGGTTTATTTAGCCCTTTAAGCATAAAGCTAAGCATAGAGGCACTGTAGGCCATGGTGTCCGTACCGTGCAGTACCACAAAGCCATCGTAGGTATCGTAGTTTTCGTAAATGATATAGGCCATGTCCACCCAATGGTTCAGGTTGATATTGGAGGAATCAATGGGCTCCGGAAATGAAATTACCGTAATACTAATGTTCAGGTTATTCAGGTTAGGTATCTTTTCAAGGATTTTACCGAAATTAAACGGCACTAAAGCCCCATTTTCATCATAAGCCATACCCAAAGTACCTCCTGTATAAATAATCAATACAGAGTGTTCAATTTCCTTTTTCGCCGCTGTGTTGAGCCTTACAATCTTATAATTCATCGGGAAGCAATTTGAAAACTTTTAATGCATTCCTATTTGTTATTTCTGACACTTCTGAGATACTTGTTCCGGTAAATTCAGCCATTTTTTCAGCAATATAAGGAATGTACTCAGGGGAATTCCTTTTCCCTCTGAAAGGAACAGGAGAAAGGAAAGGACTGTCTGTCTCAAGAACCAAATGCTCAAGCCCCAACTCTTTAATTACAGCACCTACCTCACTGTTCTTGTAAGTGAGTGTACCTCCTATTCCCAAATAAAACCCCATTTCTATAATCTGCCTGGCTTGCTCCACCGTTCCTGAAAAACAATGAAAAATTCCCGAAAGATTTTTATCACACAAAGGACCGATCAAATCCAATGTTTCATCCAAAGATTCCCTGCAATGTAAAATCAATGGTAGTTGCTTTTCTTTGGCCCAATCAACATGTACTTTGAGAGAAGCTTTTTGTTCCTCCAAGTGCGTTTTGTCCCAATACAAATCAATGCCCGTCTCTCCCACTCCGTGAAATGTGTGTTTATCCCACCATTTTTCCATCTCGGACAAGGTTTTTTCAAAGTCTTTGTCCACATCACAAGGATGCAAGCCCAACATGGAATAGCAAACATTGGGAAACTTCTGCTCCAATGCCAACATGCCGTCTATAGAATCCAGGTCTATATTGGGCATAAAAATTTTAGCTATTCCTGAATCGTTGGCTCTTTGAACAACCTCCTCAACGTCTTCACTAAATTTTTTACTGTATATATGGGCATGGGTTTCTATAAATTTCATAAATAGCTTCGGTTTTTCCAGGTAAGGGCCACAGGACAAAAGTAAAAAATTACTGTTGCCCAACTCACCCACCAATTATAAATTTCAAAGTATATAAAGTCTAAAAATCGGATTTTAATTCCAGTTTTCATGGAAAAAGTGCTTATAAATATTGACTGAAAGAAAATTTTAATCAACCAGAATCCTATTGTCCACAAGGGAACATAATAGATTCCAATCAATAAGCCAATGTAAAAAACCACCTGTAGCCCCAGCAAAACCTGCCAGATCAATGGTAGTAAAAAGGCTCCACGCATCCATCTTTTGCGCTGATGGAGCAAACCCTTTATTGTTTTTTCAGCTTTTGTTTTCACCAAAGAGGTTTTATTTACCACATGAATCGGCCGGTATCCCTTGTTATACAAAGCCTTGGAAATGGCCAGGTCCTCAGTAACCTCTTGCACAACGGAGTTAAATCCACCTACTTTTAAATAGGCCTCCTTTTCCATGGCCATATTATTACCCATGGCCGTCAGGGAGTAGCCCGCATCTGACACTACTTTTACCTTACCCAAAGTAAGCCACCAATCCAAAGCCTGCATCCGGGCGAACAAGCGATCTCCTGCTACGGTAGTGATACCAGTAACCAGCCCATAATCTTTACTATACGCCTGTACAAAGGACCTGCACCAGGATGTTGGCACAATGCAATCAGCATCTGTAAAAACCAATAACCCCGATATTACTCGGTTTGCCATTACAGCCAATGCCAAGGCCTTCCCATTTTGTCCTTTTTCAGGCCTCTTCTTAAAAGGTACCAAAATTCTGTTTTCAGCTTTAGAAGTCCAATTCTGTAAAATTTCGGCAGTTTCATCCTCGCTATGGTCATCAGCGACCAAAAACGTGATTTTTTCTGATGGGTAATCTATATTTTCAAGCGCTTTGAGGCAATCCTGAAGGTTATCGGCTTCATTGCGACATGGAAGGAGAACTGATATAAAAGGCATTTCCTCCACAACATTGCTGTATTCTTTAAATTTGAAGCGAAGCAATAAGGACAAGGCAGCATACATCAGGGTAACCAAAATCACGATAAAAAGGGCTGCTTGACCTACCATGTCTTATAATAATGCCGTTTGAAATCCTTGAGAGGACAAGTACTCCAAATAACCTGGTAAAATCTTCTGAAGATTATTTTTGGATTTGAGCTGGTCATGAAACAAAACAATGGAACCATTTTCTGTATGTTCCTTAATTTTATTCAGCGCTACTCCTGTATTTAATCCGCTTTTAAAATCCCATGAAATTACGTCCCAAAGGATAATTTCATATCTCTGCGACAAATGCCGAGAATAAGGCCCATTTATCCAACCATAGGGGGGACGAAATGTGTTGGTATCAACACCAGTCTTCTCCAATATCACCTTTCGGCATTGTTCCACATCATCCAAGTACACGGTAAGTGGCATTTTGCCAGCCCTTAGATGATGATAGGTATGGTTTCCTATCCCATGACCTTCCTGAATAACTTCATTGGCTAAAGCAGGGTTTTTGTACACATTATCTCCCACCATAAAGTAAGTGGCCTTCATCTCGTGCTCGTCCAATAGCTTCAACACATAATCAGATACTGAAGGTACTGGACCATCATCAAAAGTCAGGTATACCGTTTTTTTGTTGCGGTCTTTGTGCCATGTATAGCCATTAAAGAGGCGCGGTATTATACCCGGAACTTTATAGAATTGCATATCAATTGAATTGAAGGCTTAGCAAGGTAATGTCGTCCCTTCCGGGAATACCGTCAGAAAACTCGGCTAAAGCACTAAGAAATCCTTCATGAAATCGTTCAGGGTTATAGGATGGATGAGCATCTATATAGGCCAAAAATCTTTCTTCACCAAATTCCTCTCCGCTAGGGTTCAAGGCTTCTGTCAAACCATCAGTATAAAGATGAAGCATAAAATGATCAAGGTTTTCTCTCTCTCCCTGTTCCATAAAAGGCAATGTTTCGAAAGCTCCCAATATGGTGGTACCAGCTTCCAGCAGTTCTGGAGAATTGCTTGCACTTGTGCACAATACCGGAGGATTATGTCCAGCATTGACATAGCTTAGTTTCTTTTGACTGTAGGAATAATGTCCTAGAAAAAAGGTGATAAACCTTTCCCCTTTTGTAGTATCAAAGGTGGAAAAATTCAATTGCTCTACAATTGTTTTCAAATCGGTTCCGCTGCGAAGTAGGGTCCTAAGGGCTGCCTGAAAATTGGACATCAGCAGTGATGCCGGCATTCCTTTACCAGAAACATCTCCTACACAGAAATAGACATCATCTTCAGACCTTTCAATCAAATCATAATAATCACCCCCAACAGAACTGTGAGGGATATAGGTTACTTTCGCTTTTAGCGTATTGTGATCTGGAAGTGTAGCTGGAAATAACATGCGTTGCACATTGCTCGCAATCTCCATTTCCTTACGGAAACTTTCCTGTTCCAGCTGCTTTCTGGCAAAACGCTTGTTCTCCAATGCCACCACAAGTATGTTTGTCAATGCTTGGGTAAAATCCAGATCCAAACCTGCATCTTGATCTTTGGTACTCAAGAAGAGGATGGCAAGCATTTTATCTTTATGGTAAACGGGCACATAAATATTTACCTCCGCAAAGGAATATTCTTCAGAAAGGGAAAGGCTGAGTTTGCCTAGTTCTTTGTTTTCCTGCATATCGGCTTTCTGAATTTTTTCCGGCAGCTTTTCTTTAACCTGATGGGAAATTCTTCTTAGGAAAAATTGTTCTTGTTGGTTATAGACATAGAGCACCAGAGATTTGATATTCAAATGAACCAGACAGGTGAACTTAAAAATATTTAAAAGAACGCTCTCATTTTTATTTTCGTTGATGGCTTGGGTGATCTCCAGCAATGCTTTTAATTCCAGTTCCTTTCTTTGGTACTTAATTGTCTCTGCAGTCATTTTATAAGGTATTGTGATTGAGCAGACCCTCTTTGGTAGCAAGGTAATAGTAAGTCTTTCCTTTATCGGTTAAAGGCAGGGCATCGAAAATTTCACTTTCCGGTGCAGCATAACATCTTATCCAACCTTTTTCCAGTAGCTGGGCTAAATTTTCCAATAACTTGTGGTCTTCCCATTGCAAACTGGATTTCAGGTATTGATAGGATTGAAGAAAATACAATTCATCCAAAAGGTCAAATTCGTCATTAGTCATTGTCTCCTCTCTGTTAAGTCTAATCACAAAATTAAGGGATTCATTAGCTTTTCCTTCCTTTCCATGTATAATTTCCAAAAATCGCAAAAGGAAGAGTGCAAAGCACAAGCAAAGGATAAATCCAGCCTGCTAAAAACCAGCTTAGATTGGAAGATTTTACCCTATAATGATCCAAAACTTTTCCTAAAACTTCTTTTTCTATTTTAAACCTTAAAACCCAAAAAACCAGCATCCCCAATGTGAATTTCCAGGAAATAAATACCAAAGGAATACTTGTCAGTAAAAGAAAGCAAAAGGCAGCAAGCATTACCGCGGATAGCCAGTGCTTTTGTTCTTTATGGGCATTCCATTTGCTGGCCCATCTTGAGCGCTGCCGTATCCAATCTTTTGGGGTCTTTAATGCATGGGTTTTTACCAAAGAAAAGGGTGTTATAAGGTAATCCAAAGCTGAAGGCCCAAATGTATAGCTTAATTTTTTAAGTAAAAATTCATCATCTCCTGAGAGAATATGGGCATTCCCTTCATATCCAGCTACTGCGTTAAAGGCTTGCTTTCGGAAAGCCAGATTGGCCCCACTGCACATAAATGGCTCTCCCTTGGCAAAAGACGCCTGTGTCATTAGAATTAAGCTGGCCCATTCTATTTGCTGAAAATCACTGAAAACACCATTTCTTGAAATAGTCATCACAGGACCAGCCACCAATTGGATGTTTGAGTCCTGAAATGGAGCGGTAAGATGGGTCAACCATGCTTTGTTTACCCTAACATCAGCATCGGTAGTAACAATAATTTCTGATTTACTGGCTTGAATCCCTGTGCTTAGCGCCGCTTTCTTCCCTACGCCCTTACTCTTGATTAACTGCCAGTTAATTAGGTTGTGCTTTTCAATAAACCGATTCACCATCTCAGCTCCATTGTCCTCACTGTGGTCATCGATAAAGGTCACATTCACCAATGGAGGAAGGGTATCCGCAAAGTGAGGGAGCAATAGGCTTAGGTTATTTTCTTCATTTCTGAAAGGTACCAATAAAGTACATTGATTTAGGAAACTTTGGTCATCCGTTTCTAAAGGCCCTAGCTTTCTTGTCTGGTCATCCCAAACCCTTATCAAATACCTCAATCCCCAGAAGTAAGCTACGGCAAATAAAAAATAGAGCATTGCAAGGACAAGCATTTTATGGGCATTAGAGGATTTATGGTAAATTGCACCGATGAGTAAAATTGTAAAAAATCCAGTCAAAGAAAAAATAATTTTGGGTATTGACCCTGGAACTACAGTAATGGGTTATGGTTTAATTTTGGTCAAAGGATCTAAATACAGTATAATTGAGTTTGGCGTCATTCATTTGAAAAAATACAGTGACCATGCATTGAAACTCAAAAAGATTTTTGAAAAGATAACTTATATTATAGAAACCCATGGGCCAGACTCCATGGCCTTGGAAGCCCCATTTTTTGGGCAAAACGTACAGTCCATGCTTAAATTAGGAAGGGCACAAGGGGTAGCCATGGCGGCAGCCCTGGCAAAGGAGGTATCTATTACAGAATATTCTCCCAAGAAAGTGAAGCAATCGGTAACAGGCAATGGAAATGCTTCCAAAGAGCAGGTGGCTGAAATGCTTAAATCCTTGTTGAACTTTGAAGAGGTACCAAAATTACTGGATGCAACAGATGCTTTGGCCGTCGCATTGTGCCACCATTTTCATGATGGAAGAATTCAGACCAAAGGGAGAAGTGGTGGCTGGAAGTCATTCATTACTGAAAATCCTGATCGAATTAAAAAATAATTTTTCTCCATTAAATTAGAATTCTAGTCCATAATTGATAAATTAGTAAAGAACTAAACCCATATAGCTATGAAAAAAACGGTATTGGAATGTGAACACTGTTTTACTGATTTTATCAGCCAATTGAATGAATTACGTGATTTGATTCAGGAAGGACAAAGTCATGGAATGAATGATGCCATACGCGCCAAATTAATCGTAAGTTTTGAAAAATCCCATGATGCTGCTTTAGAAACCATAGCCTCATATTTCAAATCACAAGGCAAAGCACCTTTTTCTGGCTCTAGAGACCTTACCGTAGAAGCATTTCATGCTGATCTAATAGATGATGGACAAGGCTGGCTGGACATGATCATTCACAGAATAAAATACAATCCACTCTATCCGGGTGATTATTTAGGTTCTCTTTCTGAAAACATCGTCAAAAAATACCTGGGCTTTTTGGAGGGATTCGAAAGGAACATGGAAAAAAAACTGGATAGCTGAGTGATTTAGCCCCATTCAATTTTTATTTTTTTTCAAACCCTTGTAGCACAACAGCAAAAAATTTCGTCTTGGCTGAGAATAGTAAAATAAATCATTTAGAAATTATCCTTTTACCTTTTCCCAATATGCCATGAAAACAAAATTACACCCTCATTTTATTTTAGGGATGCAGTTTATGCTCTCCCTAATGATGGTCTTGGTGCTTCCATCCTGTGAAGATCAAATTGAGACCACCTATACCTATCAAACACAGGTGCCTGTTTTTATAGAGGTAAACTCGTTTAGGGAAGCTGACATTGTCATTGAACCGGGCATACCACTGGATCAGCCGGGAAAAATTTACATTTATGGTGATTACCTTTTTATCTCAGAACCCGGTGAAGGCATTCATTTACTGGATAATTCTGATCCATCGAACCCTCAAAACCTAAATTTCATCAATATCCCTGGCACAGGGGACATGGCTATCAATGAAAACATTTTGTATGCCGACAATTATATTGACTTATTGGCCTTTGATATTTCGAACCCTGAAAACATTCAACTGGTAAAAAGGGAAAAAGATGTTTTTCCTAACCTCTATTCCAATGAAGAAACAGGTACCATTATGACTTATAAGGACACCGTCATTACCTCCACTGAGTCCAATATGCGCTGGAATAGTTGGGGAAGACCTACTTTTAGGACGGACATGATGACATTTGAGTCTGCTTCATATGCCAATTCTGATGGTGGGCAGAGCTATGGACAAGGTGGATCCATGGCGAGATTCACCCTGTTAGGTGGGCACCTCTATACAGTGGACAACAATAGCATGAGGATTTTTAATGTAGAAAAGCCTATGGACCCCAAATACCTCAGCGATATAAACTTAGGTTGGGGTATAGAAACAATCTTTCCATTTAAAGGAAACCTTTTTATTGGTTCTATGTCGGGCATGCACATTTATGATGCCAGCAACCCTGCAGAACCTAGGGAAATGGCTGTTTATTCTCACATAACCTCTTGTGATCCGGTGGTAGTCAATGATGATTATGCCTTCGTGACATTGAGAAGTGCGGCCATTTGCCAAAATGGAGCCAATGAACTACATGTATTGGACATTAAAGACCTTAACTCGCCTACACTTTTGAAGGCTTATCCTATGGACAATCCACATGGCCTGGGACTTTCAGGGGATTACCTTTACTTGGCAGAAGGAGATCAAGGATTAAAGAGTTTCAATGTTTCAGATGTAATGGAGATCACAAACAACCAGTTGGAACATCTTAAAAACCTCGTTTCCATAGACATTATTCCCGGACCGAAATCGCTGATTGTTATAGGGCCTGATGGGGTTTGTCAATTTGATTACTCTGATCCGGAGAAACTTAAAAAATTAAGCTGTATCAATGTTTCCAATGAATAGATGAAAAATCTTTTAGTATTTTTCCTAGCAGCATTCATTTGGTCCTGTCCCCTTATCAGCAAGGGGCAGGATTTAACCTTTGTAAACCATTCCGAATTGGGTCTGCTTACAGGTTCTGATAACTCTGGACCCCGAAACAATTTCACCTTTCAAACTTTCAATGGTTTTCAACTCACCCGCAGACATGCTGTTGGTTTCGTGACGGGACTGGACCAGTATGCAAACTATTCTGTCCTTCCCTTAGCTTTAGGTTGGCGAGGAGTTTTAAATCCTAAAAACAAATGGCAGATGTATGGAGCTGGGGAATTAGGTTATGGTTCTGCCGTTTTTGAAAGAGAAGAAGTAAATGAGTGGGGCCAACACAATTGGCGCAAAGGAGGCGTGATGGGACAAGTAACTATTGGCTTCAGATACAAAACCAAAAAGGCTAATTTCTGGACCTTAAGTGTTTCATTGAAGCGACAGATCGGTTATTTTTATACTGGCAACCCCTCCAGACTATCCCCAAATCGTAACCGACCCGAAGATTGGAACTACTTTGAAGTAGACAAAGTCACCTTCAATAATCTTGTCTATAGAATTGGGTATTGGTTTTAAAAGGTTTTTTCTTTATAATTCAATATTTGTTTTTCAGGATTGATGTATGGGTTGCTGATTTTCATGAAATCAACTCGTTAACCAGATCCTGAGCGGAGCCGGGCTTCGGATTCGTTGAGTCACCGGACTTCGATCCTGTTTAGTCACTGGGCTTCGGGTTCATTGAGCCGCAGGTAAATTCGCAATGCCGGTCTAACCCAAATAGATTAACAGCTATTCGAGAAAATCCCAGACCTGAAGGGTCTGAACAATAATAACCGTGAGTGGCAACTCACGGACAGGGTAAACATCTCTATACGCTACCCTGACAGGTGTTGAACAGCTTCCCCCAATCAACTAACTTAAACCCGAAATATGCAATAGACATTCTATTATATAATCCGGGTTAAAAAAAAATAGCGAAACCACTATTCAATCTAATGATTAGGTGGTTTCGCTACACATTATAGTAGATAAGTCAATTTAGCTTTTACAACTAAACCTGGATAACTAAGAGCACTTAAGGGAAATAAAATCCACTTGGCCCTCTGCCTACAGCTGTCTGATCGATAAGATCTCCCTGGGCATTGATACGCATCACGGTACCATTGCCTTGCCAGCCATTGTGCTCTCCGATATACAAGGTTTGCGTGTCGTTATCAAAACCCAAACCATAGAAGTTACTTCCGGAATAAAAATCCGCATCCACAATCGAAGCAGAAGCTATGGACAGTTTCACTACGACATCTTCCGTAGTCTGATTGCTAATGACAAACAATTCACCACTATTATTGATGGTGAAATTACCATTGTAAATGCTATTGCTCACAGGAAATTCAAGGGTCTCTACCACTTCAAAGGTAGCTGAATTCAGCTTGTGTAGATAGATCTTCTCACTGTCGTTGGCATAGAGGTAATGACTTCCCTGAAATTCAAAAAAGAAAAATGGCGTTCCATCTACATCTACAGTTTTCTCTACCTCATCCTCTCCAACTTCTATCACAGCTATGGTTCCCAGTTGACAGGCTACCAATACTCTGTCCCCAACAAAAGCAAGCCCCTCAGGCCTAGAAGGTGTAGGGATTTTATAGGCAATCTCCCCTCCTGTAACATTCTCAACAACTGCCACAAAAGATTCGGTGTTGCTCCAAGTGGCGTCATAAGGTCCCCAATCACTAATGTACAATTTACCATCAGCCTTAACCATACTCCGGCTATTTACCAGGTCATTATTGACTGCCCCCACAGAAATAAAATCTGCAGATTGAACCACTTCTACTTTTCCGGTATTGGCTACCAGGTAAGTATAGTCTTCATAGCTAATCAAATCCTGAAGCAACCCCGCAAAAGGTCTGGTATTAATGTTTTCAAAAACATTGGCTTCCGCCTCTGCTGTATTTTTATCAAAATGGTAAACTTCACCGTCGTTGGCACCAAATGCCCCTTCATTGATTATCAGCACACCATTTTCATAGGCCCCCTGAGGAATTTCAACTGGATCCGTCCCGCAGGATACCAAAAGGGCAAACAAAAACAACTTACAGGCTAACTGCATTTTTTTCATAACACTACATTTAAATTAAATTGAAAATTTCTTCCAGGCATGGATCTCAGGCGAACCACCTGATAATCCACATTGAAAATGTTATTTGTATGGAATCCCAGATTCCCTTTTAGTTTTCCTTTCCAATCGAAGGCATAAGTGAGCCCCATATCCCACAAGTTGTAAGAAGCCAAAAGGCTTTGGTTATCCGTGGTCACATACCTTTCACTTGTCCATTGCTGTTGAATGTAGATCTTGTAGGGACCATTTTGAAGGTTTCCTTGGGTACGAATTTTATGCTTTGGAACATAGGGCAATTGCTTTCCTTGACTAAGGGGATTTCCTTGATCTCCAGATTGATTGATTGCGCTATTCATACTGTAGTCCACGTTCAATCCCCAGCTATTTCGACCTTGCTTGAATTGACCTTTAAAAAAATACTCAAGTCCCTGATTGACTACTGAACGTACATTCTCCGCCTGCCAATACGTGCTATTTGGCAACCATAAAATCCAATCATCTACACCCATATGAAAATAGGTAAGCCTGTTTTCGATACTAAATGCGGATAATATGGCCTTGCTGGTAAGTCCAATTTCTTTACTAAGACTTTTCTCAGGATTCAAATCAGGATTGCCACCCGGCACCCACAACCTATCGTTTAAAGTAGGGATTTTAAAGCTTCTCGACAGGTTACTTATTAGTTGCCAATTCCACCTATTTGAAGTGAGAAAAGCCCATTCCACACCCAAGGAAGGAGTAAAAGGCGCTGCTTCTCCTTCATGGATTAGCTGCCTGAGTTGCATGGAAATTCCCAAGTTTTGCCATGGTTTGAAATTGGTGGCCTGATACAATTCTAACCGTTGTTCCTGACTGTCGTAGGTTGCCAACTGCCCTTTGATATGGGAATAGCGTATGCCAGCTAGGGTCTGCCATTTTTGAGAGAAAGAGTAATCCAATGAAGTACCTAGCAAAAACAAGCGAGTTTGGTTTCTATCTGTATTAAAAACCATCACATCACTGGATATCCCAGTATTAGCGGTCCAAGTAAACTTTTCGCCTGTAAAGGCATAATCTATCACAGTCCTGACGCTGCGGTCTTCTTGCACATCCCTTACTGCTGAACCCAACAAAGGTTGTATCTGCCTGTCATTGGAATTGATCCAAAGGTTGGCATTTAAAGTCTGTTTCCGGCTTATTTTGAAAGCAATATCCTGCACCAAACCAATTTGCGAAACCCTGGCATGATCCTGCCATTTTTCTGGGGTACCGGGGCTTGCCCAATCCTTATAGGTGAAATTATTTGCTGTATAATTTCTATAGACATTGGTTCGGAAGGCAAATTTTTCAGTTCCCTGACGGTAGCTCACCTGCTGGTGCCAGCGACCAAAACTGCCCAAAAGTGTCCCTATTTTCAATTCATTGCCGGAATTGAAATCCAGATCAGAAGACAAATGAACAGATCCACCAATGGCATCAGTACCGTACAAAGCCCCTGAGCTACCATAATGAATATTCACTTCATCAAAGCCACCTATCGGGAAAATCGAATAATCAGCCTGCCCTAATGAAGGGCTATTCACTGGCAATCCATTCCAAAACAAGGCATTGTGTCCGGCTGAAGTGCCGCGCATACTTAGGGAAGCTAACATCCCCGATCCGTACTGTCTTAAAAACAAGCCAGTCTCCTGCTGTAAAACCTCCCCCAGTGAATATCCGGACAATTGGTCTAACCTGTCCGAATCAAGGGTTCTTACATATTGACCGAAAGCATACTTTCTTAAAGCAGCGGCATGCACTTCCACCTTGGCAAGCTCCAAAGTATCTTGTCGGAAGGCCCTTGCGGAATCAGGTTCGCTCTGCCAACCCGTTATAAAGAAAACCAAACAAGCAATTAATGACATCCTCTTTCTATTGATTAGGTATCCATGTTTTTACACAATTCGGAATAAATAGAGAATGGAATAATAACTGGTGGACAAGCCAAAATAACCTTTGAGGCGCATCTGGCTTGGGTACCAATATTCAATAAATGAAAATATTGAAAACAGCTAAAACTTTCTTCTCAGCTTTTCTCCCGAAAGCCATGAATGGTAAGATTTTAATGGCAGGTCTCCTGACTTCCCTAGGTAAATCCGCCTTCTCACCCCAAATGGGACAATGGCAAAGGATGGATTTCCATTTTCTTTATTGCTATAAAGATTGGGTTACAGTTGCGGGGACAGTTTCGGTTTCACACCGAATTCCCTATTAATCCCGAGGGCCTGGTTAAGGATCGGGAACCATAAATCGGCACAAACATACGGCAAAAACTCTATTCAAAAAACTTTTGAAAAAATTAAGCTGTTGGAAATGGACGCTGCAATGGTTTACTTTGAGCTGAAAATCAAATCCTGTTTATTCATTTTTATTAAGAAATGACTGTTATCCGTCTATTAATTTTTGTTTTATTATTTCTTCCGGCATGCCAACAAGCCAGTCAAAAAGGCACAATGGACGCCCTGGAAGAAGTCCCCTTAATGTACGCAAAAGGTTTTTCCCTTTTCCGCGGGGAAAATTATCATATAATTGAAATTGTCCAACAGGAAGGTGAAAACCAACTCTTTTTAGTTTATGATTCACAAAAAGAAATTGATTTTCCTGACATCCCCATTGATGCAAAGATTGTTTCAGGCAGCCATAAAATAATTTTGTCTGCCACCCCACAAGTTGCTCATTTGGATTACCTCAATGCTGAAGAAAGTCTAATGGCATTCCCGGATCTTGACCTAATAACTTCTGAAAAAGTCAGAAAAAGAATCAATGACAACAAGGTCATCGACTTGGGAAAAGGACCAACCTGGGATTTAGAAAAAATCATCGACCTTCAACCAGACTGGGTCATGGTTTCAGGATTTGGAGAAACCTCTAAAATGGTAGAGCGATTGAAATCAGCAAAAATACCGGTTATTGTGAACAAGGAATACCAGGAAAAGCACCCTTTGGGAAGGGCCGAATGGATTAAAGTAACTGGGATATTGTTGGGAAAACAAGAAGAAGCCTCAGCCGTTTACTCAAAAATTGCCGCCAATTATAAAGCTGCACAAGAACGCGCAAGCCTTGTTGCAGCTGAAGGAAAACCTACTGTTCTCTCAGGCTCCATGTACAAAGACATTTGGTATGCACCTGCTAAAGACAGTTGGGGCGCTAAGATCATAGCAGATGCGGCAGGACAATACCTTTTTGACAGTATGGAAGGAACCGGAAGTTTGACTTTAAACTATGAGTTTGTTTTGGACAAGGCCAGCCAAGCAGATTATTGGATAGGGGCAGCCGATTATGCCACTTTGGGCAGTATGGTTGCTCAAAACCCCAAGTACAGTGGCTTTGAGGCTTTCAAAAAGAAAAAGGTATATACCTATACATTGGGCAAAGGGGAAACCGGTGGATTCAGGTATTTTGAAGAGGGGTACCTACGGCCGGATTTGGTACTTTTGGACATGATCAAAATTCTCCATCCTGAAAAGGCGGTGGACCATCAGTTTAGGTATTTCCAAAAATTAGAGGATTAGGCACATGACTCACCGCGTTAAGTTTACTTTTTGTCTGATTTTAATGGTATTCCTTTGGCTATTAAATCTGAGCCTTGGTTCCCTATCTATTCCAGTAGTCTCCCTTTTGGAAAGACTGGTGGGTATTCCTTTCCCTAGGGAGAGTTGGGAAATAATTGTTATGGAATATAGGATCCCCAAATCGTTTACTGCGGTATTGGCTGGAATAGGGCTTTCGGTGAGTGGCTTGCAGATGCAGACATTCTTTAGAAATCCTCTGGCGGGCCCCTTTGTATTAGGAATCAGCTCTGGAGCAGGCCTAGGGGTGGCCTTATTGTCTATGGCAGGAACGGCCTTTGGTTGGCAAATTTTGTCCGGCACACCCAATTATTGGGCAGCCATCATCGCCTCAAGTGCTGGGGCTATCGGCGTATTGGTATTGATGGGACTGACAGCGTGGAAAGTAAAAGACAGCATGACATTGTTGATTGTAGGCTTGATGTTTGGAAGTGCCGCATCTTCCATCGTTACCCTTTTGTCTTATTTCAGCTCTGCTGAAGAATTGAAAATGTTTACCCTATGGTCCATGGGCAATCTTGGAAATACAGGTTGGCCTGAACTGGGATTGTTATCGGGAGCTTTGCTTATAGGTCTGTCATTGGTAATATTTTCCGTGAAATCTTATAATGCCATGCTTTTGGGAGAGGCATATGCCAAAAGCATGGGGATAAATTTCCAAAAATTGCGGTGGATAATGATTGTCAGTACGGGTATATTAACCGGAGGTATTACCGCTTTTTGCGGGCCAATTGCCTTTATTGGTATTGCCGTTCCTCACCTGGCTAGGTTACTATTTAAGACCAATGACCACAGGGTATTGTTTCCTGCAACCGCTCTGCTCGGGATTTTGGTATTATTGGCCTGCGACACCTTAAGCCAATTACCTGGCTATGCCTCCAGCCTACCAATCAATGCAGTAACCACTGCATTTGGTGCACCCTTAATCATCTGGTTAATTATGAAAAGGAATTTTAGTGAGGCATTTTAATTATTGACGCAATGGAGATCCATCAAAATAGCCACAGACAAGCAAAGCCTTGTATCCATGCAAAAAATTTGGTACTAGGATATGTCGTAGAACAGCAGGTCCACACCATAGCAAATGATATTTCCTTTGATCTATATAATGGAGAATTAACCTGCATGATGGGACCCAATGGAGTTGGGAAATCCACTCTATTGAAAGCCATTATGAACCAAAACCCGCCATTAAAAGGTGATATATGGTTGGATAAGAAAGAAATCCGGCTAATGAATGAGCAAGACAGGGCTAAAAACATTGCTGTTGTGTTAACAGAGAAAATCCGTTCTGGCCTTATGACTGTTCGGGAGCTCGTAGCGCTGGGCCGAACACCTCATACAGGATGGTTGGGGCACTTAAGTAAGGCTGACAATAAAATTGTTAATCAAGTATTGGAAATGACCCATCTTGAAGTGATAGCTCAAAAGAAATTGTCCGAACTGAGCGATGGACAAAGGCAAACAGCTATGATAGGCAGGGCACTGGCGCAGGACAGTAGCATAATGATTTTGGACGAGCCCACCGCTCACCTGGACCTCACCAATCGTTTCGAAATAATGTATTTGCTAAAAAAATTAGCAAAGGAAGCAGGGAAAGCCATTTTGGTTGTTACCCATGACCTTGAAGTAGCCATGGAAACTGCCGATCAACTTTGGATCATGATCAATCAGGAACCTCTGGTTTCTGGAAGCCCAGAAGATTTAATGCTGGAGGGTCACATTCAAAAATTACTGCCTGGAAATAAATGGGAAATAGATGCAAGCAATGGGAAAATTAGATTGAAAAACCCAGGGGTTTTACCTGAAATAACTGGTCCTGAACATTTGATTTATTGGGTCAGGAATTCGCTAAGAAAGAACATAGAAATGCCTATGCCTGAAAAAATAGTGGCCACTGAAAATCCATTTGAAATAACTATTTATTGCAATCAAAATCATTATACCTTTTCAAGAACGTCAGAAATGGTTAGATTTTTAAAAAAAGGAAAATAACTAAAAAACCTTTAAAATATTTTGCGTTTTATTGCAAAAAAAATTATTAAATTGATAACCACATAACTACAGGTTATAATTTCACATTTAGAGATTATGTCAATTTAAAATTTCCCAACCCTAAATTCCATCAGGTATGAATCGTTATTTAAAGTTTGGCCTCTTTATTTTTTCATTCCTTCTAATATTGATAATTGGTTCCTTGGTTTACATACAGATGATTCTTCCTGATGTAGGCAATCCACCAGAGAACATGAAACTGTCCACCTCCTCGGAAACTCTTAATAGGGGTAAATATCTTGCAAACCATGTAATGATTTGCATAGACTGCCACTCTCAAAGGGATTTTAGCTTATTTAGTGGCCCTCCAATTCCCGGAACAGAAGGTTCAGGAGGAGAAGTTTTTGACCATGCAATGGGTTTTCCAGGTACATTTATTTCACCCAACATTACCCCAGCTCACTTAACCTCCTATTCAGATGGAGAACTCTTTAGACTGATAACAACCGGGGTGAAGAAAGATGGAGATCCAATCTTCCCCATAATGCCTTATGCGAATTATGGGAAAATGGATAAAGAAGACATTCTCTCAGTAATCGCCTATATTCGAACTTTGTCTCCTATTGAAAAAGTTCAGCCAACATCTGAGCCTGATTTTCCATTCAGCTTAATTATGAGAACCATACCCCAAAGGGCTGAATTTTCAACAAGACCTCCTGAATCTGATGCTATAGCCTACGGAAAATACCTAGTGAATGCAGCAGCTTGTAATGACTGCCATACCAAATTTGAAAATGGTAAATATACCGGTGAACACCTTGCTGGTGGAAGGGTTTTTAATATGCCAGATGGCAATATCTTAACGAGTCCCAATCTCACACCACATAAAACTGGACTAGGAAACTGGACGAAAGAACAGTTTATCGAAAGATTTAAACAGTATGAAGACCGGAACAAACTCGGTAAAGTTCAAGCTGGAGAAATGCAAACCATTATGCCATGGAACATGTATGCAGGCATGACCGTGAAAGACCTGGGTGCCATATACACGTACATTCAGTCTCTTAAACCAGTAGATAATCAAGTCAATAAATTCTTAAAAGCAGAAAGCTTATAAGCAGTTTAATGCTCCACCATCTATTGGAATACTTGCACCATTGATATACGCAGCAAACGGAGAGGCCAAAAAAGCCATTAGGTAGCCATATTCCTCAGGCTTCCCAAACCTTTTAGCAGGTATGGCTTGTTGTTTCTGATGCAATAAATCATCAAAATCTTCACCTGTTTCCTTCGATTGGCTTTTAATCAAGGATTCGATTCTTTCGGTTTCGAAAGAGCCAGTCAACACTGTATTCACTGTAATACCTGAGGGTGCAGCCTCCTTAGACAAGGATTTGGCCCAGCTTACAACAGCGGTACGCATGGTGTTCGACAAGATAAGGTTGGGCAGAGGCTCTTTGACAGTGACAGAGGAAACATTGAGAATTCTCCCATAACCTCTTTCTTTCATCCCATCCAAAAGCAGGTGGCTTAGATGGTGATAGGTTTTAAAAAGCAGGTCAAAAGCTTCCTGATAATCTTCGGTAGATTTCTGAACCACAGAACCAGCTGCGGGCCCATTGGTGTTGTTCACCAAAATATCTACTTCTTTACCAGCAAAAAATTGATTGGTAAGCGTTTTAAAGGAATCAAAATCTGCAAAATCCACATCCAGATAGTTATGTTCCTGACCACAGCTAACAGACAAAGTGCTTTTAGCAAATTCCAATTTTTCTTTATTTCTGGCGAGTAGGGTAACAGAAGCACCACATGCAGCCAATTGTTGTGCTGTTGCAAGTCCTAGTCCTCTTGTTGCCCCTCCTACTACTGCTTTGTATCCTTTTAAGTCGATTTTCATGGTAATGCAATTCAAAATTAAATTTTCAAGAATGAATTTAGAATTAAAAAAATCGAATACCAAAACCCAGCTAAAGTGGGGAATAAATTTATTATTCAACAAATCCTATCTTTTTTATAGGGTTTGTTGGGATTGTATTTAAATAATTAATTATATTTGTCGTACTAATATTTGGCATGACATACGAGCAATTTAGCAAATATTCATTTTTGTTGGACCGGACCGCAAGGAAGGTCAAGCAATACGCACAGCAGAAGTTCAAATTAAAAGAATTTGACATTACTGTGGACCAATGGCTGGTTTTAAAAAACCTAAATGAAAATGAAAGACTGAGCCAGACAGAATTGGCCCATTTGGTTTTCAAAGATCACCCTACTTTGACAAGGATAATAGATCTTCTTTGTAAAAAGGGTTATTTGGAAAGAATCCAACATCCGGAAGACCGAAGAAGCTATCAATTGCATCTTACTCAGGAGGGGAAGGACAAGGTGAAAGACTTAAAACCACAAATAGCCGCAATCAGGCAAAAGGCCTGGGAGAATCTCGATGAGAAGGATTTCGGAGAGTTCAAGCGAATTCTCAATACGATATACAATAATCTAGCAGAATAAATCTAACAAACACTTAATATTAGTTGTTATACTAATTATATTTACACAAACTATTGACTTTTAAAGAGGTTAACACATAAAAATCGACTTAAAGATGATTACTACTGACATTTGCATTATTGGAGCAGGCCCAGTTGGCTTATTCGCTGTCTTTGAAGCAGGGTTATTAAAAATGCGCTGCCATTTGATAGACGCCTTGCCACAAGTAGGAGGACAACTTTCGGAGATCTATCCACAGAAGCCTATTTATGATATACCAGGATACCCGGAGGTAAAAGCCCAGGAATTGGTAGACAATCTAATGGAGCAAATCAAGCCATTTAAACCTACATTTTCTTTAGGCGAGCGTGTTGACCATCTTAGCAAGCAAACCGACGGTTCGTATATACTCACTACAAGTGACAAGACTCAGGTACACGCCCAGGTCGTAATCATAGCTGGTGGACTGGGATGTTTTGAGCCTCGTAAACCAGCATTAGAGAACCTTACTGAATTTGAAGGAAAAGGAGTAACCTATATGGTGAAAAACCCAGAACAATTCAGAGATAAAAAGGTGATTTTAGCCGGGGGTGGTGATTCCGCTTTGGATTGGGCAATCTATCTATCTGATGTAGCCGAGAAAGTTACTTTGGTACATAGAAATGAAACTTTCAGGGGAGCTCCTGATTCTGCCTCAAAGGTATTCAACCTGGCCAATGAGGGAAAAATAGACCTTATTTTATCTGCTAATCTTAAAAAATTGGGAGGAAATGGTCATTTGGACACCGTTTACTTAGAAGACAAAAGCAAGTCTCAGTTTTCAATTGAAACCGATTACCTTATCCCATTATTTGGTCTAAGTCCTAAATTAGGACCTATAGCAGATTGGGGTTTGACCATAGACAGAAATGCGATAGAGGTTGATACCAGGGATTATTCCACTGGGGTAGAAAGAATCTTCGCTATTGGTGACATCAATACTTACCCAGGCAAGCTAAAATTAATCCTATGTGGTTTCCACGAGGCTGCCATTATGATGCATTCTGCATTTAAGTTTGTGTACCCTGATCAAAAATTAAGCTTCAAATACACTACTGTTAATGGTGTAAATTCATTTTAATCGTATTTTTGCAAAATGGTTACATTCACTGTAGAAGATCACGCTGGCAATCGCCAAAGTATAGAAGCCCCGGATGATATGGGCTTGAGTTTAATGGAAATATTAAAAGCATCCGAATATCCCGTTTTAGCGACATGTGGAGGAATGGCATTGTGTGCTACCTGCCATGTTGAAGTGCTAGAAGGGAAAGAAGGACTAGGAGACGCCACTGATGTGGAACTGGATCAACTTGAAGCACTTCCTGAGTATTACCCTACAAGCAGGCTAGCATGTCAGGTTAGAATCAGTGACGAACTCGAAGGTGCAGTAGTAAAACTTAGAGGAGAAGACAATTAATCAAAAAAAAGGGGAGTTTGATCTAATAAACTCCCCTATTCTATGTCTCTTATCGAAATCCTATTGATTATCAATTTTTAGCCATCTCAAAACTGTTTTTCTAAACTTTTCTTGAACAACCGGCTTAGTAAGAAATCCGTCAAAACCTGCGTTTTTCAACTCTTCTGCCTCACTTTGTAAAGCATTGGCCGTAAAGCCTACAACTGGAATTTGATTGGTATTGGGCTTAGACCTTATCTCTTTGAGCAATTCATATCCGTCTAATTTTGGCATATTAATATCTGTAATTACCAAATCAGGTATGGTCGAATTCCTAAGCAATTCCAAGGCTTCTTCCCCATTTTCTGCTTCTAATATTATTGCGTTAGGATCCAGTTTCTCCATGTATATTTTTATCAGCATGCGATTGACAGCATTGTCCTCAGCTACTAACAATTTAAATGGCTCCTTATCTTTAGGGGGAATATTACTCCCATTATGTGCTTTAGGGAATTCGGCTTTTGCATCTCTCGTTTTTACCAAGCTTTCAAAGAGCATTTCTAATTTTGATGGGGTAAAAGGTTTATACAATATGGTATTACAGCCAATGGAACTATACAAATTAATTGTTGCTTCTTGTTCTATGCTACCTACTGCGGCCACGAACCTCACTTGTGGGGTCCTGTCCTTTACAACAGTCATCATTTTTTGCATGGTCCATACACTGTTAGACCCTAACAAACTATTATTTAATATAACTAGTGCTATATTCAGGTTATTTTCTAATGCAAAAAAAGTGTCCGATACTGTTTTCACATGAGTGGCCTTTATTCCAAAACTCTCACAATTCGCTTTAAGAACTTTCCCTGACGCTTCATTTCCATCTACTATTAAAGTCTCACTAAGTTGGGAGAAGTCTTGGCTAGGTAATTTAAAATTCATTGTTTTAACTTCTAAATCAAAATAGAAATCACTTCCCTTTCCCATTTCACTTTTCAACTGAATGGAGCTCCCCAATAGTTTTAACAATTTATTTGAAATGGTTAATCCCAAGCCTGTTCCACCAAATTTCTTTGTAGTAGAAGAATCTGCTTGAGAAAAGGCCTCAAAAATCAATTGTTGTTTGCTCTTAGGTATACCTATCCCGCTATCCGATACTGAAAATCTGATATTTAAATTTTCTTGAAACTCCTCAGTATAAGGGTTCAACAGGGTTAATTTCATTATCACCTGACCTTTTTCAGTAAATTTCAAGGCATTATTCAATAAATTAATTAAAACCTGCTTAAGCTTTAATTCATCTGTTTCTATTACATCCCCAATCCTAGGGTCCAAATCAAGTATTAATTCTAAGCCTTTTTTGTGAGCCTGAAAGCTTAAAACATCCAAAATAGTTTCAAGCAACTCATGAAGATGTAATTGTTTGATATTGGTTTCTGATTTTCCAGATTCAATTTTCGCCAAATCCAGAATATCATTTATTAAATCAAGCAAAGCATTGGCAGAATTTAAAGCAGTATTGGCATATTTGGCTTGTTGTTCATTCAATTGGGTATTTGACAAAAGCTCAGTAAAACCAATAACTCCATTTAAAGGGGTTCTTATCTCATGACTCATATTGGCCAAAAACTCACTTTTGGCACGATTAGCCTCTTCCGCTTCCTCTCTAGACCGCTGAATTTCAAATTGAAAAAGTTTTTCCTGTGTGATGTCTCTTAATAAAATAATGCTTCCTACCGATTTTCTATTTTGGCCTTTTATTGAAGATTTAGAGACAAGGTACCAATTCAAATAATCCCCTACTTTGTATGAAAACTCAATCATTCTGTAGTCTTCAGAACTTGTAAGCAATTCGTGTATTTCTGGCCAATCCTTCTTAATTACCTTTAAAGCAATGTTTTGGTTAATTGTTTTTAACTCAAACATATTGGCCGCAGCAAGATTCAAGGTAATCAAAGTCCCATAAGTATCGGTAACTAAAACCCCTTCTTGCATATTGTCAAACAAAGTTCTGTAAGCAATGGGTGCAATTTTAAACAGATTGTAACGTGTCAATCCTAAATAAAAAAACAATCCTGTACCTAAGAAACTAAAAGTAATATAATCAATCAGAACAGGTCCACGACTTGTCAAATACAATAAGTAAACAAAAAAGGGTGAACAAAGCCCTAAGATCACCATAAACACTTGCTTGGAGTCAATAGGAGGAACCTCTCTTATCCTTTTTATTAATAGAAATAAACTAACAAACAAGAGAAGCAAGGTGTAGGATTGGTGTAACCAATAACCAAAACCTTTTCCTGTCACCATCATTATGAATTCCCCTTTATTTACTAGCACAAACGAGCTATAGAAATAAGTGTGAAAATCATTTGTCCATACCAATAGTAAATTAATTGCAGGCACCACAAACAACAAATACATCCTGTTTCTATTGATCCAATTCCCTCTTTCAGTATATATCAAGGTAAATAAAAGCACCAATGGAGCGAACATTACGGCCCCCAAATACATCCCCTTTAACATCAACAACTTGCTAGGGATAGTCTCCATTGTCAGTTCAAAAACATTAGAAATTGAATAGACAAAACAGGCAATCATTAATGCGGAAAAATAGGATGAGGCTTTGCCTTGTACTTCCTTCTTTAAAAAAAATATAAGTAATACTGGTGCTATAGCAACCAATACCATTAAAAGTAATACCAAATTAAAATTCAAGGTGGACAGCATAAAAAAAACAAAATATTATTATTGAAATATAAACTTTTAAAGTCAATTATTTAACATTTCAACGATCTTTTTACTTTGAAATTTTGAAGTACTTAGTTCTATATAATGTAATTAATACCTCACTGTTTTCCTTTCTAAGCACAATCAGACTGAAATTTACTATTAATCAAATGATTACAACAGAAAAACGATTCAAATTTAACTTAACATCATAATTATTTCCATTATTCAAACCCCTAAAAAAACTATTATTTAC
>TARA_R110001599_G_scaffold321586_1_pt1 | contig 50805 bp, 43 predicted proteins | sample TARA_R110001599 | Tara Oceans TARA_R110001599 (sample SAMEA4398360) | marine metagenome | biome: Polar Biome; feature: [MES] marine water layer (ENVO:01000295) within the mesopelagic zone...; material: water (ENVO:00002006), including particulate matter (ENVO:01000060) such... | reverse complement strand
TCCCGTAAACACGGGACAGGCTATCACGAATTCTATTACATAATCCGAGTTAAGGGAAGAGGCTAAAAAAATAAATAGAGAGGGAGCAAATTAGCCCCCTCTCCTTTTTTACTTATTTATAAATTTCACTTGGCCATTTGTCATTGGCTATGTTAATATCAGGAAGTATTTTGGCAGGATCAATTTCTACCTCCACTAGCTGTTTTTCAGATTTGTGTTGGTAATTCCAGCTGTCTCCTCTTTGCCATATTTCCACCGGCAACACAATGTTTTCTTTGCTACCATCAGCGTAGGTAAGCTCCAGCTTCACTGGCATTGGCACACCACCTTTATTGCTTAGAATAATCACCTGATCGTTCCCGTAAGGCACTACATTTTCTATGGCCAAATCAATATTATCTGTTCCATAAAACCAGGATTTCCAAAACCAGGAAAGGTTCTCTCCACCTACATTTTCCATGATATTGAAGAAATCATTAGGCTGAGGATGCTTGTATGCCCAGGCTTCGATGTAGGCCTTAAAAGCATTGTCGAAACGTTCCTCTCCTAAAATATACTCTCTCAAGAGCAGCAGTCCTATTGCTGGTTTCATGTAAGCAATCATCCCCAAGTTAGAAGTATTGGCTACATCAGGGTAGGTATCTATACCTTCCCTATCCTCACTGTTAAACCAATTCAGGTATTTTCTGGTTTGCTGCATACTGGATCCATACTCACCTTCATTGAATGCTATTGAACTGTAATGGTTGATAAACGAGTTGAATCCTTCATCCATCCATGCGTACCTTCTTTCGTTGGTTCCGACAATCATAGGAAACCAATTGTGTCCAAACTCATGATCTGTAACACCCCATAGTGAGCCTTCTTTGCTTTTGTAGCTACAAAAGTTCAACCCTGGATATTCCATTCCATTAATATCAGCAGCCACATTAACCGCAGATGGGTAAGGGTAAGGGTACCATTTATTGGAATAATGTTCTATAGATGCTTTGCTGTATTCGGTAGATCTGCTCCAAGCATCCTGCCCATCACTTTCTTTGGGATAAACAGACTGTGCAATGGCCTTTTTACCTTCAGGTAAGTTGATCCTGGCCGCATCCCAGATAAATGCCTTGGATGAAGCAAAAGCTACATCTCTAGCATTTTCAATTTTAAAATGCCAGGTAAGTGTTCCTTCCTGTTTGGGCCTGGTCAATTCTGGCTTGTTTACCTCCTCCTGCTTCACAAGAAACACCGTTGCATCACTATTCTTCGCCTTATCCAATCGCTCTAACAAGGTTCCATTCAGTACTTCTTTGGGATTCTGAAGAGCTCCGGAGCCAACAACAATATGGTCATAAGGCACGGTTACCATATAGTCAAAGTCTCCATAGTCCAGGTAAAACTCCCCTGCTCCAAGATAAGGTTCTATGTTCCAACCCTCCACATCATCAAAAACAGCTACTTTAGGATACCATTGAGCCAGCGCGTAAATCGTGCCATCAGCCACTTTTAATCTACCCATTCTATCCATTCCCTTTACAGGAACTTTAAACTCAAAATTCATGGATATGGTAGCTTCACCACCTTTGGCAGGAATTGGTTCATTGAAGAACACCTGCATTCTAGTATCTGTAATAATATGTTTGGAAGAAGTTGTACTTCCCCTTTTATTCAATTTTGCGGAAACATTGCTTATAGAAAAGCCTCCATCCACATCCCCGGAATACCTGTTACCTTGTATAGGGGTTGTAAGGGTTCCTCTTGAATCGGCTTTAAATCTATTTTGCTCAAGATGCATCCAAACAAAAGCTAAATCTTCCGGACTATTATTGGTATAGGTAATGTCTATTTTACCAGCAACAGTATGTTCATTTTCATCAATAGTAACAGCTATTTTATAATCGGCAGCATTTTGCCAATAGTCTGGACCTGGCTTTCCGGAAGCCGCCCTATAAGCAGAACCTTGCCTATAAGTAAATTCATTGAAATCATTTTGGTTATTGCTTGTCACCTGAGCCGAAACCCAATTGGTGGAAAACATAAGGGCTACAACCAGCCATTTGCTTAGATGATTATAATTCATATTTCTTTTTTTTTGCTAAATTAATGGAATTGAGGAACAAAAAAGAATTCATCGGTATTAATCCTTCTTTATTTCAAGCCTGCTGAAGGATAAAAAAGTTTCAATTAAGCCTGGCTAATAAAAGTTAATTTGGCCAAATCCTTTCCTTAAAATTTGAACTATCACTAAGCCATATTGAACACCTACGATCTTCGGATTTGTATTTCTAAAAATTTGAGGGGTAATTTGAACCGCAAATAACGATTTTATGAAATACTACCTAATATTTACCTTACTACTGCTTACCGTTTTAACTTCTTTTGCCCAAAATGACAGCACGACACATACCTTAGATGAGGTCATCATTAAGGAGAATAGGATGAAGATTCCCTTTTCAAAAAGTTCACGAAACATAAGTATCATCCATAGAAAAGAAATTGAAACTACACCAGCAAGAAGCTTACAGGAAATCCTATCCTTTACTCCAGGACTGGATGTAAGACAAAGAGGTGTAAGTGGAGTACAAGCGGATATAGGCATCCGTGGTGGTTCCTTTGAACAAACCCTTATGTTGGTCAATGGCATTAAACTATCAGACCCTCAAACAGGCCACCATATGGTCAACATCCCAGTACCCTTGTCAAGTGTACAAAGAATTGATGTGCTCAAGGGACCTGCTTCCAGAATTTATGGTCAAAATGCCTATGCAGGTGCAATAAACATTATCACCGAGCTTCCTGATAGCTTTAACTTACAGGCAGGCGTATACGGTGGTGATTTTGGGATGAGAGGGGGTTCTTTTCAGGCCTCCCTTCCAATAGGAAAGTATAAACAAAACATTGCCGTTTCTCATGATGCCAGCGATGGGCATTGGTACAATAGTGATTATTCAATCAATACCCTTTTCTATGAAGCAGGAATAGCCTTGACAAATACCCAAGAAATCAAGACCATGCTCTCTTTCGCCAATAGAGATTTTGGGGCCAATGGTTTTTATACAAGTTCCTTTCCTGATCAATGGGAGAGCGTTCAAACCAGCCTTGCGGCCTTCAGTCATACGCTGGAAGCAGGAAATTCTTACCTACAAACAAGGGCTTATTGGAGAAGCAATAAAGATGAATTCAGATTGAAAAGAAATGACCCATCCTTTTTTCAAAACCAACATACTACCAATGTATATGCCATTGAAATCAATGGTCGTCAGGAAACTGACTTTGGTACAGTTGGCTATGGGCTTGAAGGAAGACAGGAAAAGATCGACAGCAATAACCTGGGATTGAGAGAAAGAACCATCATGGGGGCTTTTTTAGAACACCGAATGAATTTCTCTGAATTTGGAGACATTAGAGCGGGGGTTTATTCCAATTACTATTCAGAATACGGCTGGAAACATTTCCCTGGTGCCGAACTAGGTTATCAACTCAATTCATGGCTGAGAACCTATGCCAATTTTGGTATGAGCTACCGAATCCCAACCTACACAGACCTTTATTACGTAGGCCCAACCAATATAGGCAACGATGAGCTAAAACCTGAAAAAGCCATCAATTATGAAGGGGGCTTTAAAATATTAAAAAAAGGATTCAGGGCTGAAATAGTTTATTTCAACAGACACACAGACAATCTGATAGAATGGACAAGAGCGGACACAGAATCACCATGGGTACCTCAAAATTTTAATGAGGTTACATTTCAGGGTATAGAAACTGGAGTGCAGTACCAATTTACCAATGGACAAAACGATTTTAAATTACAAGAAATAAGCATCAGTTATAATTTTATAGATGCCAATCTTATAGAGAAGGAAGGCATAGAAACCCGGTATTCTTTAACAGCCCTTCGTCATCAACTAATCACAGGCTTACAATTGGCTTATAAGGAAAATCTGGAATTGACTGCTAAAATGAGGTATATAGAAAGGATGAGTTTGGCCCCTTACTTATTATTGGATGCTCGGGTAGATTTCAACCGACTGAAGAAATTCAGCTTTTTTGCAGAAATTTCGAATATTAGCAATACAGATTATGTGGAAGCTGGAACAGTTCAAATGCCGGGGAGATGGGCAAGAGCGGGGATGAATTTCAGGCTGAAGTAATTATTTTTGGGGTGCGAAAGGAGACCTTCAATTTGATCTAACTCATTCCCTGCTTGAATTAATCCTATTAGAATGAGGCTTATTCAATTAGCGGATGGGTCAATCTTCCGAAAAGTGCCAACCTTTGTCCTGAAATATTTCCTGGACCACAATTTTCGAGGGAAAGAAGCATTGCTGGATCCTTGTAATAATTGTAAGCCATGTACAAAGCATTTATTCGGCTAGAGGTAAAGCAATGCGAACCTTTGGGGTTGTCTATGACAAAATGGTAAGCCTTGAGCAGCGAACCTGAACCATCCTTTTCTATATTATCATAAATAGTATTGTCTCCCAACCTGTGTAGGAATTCTGCATGGGCAGTAAGGTGTTCAATATAGGTCATGGTATAATGGGTTCCACTTCCATCGGAGGGCAGATGGTCTCCGTCTATGGGATCATCGCCTCTACGGATTTCTTCGGGAATAGCACCATTGGATAAAATCCCCCAAAGGCCAACTTTCGCATCCAATTTCCATTCTTTAGTTGTTTTCTGCCGGCCTATCTGAAGCCTATTATGTGCAACAAAGGCCTCTTTAGGACTTAACCTTATTACTTCAGGGCTAATTTCCTCTAGCCTCCATTCTGTATGATCCATCAGGTAATAGGCAATCAGGGCAGCAGAAAATGAGCCTGCTACACCCCAATTATTCTTTCTATAGCGACTTGCCCAAGCCACTTTAGGGTACATGACATCCTTTAACCAGACTTGGTATTTTAACTTATCGGCCGGAGTCCATTTCGCCCAACCTTCTAAAAGATCTGCAGCATAAATATAAGGGGTACCTCCTCTGGAAAGGTTTAAAATTCCCTGTGCGCCCCAATGAAATTCCTTTTCTTCCTCATTTTGATAATTGTAGGTACTAGTAAGGTCTAAAATTAGTTTTTTGGCTTTTATAGCATAGGATTCATCCCCAGTCAGGTGCCATGCAATGGCCAACCCATATACGAGTTTGCCTCCTGTTGAGCTTAATTGAATAGGGTTAGAAGAACTCCTACCCACAATTTTCACCTCTTCAGGCAAGTCCTCCCACTGTGCAGACGCCTTATTCAAATCGTTTATAAAGCTCAGGAATTCAATCACATTGGTACGATAGGGTTCTATTCCCATATCAGCCTTTTCTTTAATTTCCAAGAGCTCTTTAGGAGAAACCAAAATCCCTATAGACTCATTTTGAGGGATGCTACTTTCGCTATCAGGCATTTGCTTGAAGCTTAAACTGGTAATAACCAGGACAGACAGAAGGGAAATAATATGGCTCATGTAAATATAATGTTTCTGTGTTCAGTGATTTCAAACTCCCCATAAAGATATTGGTTTTAAGCACTTTTTTACCTAAATCATACAAAAGCCTCAACCAATGGACTTGAACCATTAATTGGGGCTTTACCCACATCTAAAATTTAGACATGTACTTTTCTTTATTTTTTCCGTGCTTCCAAATAAGCATCCAGGTATTTTTTGTCGTTTTCATCGCTGTCTCCATATTTTTCGCGAAGCTCTACTAGCCTTTCATGCATCATGGTTCTAACTTCTGCATATTCCGGATCGTCATATACATTGTTCATCTCAGAAGGGTCCTCTTTCAGGTCATACATTTCCCACTCGTCAATGTCATAATAGAAATGCATCAATTTGTATCGGTCTGTAGCCACTCCATAATGACGCTTTACCATGTGTACAGAAGGATATTCATAGTAAGTATAATAGACTGCATCCCGCCATTCACCTGATTCTCCACTCACCAATTTCCGGAAAGATTCTCCCTGCATTTCTTTAGGGGTAGCTACACCTGCATAGTCAAGAAATGTAGGTGCAAAGTCTAAATTTTGAACCAGCTTGTCGATTTTGGTTCCTGGTTTTATTTCCTTAGGATACCGCACCAAAAGAGGCGTTCTAAAAGATTGCTCATACATGAAGCGCTTGTCAAACCAACCGTGCTCACCAAGGTAAAATCCCTGATCAGAAGTATAGACAACGATGGTATTCTCAGCCAAACCATTGGCCTCCAAATAATCCAGAACTTCACCTACACCATCATCCACTGACTTGATTGTTCTAAGGTAATCTTTTATGTAGCGGTTAAATTTCCAGTGAGCGATTTCTCTCTTTTTCTCAGCACTGAAAGTAGATTCATCTCCCTGACCAAAGGCCTTTTTGAAGGCTTCGTTTTTAGGATCATAGGCCGCTTTCCATTTGGCAAGTTGCTCTGGATTAAAACGCTTTAATTCATTGGCAAAACCAGTACTGTCACCATAAGGATCCACTTCCATTTTAAAATCATGTCCCCATCGGGCATGTCCATCTATTTCCATCTCCTGCGTTTTAGCGGCAGTTCCTCTACCCGCATAGTTGGTTTCCTGGTCAAAGTAATTGGCTGGAGGAGTAAAGTCCTTATCATCGTACAAGGTCAGGTATTCTTCTGCCGGCTTCCAGTTTCTATGAGGTGCCTTTTGATGGTACATCAAGGCAAAAGGTTTGTCCTGATCTCTACCACTCTTTAGCCATTTAAGGGCCTCAATAGTGGTAATGTCTGTCACATAACCCTCAAACCTTGTTCGCTTACCATCTACCAGAAAGTCCGGGTTATAATAATTGCCCTGACCGGGCAAAACCATAGAATAATCAAAACCCTGAGGCAATCCATCCAAGTGGATTTTTCCAATAAGAGCGGTTTGATACCCATTGGCTTGTAATAGCTTAGGGAAATTGTCTTGATTCCAATCAAAGGGCTGCACATTATCTACCTTACCGTTAATAAAACTGTGCTTACCTGTTAAAAGCACAGCTCTGCTTGGTGCACAAATGGAGTTGGTTACTGTTGCTCTTGTGAAAATAGCTCCTTCATTAGCTATCCTATCAATGTTTGGCGTTTCATTTAAACCATGCCCATAAGCACTAATGGCCTGATAAGCATGATCATCAGACATGATAAAGAGAATATTCGGAGGTTTTTCATCCTCCGACTCCTGCACTTTGGTATTACATGACATGGCCAAATAGGCAATGGCTACCATGTAAAAGATTAATTTGAGTTTACAAAAATTCATTTTATTTATTGTTTAATTGTTTCAATTCTACCAGGTTCACGTCTATTTTCCCCAGCTATATTCATCAAATCATCCCCCATATCTGCTCGAACTTCCTCTGCCAATAATGACAGTTCGGCAACAATATGTGTATTATCTTTTTTGACATCGTAGCGTTCTCCAGGATCCCTTCGTAAATCATAAAGCGCCAAATCTGTTTCTACCTGCCTTGTCTCACCATTTACCCCTTCTCTACCTGGTGTAGAAAGGCCATAAGTACGATGGGAATGTGGAAAAACTAGTTTCCAATGGCCTTTCCTAATGGCTTCTAAAGCATTTTGCTGATAATAATAACTAAATGTTTCACGAGGATTGGCATCAGGTACATTCTCCCATAAATCAAGGATGCTTATCCCATCGATCTTTCTATCAGGTAAGGACACATTCAAAATCTCAGCAAAAGTCGGAAAAAAATCAATGGTAGCTGCTAATTTATTGTTTATGGTACCAGCAGGTATTCTCTTTGGCCATTTTACAATACAAGGAACACGCTGTCCCCCTTCGAAACTGGTACCTTTCCCTTCTCTTAACCCACCAGCAGATCCTGCATGCTCACCAAAGTTTAGCCAGGGGCCATTATTATCATTTACTGATTAATTAGTGGCGAGTACTCCCCCAAACTTCTAACGGAAAGTAGAAAACCTATTAGATGATCCAATTTTAATCTTAAAAATGGGCAAATTAATCATCCTTTACAAAAGAAATCTTGAAGAAATAACCCCGATGTTGATAAAGTGCTTAAGCGTGTAAATCAACAATGAATCCAAGTGCACCATATCGGGGTAGAAGTTACCTAAACTCACACTAGAATGTACCTCCAAATGGGAAGTGTTCTACATGTTGATTTTTAAAAAGCTTTAACAGCAATTTAAATTGGAAAAAAACTAGATTTATTTTTGCAACATTAAAATTTAACCCTACATTTGCAATCCAAATCGGGTGATTTACCACTACCAAATGCTTTAAGTGTACTTCATACCGCCAGGTTAATTTGTTGAAAAAAGAATAATTAAGAGGTTAAAAGTAACCTAAAATTAATTTAATATTTTGGGAGTTTAGCTCAGTTGGTTCAGAGCATCTGCCTTACAAGCAGAGGGTCGGGGGTTCGAATCCCTCAACTCCCACATTAAAGTCTTTGAAAGAAAAAGGCTTAACAAAAAATTAAATTGATAACATTTTGGGAGTTTAGCTCAGTTGGTTCAGAGCATTCCGATTTACATCGGAAGGGTCAGGATTTCGAAAAACTTGGGCTAAATTGAAGATTCATTCGGTAAAAGTACCGAGAGATTTGAGTAATTAATAATAAAAATATTGGGAGTTTAGCTCAGTTGGTTCAGAGCATCTGCCTTACAAGCAGAGGGTCGGGGGTTCGAATCCCTCAACTCCCACATCAAGCCTTTATCTAAAAGGCTTTTTTTATTTATGGACTGCCACTTTTATATATTGTTTTCCGCATCCAAAAACCGATATTATATCGGAGCGACCTGCGATGATCTTAAAGAAAGAGTCCGCAAGCATAATTCCAACCATAAGAAAGGCTTTACCGGAACAGTGAATGACTGGAAGGTGGTTTATTCTGAAGACTTTAAAACTAAAGAAGAAGCCTTTTTCAGAGAGCGAGAAGTTAAAAGATGGAAAAGCCGGAAGAAGATTGAGACGCTTATAAGTTCAAAATGACATTTGGTTCAGAGCATTCCGATTTACATCTGAAGGGTCGGGGGTTCGAATCCCTCAACTCCCACATCAAGCCTTTTTATTAAGGCTTTTTTTATTTAAGGCCTACCACTTTTACATACTGTTCTCAGATCTGGCCTAAAGGCTCATGGATTGGGATGAAATGACTTTCTCTGTTAGTGAAAAATTGAAAGAGAAGAATTTTTAAAGATTACTTTCACCGTCAGGTTTGCTTTATTAATACAAATCAACTTCTATCAAGTTTATGGTGTACCCTCTTGTTTACCACAGGACTATAGGGGGAAATTTACTTAGTAAAAGCTTTGGTAAATCCCATTTAGCTACTGATCGTTTTCATTTTAGAAAAATCGTTATGTTGCTGTTCATTTTTTTTTGACAATCTAAATTAACCAAAGACTTTTAGCAAAAAAAGACCACCCGATGGGTGGCCTTTACACAGTTCATATATTGATTATTATATCTTCATGAGATTATAAATCCAGCTCATAGTAAGAGCGCTGTCCATTTGGATAAACTCCCAAAATGATTACCTCTTCGCCTTTATAATTTTTAAGGGCTTTGATCACATCTTCACCACTAAGGATTTTGGTTCTACCTATTTTAGTGATAATAAAGCCTTCCTGAACACCCGCATCTTTCCATAACTTGTTATCTATAGAGGTAATTGTTGCTCCACCCTCCAATTCAAGCCTTTCTTTATAATCCGCTTTTAGGTCTTCAAATACCACACCTTCAAACTCAGTGATTTTAGGGAGTACCTTAACTACCACCTTGGTATCACCAGATACATTCTTAAGTGTAGCCATTGCAGTCATTTCTTTACCGTCACGAAGGAATTTAACATTGATTTTGTCGCCAGGTCGCTTCCTTGCTACTCTTTCCTGTAGAGTAGAAGTAGTGTAGGTATCTGCTCCATCAATGCCAATGATAATATCGCCTCTTTGCAAACCAGCTTCTTCTCCTCCACTACCTTCTCTAACTTCCTCAACGAACACTCCTCTGTCTGCTTTGATTTCCTCACCTATTGATTCTTGAAGGTCTGCATTTACATCCCTAATAACCACACCTAATAAGCCTCTTTGAACAGCTCCAAATTCTAAAAGATCATCCATCACCTTTTTAGCAATGCTACTTGGAACTGCAAAAGAATATCCGCTAAACCCACCAGTTCTGGAAGCTATGGCTGTATTGATACCAATAATTTCACCATTAAGATTTACCAAAGGACCTCCTGAGTTGCCAGGGTTTACAGCAGCATCCGTTTGAATAAAGGACTCAACTTGTAAATTACTCTCATCTCTAAGAATTCCAATATTTCTTGATTTTGCACTTATAATACCCGCAGTGACCGTTGAATTCAATTCATATGGATTACCTACTGCCAAAACCCATTCTCCAATTTGAGCCTGATCAGAGGAACCAAAAGGAATAAAAGGTAAATTATTAGCTTCAATCTTTAATAAAGCAAGATCTGTTGTTGGATCTGTACCGATAACCCTGGCCGTAAACCTTCTATTGTCTTCCAATGTAATTTCTACCTTGGAGGCATTCTCAATTACGTGATTATTGGTTACGATATATCCATCTTCAGAGATAATTGCACCAGAACCTGTACTTCTGCCTTCTCTAGGCTTAGACTCGCCTCTAGGGGACCTGAAGCCAAATAACTCCTCCATTGGGTCTACCCCTTGCTGGCTTCTACTCATCGTCACTGTACTCCTGACATGAACAACAGCTGGCGTTACCTGGGCTGCTGAAGCCACAAAATTAATCCCTTCTGGAACCACAAACTTGTCATCATTAAGCCAATTCACCAAACTGGTATTTTGCTTTTCAGTAAAGTTTGTAGATGATTCTTGATTTGTTTGTAAAAACCCAACACCAAGCACAGCTACTAATCCTCCAATTAAAGAAGCTAGCACGATTCCCAGGAAAAACTGTTTTCTATTCATTGTATACCTTTCTTTTAAATTATATCAATTAACACAAATTTTGTTTCTTATGTTACTTCTAAAACGATGCCAATTGGAAATTAGGTTTGCTATTTAACAGCATTTAACAAAAAAAGAAAAATTTCTTTTAATTTATTCTTAAATAAGTACTAATTACCAAATAAACAATACATTCATCGTAACTAAGACTGCTATCCTGTCACTTTTAAACAACAATTTGTCATAAGAAAAAGTTAAATTAATCTGAATTTAATTTCCAAGACCTATTAATAATGCCTCCACAGTAACTCAATGAGGTTTTAGACTAGTTAATTCTATTATAGAATTACCATTGTAAATCATTACAAACTAAGTAGCACTCACCAGCTAAACAAAAAAAGCTATTCTGAATGGCTTCTGAATAGCTTTTTTTTAAGTCTGTTAAAAGTACCCAGTTTAGGTTAGCCCTTATTATCCATGGATCCAGATCAAAATACCCGATCAACACCTTTAATATATTAATCGTGCACCACCAAAACCTAGCTCCTTACTTTTTAATTATTGACTTGAAGGTCAGCCCCTGTGGTTGACTTTTGCTGTTGGGGAAGATCAAACTAAAGAGGAATCCAATTATCACACAACTCAATACTCCTATAGCTCCATAGAGGTATCCATTAACATCTGTGAATTTGCTTACCAGAAAAGTAATACCTGCACCTGAAAGAGTGCCAATAATCACCCCAAGAGAATTGGCCCTTTGACTGAAGATCGCTAGAATAAAAACTCCGGCCAAACAGCCTCCAATCATCCCTAATAACTTCTGAAACAAATCAAAGATAAAACCTACCTCAGTAGCTGCAATCCAGACAGCTGTCAAGGTGCCAAAAACACCCATAATTATGGTTATTGTCTTAGCTAATTTCAAGTATTCTCTGTCTTTGAGTCCAGGTTTTATGTATTTGTGGATATCCGTAATATAGGCAGTAGCGATACTGTTCATGCTACTGTCTAGAGATGACATACTCGCAGCAAAGATCCCGGCTATGACCAAGCCTGCAATTCCTATCGGAAGTTCAGCAACAATATAGTAGGGTAAAAGCTCCTCAGGATTAGCGCTACCTATTTTTTCAGGATTGGTAAGGTAGTAGACGAAGAGAACAGTTCCCAAGCCAAAAAACAAAAATATACCTGGAATAGTGATAAGACCATTTGTCCATAAGCTCTTCTCCGCCTCTTTTTCATCTTTCACGGTCAAATACCTCTGAATCACCACTTGATCTGAAGAATAAGGGATTAAATTTAAAAAGAAAAAGCCTATAATGGCCACCCAAAAAACAAGCTGTGTATAATCCCATGACCAGTCTATAAGCTTAAACTTCTCAAATTCCATTCCCACCTCTATCACAGTAGGAAAACCTCCGTCTATATTGGCTATTGCTATGAAAATGGAAAGAAGCGCTCCCCCTAGCAATACCACAACCTGAATAACATCAGTCCAAATTACAGCTTCCATGCCTCCCATTACGGTATAAATGGTACTGAACACGCCCATAATGGCAATACATAGAAAAATATCCATATTGGTAACCGACGAAATTGCAATGGCAGGAAGATAAAGCACTACTCCCATTCGGGCCAATTGAAGCAAAATAAAGGTCAGACTTCCTAACAAACGAACCCTGATATCAAATCGTAATTCCAAGTATTGATAGGCCGTGGTAATGTTTAGTCTTCTAAAAAAAGGTAGATAATATTTAATGATTAAGGGTACGATCGCTAAAATCATAAATGAACCAACTGCCAAGCGCCAATTGGTGGCATATACGATGACAGGTACTGCCATAAAGGTAATGGCACTTAATTGGGTACCATATATACTCAAGCCTGCGGCCCACCATGGAATTCGCTTTCCGGCAAGGAAATATTCCGTGGTCGTATTTTCTCTTTTGGAAAAATAAAAACCAATTCCGAGCATACAGGCCAAATAAGCCCCTAAGGTAGTCCAATTGGCCCATCCAAATGGGTTTTGCGTCTTTAAAGCCATCACCTTAGGCGACCTAACTCCAGGTCCTTTTTCCCCATTTGGAACTACCCAATAACCTTCCCAATAAGTAGAAGGAGCAGTCACTCTGGATGTACCCTCTGGCATATCTCCCATTTCCACCCATTCCTCAGCATTGGTATTGTAAGCCAGCATTTTATCCAAAAAGCCAGGATGGCTTGCAGGATCTGTATGCAATAAGGTTTTTTCATCCAAACCTCCTGCAATTAAAATATGATCTCCTCCCAGACTGAAAGCCGGTGAAGGTGCTGCGGCAACTCCTCTAGGCAAATCTTCTAATTTCTTCCAAGTCCCTTGATTGGGTAGATCTCCGGGTGTAAACCTATAAGCATCCTTTAGCAATGTTCTGCCTAAACTTTCGTCTGCATTTTTAAACAGCCCAAAACCACTAAAAATATAAAAAGCCTCTTTATGTGAAGCGGCCACGGCTTGGATCCTGGCTTCTCCCGGAAATTGAGGCCCTTCTTCCCACTTCATCTCGCTCCTTTTTTTCTTTAAATCAAGAAAATAAAACTTAGCTTCTGCCAGACCGGTAGGCGTTTTCTGTCCCCCCAACACATAAAACACACCATTCACAATAGTGCCCGTCATGCTCGCCAAAGGCACAGGTAGCTGGGGATAATCATTTTCCAAAACTACTTCTCCATTCCTATAAGTCAGGCTAATAACCAAACTAGTGTGCCCCTGAGCATCATTCCCACCTATTACCCATACCTTATCATTATAACTTCCTGAAACTGAATAAGCGAGAGGTTGAGGTAGCTTTTGCGCGGAAAGTACCCAGCCAGTCTTTTTGCTTTCCATAAAGAAGATCTCCTCATACCATACTTTCTCTCCACCTTCCCAAGGCCTTTTATCTGGAAAGTTAGCTCCTCCACCTACCAATAAGGCACCGTTACTTACTCCGGCAAACATACCCGCAAATCCCTCTTTATCCGGAATGGAAGGTAATTCCTCCCATTTCACTTCTTTACTAACTGCTTGAAAAACTACAAATATTAAAAATAGGCTGACAAATAAGGATTTTTCCAGAGCTGAATTCATTTGACTTTTAATTATTGATTTTTTTAAAATTAGTGTAGACTTATTGGGTCCCCTTTAGAAGCAGAGTCAAAAGCAGCAAATACTACTTCCATGACTTTTAAAGTCTGCCTACCAGATGCTGCTGGCTCTCTATTTTCTATGATGGCATTCGAAAACTCCTCCCATTGTTGAACCAATGCTTCATTCATCCAATCCTTGGAAAATGAAGCTGGGAGAAGTTGATAATTTTGATCCTTTCCCAAGAAAGCACCTTTGGTATTGTCTATTTTCAAACTCCCTTTATCCCCATTAAAATCAATGCAAATATCATTTACACCATTTTTAAACCCAGAGTAATGCAGGGATGCTTTCTGCCCATTTTTAAAGTCCAGTAAAATTACTCCGCCATCATCTACCTCATCTTCATGAAAAACATTGGTCATTGTAGCGTACACCCGACTAACCTCAGAGGGAATCAATGCACAAAGGGCGTCAAGTTGATGAATGGCTACGGTGAGCAAATACCCGCCCCCGGAGGCCTTCTTCAAATGCCAATCCTTCCGATCTCCATGTTTCCAAAAGGATATTGAGGTCGCTTTGGTCATGAATATTTCACCTATTTCACCTGAAGCGATGCATTTTTTCGCAGCTATAAATGATGGAGAAAATTGGGCTACTTGCCCTATCATTAACTTTACCCCTGATTTTTCACAAGCTTCATAAATGGCTTTACAATCTGAATAGGTTGAAGCCATGGGCTTTTCCAGCAAAATATGCTTACCTGTTGCAGCTGCCTCAAGCGCAATCTGTGTGTGCAAATGGTGAGGAGTAGCTATAAGGACAGCGTCTATTTCTGGGTTATTAATTATCTGATGGTAATCTGTGACTCCCTTGAGTTTGTATTTGTCTGTAAGCAGGGCTAAAGAAGCCGCATCTCTTCTACAAATAACTTTCAAAGACAATGAAGGGATTTTTTCTATGGCCTCAATATGTCTTGAGCTAAAATTCCCTGCGCCTATAATTCCTATACCTATCATTTTCCTTTGGTTCCGTAAATTCAATTCAATGGCATACCTTCTATACCAATATTGATCCTGCTTAACCTACCCGGACCAGGCTCTCCAAAGCCGCCTGTAACCCAAAGATCTCCTCCGCTAAAGCAGAGATTACTGGTAAGAGGAATACCTGAATCATAACTCGCTAACAATACTCCATCTTCCGACAGCACTTGAATGGCCTGCATCCCATAATGAGCAACCCACAGCCTACCGTCTTTATCCATCGCCAAACCGTCTGGAAGATTTCCTGTCTCCTTATTGGTGTCGTTATATGGTAGGGTAGCCATCACGGTCAGGTAATCAGCACTTGACGATGGAAGATTTAGGTTGATTTTAAGTATTCTGTTTTTGTAACTTTCAGCGATATACAAAAGATGGTTTTCTATATTGTAAACAATGCCATTGGGGAAATCTATCCCGGTGGCAACAACCTTAGCATCTCCATTCCAAGCTACAAAATACACATGCCCATTGTCTCTTATTGAATCTGTGAAAAAGAAACCTTGGTCCGTATGCACTGCAATATCATTCGGACAGGTAATTTTCACCCCATCAATTCGATCAGGGGATACTTCTCCTAACAATTTTCCTTTATGGTCATACCTGACTATCCTTCCCGTTAAACTATCACAGAGCAGGTGATTTCCGTTGGCCATGATTGCTTGTCCATTAGGACGTTTTCCTTTGGCCCACAATTTAGGTTCCCCGTCTTGGTAACGGTAGATCCCTTCCCCTGCAAGATCAGTATAATAAAGGAAACCATCTTCGCCAAAGACAGGCCCCTCCGTATAAAAATCCAAGTCCAATATAATTTGCGCTTTGATATTTTTAGGATCAGGAAGTTTATTGTGTAAATGGTTTCCTTCATTCATTAACCTTATATTTTATCCAATGGAAACAATGGTTTTCTACGATGCTTATACGTTAAGCTAGCCATATCTGCTCTGGTCACACCTGGAGTGTTGGCCCTCAATATGGTTTTACAAACCGACTGATAAGCGGCCAATGGTGCGTTGACTCCTTTGGCGACCAATACATCATAAGATGCTGGATCTATATCAAAATGAAGTAATTGCTGAAGACTGAATGGAACAATACGTAAAGAAGTCAACATAATTGTTTGGCCGGATTTACTGGTAACAATGGCTGTTTCCCCCATATTGAAGTTGACTTGCCCACCATGTCTCGGTTCTTTTTCGGTGAATTTCCCATCAACGATTCGCTCCAATTTTACTTCCAAAGACATGGTTTCACCATGTAGTTTGTCTGTTTTTGCACCTATATCTATAGCGTAATAGCCTTCTGGATTAACCGATTTTAATTCAGCGACTGCTTCTGGATCATAAATACACACAAAACCTTTAGTTCCTGGACAGGATTCCAATACTTGAAGCAAGAAGGTACTGTCTGCAGGTGATCCCCCTCCTACATTATCTCCCATATCCAATATCAATAGCGGTTTTTCGGCCTTATCGATATGTGCCGGCAGCTCTTCCAAACCAATTTTCTTTCCAGAAAAATCTTCATGGTTTTTAAGCAAATATTCGTTTAATATCGCCGCTTTATTTTTGGCTAGGTATTTATCATTATTGGTAATCACAATAAAGCTGGTTCCCATTTCTGGAACATCAGCATAAGGAAAACCTAACACTACATTCGTTGACAATACCCCTGGATCATCCTGAACCTCTCTTGCCAAGGCAAATAAGGTTTTGCAAGGGTCTGACCCTGTATGCTGCATTTCAATGCTTATTGCCACTTTAGTCTGCAAAAGGACCATTTCTGGCTTGATTTTACCTTTAAGCGTATCCACCATTAGGACAGCCGCAGCTTTTCCTACGTCTCTCTGATCCACATGCGGGTTGGTTTTATAAGCTACAAGCGCATCCACTGCTTTCACCATGGCCTTACTCAAGTTGCAATGTGGGTCTATGGTGCCAATAATAGGCATGTCCTCCCCCAGAATCTCACGAACCATGGTTAACCAATGCCCATCAAAATCCAAATAAGGCACACTTACTCCCGCTCCATGCGGTACAACCATCAAGCCATCTAATGCTGGAGCTTCCTTCACAGTACGCTCCACTTCTTTGATTAAGCGATTAGCTGTTTCTTCCTCAATAATTCCACCTGGAGTGGCTTCTCCATAAAATAAAGGAACAAGCTCTATATCTTCTTCTGCACTTAAGATTTCAACCATTCCTCCAATTTCATGAAAGGCATCTCGATATTCATCAATGAGATCCTGTCCATACATAAGGTGGCCATTTACAAAGTCCTTCCAGGTAGTCTGCTGATCCAAAAAGGTATTGGACTCATGGTAAACACCAACAATACCAATTCGTATTTTCGAACTATTTGACATAAGCAACTAAGTCTACTTCAAATTTTAAAAGAGTTCCCAAACAACCAATCAAGGTAGTTCTAGCAGGGAAAGGAGCCTGAAAATACTCCTTATAAATGGCGTTAAACTCGGCCAGGTCCTCTTGGTTTCCTACGTAGTTTCTCACCTGAACCACATCACTAAAATCTAACCCAGCTGCAGCTAGAATTTTTTTAGCGTTATCGAATGATCTTCTAACTTCATTTTCAAATGTGTCGTTTACGATTTTTCCATTTTCATCAACAGAAGCCTGGCCAGAAACGAAGACCATATTGTTTACTTTTAATGCCGGAGAAAAAGGCAATGGACTACTTGGAACACCTTCTCCTGAAATAACTTCTTTATTTACCATAATTTCTTAATCGTTTTTCTATGATTTGTTTTACCCTAATTTAACCGGGTGAATTTTAAATACAATTTACAAATCTGATCAGTCATATATTATTTTAAAACCAGATTATACAAATTAATTCTTTATAGGCCTGTCCTGAACTTTTCTCAGGGCCTGCCCTGAATTTTTATCAGGGCCTGCCCTGAACTTTTATCAGGAAAATGATAAAACCACATGAGAACCAGACTATATATCTGATTCTCATGTGATTTCACCATGTATTAGGAGCTATACCCTAATTCGAGTTTAAGCACCTATTTTTGCTGCTTTTACAACTCTATCAATCAATTCTTCCACCTTCTTGTCTTCCCAGACTTTATTGGTATTACCTACTGGCGCTATAGAAGCCCCAATATCCACTCCATACCTCATTTGAATAGCTTGTCTAAAGAAAGTCCAGATATTTGGTAAGGTTTCAGCAATTACCTCCTGAAAAACCAGCATGAAGTCTGTTGCCAATGCCACATCCCCTTTTATAAATGCATCTCGAACATGCTTACACTCAGGTTCGAAAACATTATAATAAGAGCCAATAGCACCATTTGTACCACATAAGACTGCATGGCACATCAATTCATCTGCTCCACTAAAAAGCACCAACTTACCTTTTGAACTGTAAGAGATGGTACTTATCTCCAGAAGGTTATTTGTAGTCAATTTCATACCTACCATATTAGGCATCTTGAGTAATTTATTTACAAAACCACCCAAACCATCTGAAAAGCTGGTAGACCCCAATTGGTAAGGAAAGAAAGGCAAATCCGTAGCCGTAGCAATAGACTCATAATGTGTTAATGCCATCCCTGAGCTTCCGTCAGTAGGACCGTAATATACAGGCGCAACAGAGGAAATACCATCAACTTTACACTGAGCGGCATGCTTGGCTAAACGTACAGACTCTTGTGTGGTCATGGAACCTACTTGTACTATAATCGGCACTCTGCCCGCATTGACATCTGCAGTAATCTCAGTCACTTTGTTTCTGTCAGCTTCACTAAGCAAAAATCCTTGACCTGTTGATCCAAGTAAATACAAACCGTCTACACCCTGAGCTATTAAAACATCTACCCACTTCTCTAATTGCTTAAATTCAGGACGACCATTGCCCCCCATTGGAGTAAGCATCGCTGGCCATACCCCTTTCAGATTTTCATACATATTGATTTCTTTAACTATTTAATTGCAAAATATTGATCCATTTCTCTATAACTACTTAAATAACTCACTGGATTTTGGACAATCAAATTGTCAGTGGCTTCGGGATCCTTAAATCCACTTCCAGAAACGATACATACTGCATTGGCATTTTTGTCCAGTTCACCGGAGGCAATCGCCTTCATGCATCCTGCCAAAGCTACCGCACCAGCAGGCTCTGTATATATCCCTTCTTTAATCGCCAATAATCGCTGACATTCAAAGGTTTCTTCATCACTCACCAAGAAACCATTCCCTCCACTTGCCTTACATTCCATTAATGTCTCGGTACCGTCGATTACATTGGCTACCTGAAGCCCACTCACTTTAGTGGTTGCATTTTCTACAGCCTTGGCTTCTTTCAGGCCTTTTCTTAGATTTCCGGCAATCGTATCATTCCCTTCTGGTTGCACACAATGCACTCTCGGAAGTTCAAAGGCTTCATTTTGGTTTTTCCATGACTGAAAGCCTCTGGCAATGGCCAAAGCCAAACCTCCGCCACCTGAGGGAACAAATACATTGCCCACTCTATCTAGGTCTTCTGCCAACTCAAAGCTAATCGTTTGTACGCCTGTCATTCCCACAGGACTGTACTTAAAAGCACTTACTTGTAAGCAAGTATTGTTTTCGACAGCTACTTCACCAAGCTTCTCAAAAATCTTCTCACTTACATCGCTGTTTTTACCGAAGTCTTTGATCACATACAAAGAGGCACCATAAGCCCTCATTTGTTTTAACTTGCCTTCTGGCGCTCCCTCTACTATCGCAATTTTGCAGGGAATACCTGCTGCAGCCGCATAAGCAGCGAGTGCCGCGCCAGTATTCCCACTGGAAGTAGCCAAACACAATTTACCTTGGTTTGCCAAAACATCTGCTATAGCAAAAGCTGCAAAGCGATCTTTGTAGGAGCCTGAAGGATTGGAAGATTCCAGTTTGAAGTAAAGGTTTGGAAAACCCAATTCAGGTCCAATTTGCCTAGATTTAATCAAGGGCGTATTACCCTCCCCCAATGAAAATGGGGCTATTCCTTGGGGTAAATTTAATAACGGTGTGTATTTGCTTATTCCTTTCAAAATTCGTTGGGGAATTGTAGTTTCTTGTTTTTATAACTATTGAAATTATGGGCAAATCCTCCATCGATAACCAATGAAGTCCCATTTACAAATGAGGCATTGTCAGAAGCCAACCAGAAAACGCCGTTGGCAATTTCCTCAGGAGAGGCACTTCGTTGCAATGGTGTCATGTCTTCCATTTCATCCACCAGGCTTTGACTCACATCAATGCCTTCGGTATCTTTGAAATTACTGCTCATGGCTGTGGTTACATTCCCAGGACAAACCGCTACTACTCTGATACCTGATGGCCCATACAAAGCAGCCATTTCATAGGTTAAGCTCAATAGAGCACCTTTTGCAGCAATATAAGCTGGGCTTGAACCTCCTGCTCTTTCAGCCATAACACTGCTCAGATGGACTATTACTCCTCCTTCGCGCCCAGATGCCATCTTTTTTGCAGCCAATTTTGACAGAAACACCGGAGAGGTGAGACAAATCTTTAAGGTCTTTTCCCAATTTTCTCTGGAAATAGTATTCAAAGTCTCGATGGTTCTCCAAGCTGCATTGTTAATTAATACATCTATTTTGCCCCATTTACTATATGTCACTTCCACGATTTCATCCACAAAATCATCTATGGCCAGATCTCCATCCAAAACCAATACATTCTCTGGTTTAGAAAGAGAAGCCGCTGCGGCCTGTAATTCATCTTTGTTTTCTGAAACCATGGCAACAAAATCCCCATTGGCAATAAAAGCTTCTGTAATCGCTTTGCCAATGCCTCTGGATGCTCCGGTAACTATTACTACTCTTGGCTTATTTTCAACTTCACTTTTCATTGATTCCTTTTTATTCTATGGGTAAAATACCAGCAAGGGCATCCCCTGCTTTGGCCATCGGTACGGCCCGTTTTAAAAATACCAACCCGGATTTTTGTGCCAGTATAGCTGCTCCTTTTTCCCCACTCTCTCTTAATAGGTAACCCAACTTGTCACCTTTGGTAACAAGGTCTCCTAGATTAACAGTGGCGACAAATAAACCTTCTTCAGGGGCAGGATGCATCACCTGCAAATGCCCACTTCCAGGCGTATTGTCTTCAATAAAGTATTTAGGTTTATCGGGGGTGACTTGATTTTCCAACATGCCAAAGTACTTTAAAACATTCAAGCACCCAGACACCAGACTATCCACGCCTTCAGTACGGTAGTCACCACCCCTATACTCAGTATAAATCGCCGGTACATTGGCATCTCTAGCCACTGACAAGGTTCTACCCTCCAATTCAGGACTTGTACCCCAAACAATCGGCAAATTAAAAGCCGCTGCCATGGCTCTCTGCTTTTCCAAAACTTTGGAATCCTGATGCAGCATATATCCAGAAAGGGGAGAAATATCAAACAAGTTGCCTCCCGTATGCATATCAATAAAGAAATCTGCTTTCCTGATCAGCTCACTAATTTCGGCAGCAACTTTTTCTGTAACCGTCCCTTCTGTATTTCCAGGACAAGTCCTGGCAAGATCCAGGTTGTCTTCGCCTACACGTGCTCCTGAAAAATAAGCATTTCTATTGGTAATGGGCACAAGGGTAACTGTACCTGCAATTAGGCTCCCCTGCAACTGATCGATTAATTTCATCACCGCCAATACCGGTTGGTATTCATCCCCATGGACTCCAGCAATTATAAGCCCATTTGGACCTTTTGAAGCCGACTTGATCACATGCGTCGAAAATAATTCAGCCATCCTTTTTATTGATTTCTTAACTTTCTAATTCTAACTATTTCTTGGCTAATTTCCTCCGCCATAAGTGCATGTCCCTTATCATTGGGATGCACCCCGTCCAATAATATTTCTTCCGCTCTATTTTCCTTACCATCATAATAGTCGTAAAACAGCTTGAAATTATCCAACAGACCTGTATGGTGTCGTTTAGCCAATTTTTTAACCACTTCTACATATTGTTTCAACCTAACATTCTGGTATTCCGGATATTTTCCTCTTAGTCCATTTGGAGCTATTAAAATCACATCTGCCCCTTGGGCCTGAAGCTCCTTTATCATGAATTTAAGGTTCCGCTTGTACTGCTTTAATGGGATTCTTGATTCTCCATCAGGCCCGGCATTATCTATATGGGCATCATTGGTACCAAAACCTATGATCACCAAGTTTGGATTGTGTGCCAAAACATCCGTTTCGAATCTGTCCATACCATGTTTAATTTTGAATAAATCATGGTCCTCAATACTGCCAGTATGACTTCCAGGAATCCCGGAATTGATCACTTCTACTTCAATTCCTTGCTCTAGGAGAAGTGAAGGCAATCTTTGGGCAAAAACCTGATCTATGGTGCTGCGCGTTGCTGTTATTGAGTTCCCAAATGCGACAATTTTTAGCTTATCCCCCATCGAGGAAAAGGTTTCGATTTCCTTTCCAGAATTGGCCTTAAAAACAGTTTCTACTACCGTCAATGGCAATAACTTTAATAAAAACAATACAACTAATAGGTTCATCTCTGCATCAAATTTATGCTAGGCAAATTTACTTCAAGCCACAATAACATATCATTTACTTAGTCTTCATAAATCCAATCCAAATCTAAAAGCGTCAATCTGGTCACGGAAAGTCCAGTTCCTGCAGGTCTATCCCCCGCACAATAAGAGAGTAAGACTTCATCATCATTTACGAAATGAATGGCGGTATAGCAATACCAACCATCAGGATCATCCTCCAAAACTTTTTCGCTTTCCCAGGTTTTGCCTTCATCTTTAGAAATGGCAATATTCAATGGCGTCCTTTTCCCTTTGTACATTCCTTCCTTTACACCATTGTTATTCCAGACCATTAACAGATCCCCTGTTGATGGAATCCTTGCTATGGTAGCTGGAGAGACCGGAGATGAAATATTTGTAGGTTTTGCGGGAGTCCATTTCTTTCCTAAGTTTTTAGAATAGGAGGAATATTGCACGCCATCATCAGTACGAATGATCATCATCAGTTTCCCGTTTTTCAGGGCAACCAATCCAGGCTCTTGGAAGACGATATCATTTTGGTTTTTCACCTCTTTTCCTGACTTCCAGGTTGCTCCATTGTCATCTGAAAAGTAAGTGAATAACCGTCCCTTTTCGTTGAAATCTTCTCCTTCGGAAGTCCTGTGTAAGGCCACAGGCATTATCAACCTGCCATTTTCCAATTGGAGTACCCTGTTATTATTGAGGACGAAGTATCCTTCTCTATCTGTAATACAGGATGTAGGTGCTGACCAGGTTTGCCCTTCATCTTTAGAAATTCGCATCAAGGGTTTACAATCGCTTATTCCATTTTTACGCGCATAGAACAGGGCGATATTTCCATCCTTAAGCCTAAGTAAAGAAACGGACATGACATTCATTTTCCCATCATTTGGAACGATGGTCCTGTCCTCATCAGTCCATGTTTGACCATCATCTTCAGAATACCTGGCTGCTAAAAAAGCGCTACCAAAATCACTGGCAGAATTGCCCGTAAAATGGGTATATATAAACATGATTCGCCCATCTTTTAAGCGAATAAAATCTCCTTCACTGTTTCGGGGATTGTTCTCCCCTGGATCCAACTGCAAAACAGTTTTTTTATTTTGGGCTTTTAATCTTTGCATGGTGGAAAAACTAAATAACAGGAACAAAATCATAAACCCCTGAACTAATCTTGAACTTAAATCGGCTTTGCTCATCATTTTTTATTTTGCCTTATCCTTCATGATGCTCTTTTTACAAAGAAGAAAAATGAATTGTTTGAATAAAAGATCACTCCAGTAATCTTAGAATTTTTAAAATCAATTAATCTTTGTAAAACCAATCCGTACCAAGCTTGGTTATCTTGGTAACTGAAAGGCCCGTTCCAGCTGGCCTGTTACCCGCACAATAGCCCAATAATACATCATCACCTACAAAATCCATGGCGATATAGCAGTACCAACCATCAGGGTCGTTCTCCAAAGTCTTGTAATTGCTCCATGTTTTACCTTCGTCTTTAGAAATGGCAGCGCTCAATGGTGTCCTAAGCTTTGCTACATCCGGATCTTTTGATAGGTTGTTGTTCCAAACAGCCAATAAGTCTCCTGTACCAGGAATTCTTTCAATTGTGGCAGGAGAAACAGGTGATATTAAGTTGCTTTTTTCCACCTCTGACCAGGTTTTACCTTTGTCCGTGGAATAAGAATAGCATTGAACCCCAGCATCGGTTCTAATTACCATCAAAAGTGAACCATCATTAAGTTCAACCAAACCAGGCTCTTGCAAAACAATTTCTTTTGGGTTAGGTACCAATTCGCTACTTTTCCATGTTTTTCCATTGTCGGTAGAAGAATATGCAAAAAGGTCAGCTCTACCTCTCCATTCCATTCCAGGGCCGGCATGTTTGGCTACTGCTAAAACTAAAGTCCCATCTTCAAGTTGAATAACCCTGTCATTGTTAAGCACAAAATAACCTTCATTGTCAGTAATGCATGCAATAGGGTCTGACCAGGTTTTGGCCTCATCCTTCGAAATTCTCATGTATGGAATACAATCGTCCGTATTGTTTTTCCTCAAATAAAACAGGGCGATATCACCATTTTGCAATCGCAACAAGGAAACTGACATCACATTCATTCCTCCTTCATTTGGTAAAACTTCCACATCCTCTGATGTCCAGGTCTGTCCCTTGTCATCTGAAAAACGTCCAGCCAAATAAGCTGTCGCATGATCACTGGAAGACTCGCCATAATAATGAGAATAGACGAAGAGCATTCTTCCGTCTTTCAACTCAATGAAATCACCTTCACTGTTTCTTGGGTTATTGTCTCCAGGATTGAGGACCAAACTTCCAGGAACGCTTACAATTTCATTTTCAGCCTCATTGGCTTCAGCCGTCTGATCTTCTATAGGCTTACCGCCACAACCATAAGTTACTAAAGCTGCTAAACCCAGCATTTTGATGGCACCACTCAACTTGTTCATCGTCATATTCATATCATTTAGTCGTAAAATTCATCCAAACTTAATTTCCGCACTACTAAAGGTATTTTGTCTTTCAACCCCAATCTTTCTGCCGCCATATAGGCTAGTAATACTTCATTGTCCACAAAAGTGATCGCTGTGTAGCAGAAGAAACCTTCGGGATCATTTTCAAGTACTTTTAGGTGTATCCAACTTTTGCCCTCATCCTTAGATATAGCTGCAGTCAGTGGAGTTCTGAAAGTGGCTGTCTTTTTATTTAAACTTTTATTGTTGTTCCATATCAACAATAGGTCTCCGGTTTTAGGGATTCTTTTTAGAGAGGCCGGAGCTCTCGGGGAGACAATTTTTGATGGTTGCACTTCTTCCCAGCTAAGTCCACTGTCTTTAGATTTACTCATATATTGTACACCTTGATCTGTTCTTAACCACATCATAATGTCTCCATTTTTTAGCCGTACTACTCCCGGTTCTTGAACTACCACCTCGCCTTTATTGGGCATTTCCTTGCTGCTTTTCCAAGTTATACCATTGTCGTCAGAGTAATAGCAATAAATACTACCACGCATGTTAAAATCAACTCCAGCTGTTTTATGCAAAGAAACAGGTGCCAGAAGTCTTCCGCTAGGAAGCTGAATCACCCTGTCATTGTTCAACACGAAATAACCATCCTTGTCACTGATTACAGAGATAGGTTCTGACCAAGTTTGTGCCTCGTTATTAGAGATTCTAAGTATGGGTTTACAGTCATCCAATGAGTTTTTCCTAGCATAAAAAAGGGCAATCGAACCATTGGCTAACCTTACAAATGAAACAGACATGACGTTCATTCCCCCTTCATTGGAAACGATTACCTCATCATTTTTTGTCCAGGTTTTCCCTCCATCTGAGGAATAACGTCCAGCGATTGATCCATTAGCATGGTCACCTGATCCTCCTTCAAATTTAGAATAGGCAAATAAAATCCTTCCGTCTTTCAATTGAATAAAGGCTCCTTCACTATTTCTAGGTGGAAGCCCATCTTTCCCTATATGGAGAACCACTTCTGAAGGGTCCAATAGAACCTGAGCTTCAGAAAAATTCACGAAACTCAGAAGAATAATACCCGTTAATACCAAAAATCTAATTTCTTTCATCAATATTGTTTTGCACTTAGGTCCCATTTAATGTTCCCCTTCATAATAAGATCCACCACAGGTAGGTGCTTCAGGATCAAAAATGGATAGCTCCTTGAACATCAGTCGTGCTATTTCCGAATGGCCTTCGCCATCTGGATGAAGGGGATCATTCAACCACTCTTTATTAACATTTATACCGTCAGTCTTTTCGGCTGTCTCAAGCCAATGCCCATAATTATCAACCAGGATTATGTTTTCTTCTAATGCGACCTTCCTTATTACGGCAACATATTTATCCAAGCTTGCTCTAGAAGTATCCAATTCTTTGATAATTAGATTAGGAGTATGAAGAATTGGGATGGCGCCAAGCCCTCTGAATTTTTCAACCAATAGGATAAGGTTCTCTTCATAGGCTTCTATCGAAACCTTCTCATTGAAACAATCATTTGTGCCAATCATCAAGGACACAACATTGGGCTTGAACTGTTTGATTCTCCAGTCAAAATCCTGAAGGATGGTTTCCGTTGTATTTCCGCTGATTCCAGTATTTATAATTACGTCTCTTACTCTGCCCAATTCCCATCTAATGCGCTCCCCAAAAACTTCGGGATAAGAGCGGTATCCATGGGTGTGTTTTGCTCCATGGGTGATGCTGTCTCCAGTAAAAGTCCATATCATTGGCGCTTTATCCTTTAATAAGGTAACAATCCGTTCCTTGTCACTTTCACCTGAAAGTGGGGGGATAGAGGTATCCTCCAAGCTTATAGGTTTATTGGTAAAGGAAAAAATCGCCGGTAACGGAAGCAGAAATAAAGATTTTTCAAAAAACCTTCTTCTAGAGAGTTTATTCATTTTCTTTATTTAGGTAAACATTTTAAACTCGAAACAGGTAGATAAACACTTATTTTAACCGGGTTTGCCACTTGAAAAAAAATTTGATTTTCTCATCAAGTTTGCTTTTTCTCCAATGGTCCAATTAATGTGTAAAATCCTTCTCATTAAATTTAACTCTAAGACCTCCTTGCATGGTGGTCACCCACAATTCTCCAGGATTTCGTTCAAAAACATAAGGATAAGAAACCCACTTATAGGTTGGATCAGCTTTTTGGTTTTCACCAACTTTAGCAATTACTATTGGCTCTGACCAGGTATTTCCATCGTTTTCAGAAAAGGAGATGGACAATTCTTCCCTATGGTTACTAGCCGCTACTTCCGACCATTGGCGGTCTCCACCCCTTGAAGGATATTGATCTGTACCTTCAGGGAATCTTCTATTCCAAACTAAAATCAATTTACCGCTTTCGAGTCTTTTAAGAAGTCCTGGGGCAGAGCTAGCCTCAATGTCTGTTGGCCGTATATTCTCCCAGGTTATCCCATCATCCATAGAGAAAGCCTCCCAAAATGTCCCCCAATTGGTGCGCATCAATAGCCATAATTTCCCAAATTTAAGCTCCTCAAGGGTTGCCTCTGTCACACCGCTATGGTGTCCAATGCCGCCAAGGTCAATAATATTAGATCTTTCCCAGGTTTTTCCTTCATTGCCCGACTTATAAGTCAATACCGTATGGTGTCCCGGGTGGTGTCTCATCATCATTGAAGTGAAAACAATATTCCCATTTTCAGTTTCTATCATGTCGCGAACAGCACCGGTCCATTCATTATGAAGTTTTTGCACATCTTGCCAGGTTTTACCACCGTCTAAACTTCTCACGGTATAGGTAGGCAGTCTGGCTCCCGGGGAGTCCGAAATATCCTCTTGCCAGTTCCAATTGGCTCTTTCCTGTAAATTCATAAAGGCCAGGATAATCACACCATTGCTGGTCTTAAGAATGGCCCGTTCATTTGAAATTAGGTAATTTTCCGCATCATCAAATACAGGATAGTTTTCCCATGAATTCCCATTGTCACTACTAATTAAACAATCGGTTCCCTCCACTGTCAGAATATTCCCATTGTCCAATTTAACAAAAGGCCCCATCTTAAGGCCTTTTATTTCTTCAACATTATGGTGTACCAAAGCTCCGGTGGAGATGGATTTTCCATTGTCGGCATTTAAATGAGCATGCTGCGCCTTCCCCGAAAGGGAAAGGGCAGCCATGATCAAGGTTAGGGTTAAAAATTGGTGAATTTTAAACATGGTTGTTAGGGTTATTTATAGGTTTACGTTTGCATTTTTATTGCTGCTCGTAACCTGAATTTTGAGTTATTTTAGAATTTAAACTTATGGTTTCCAAAGTTATTGGCCAAACTAATAAATGGTTTTGACCTTCTTTCCCTTGTAAGGATGGTACTTTTTCAAATGCTTTATCGAAACGAATCAGATCCCACCATCTTTTTCCCTCAAATGCCAATTCAAATAATCTTTCCTGTAATATTGTTTCATCATTTTCAGCTTGAGAACCACTAGTAAATGCATAACTAGAGAAATTCTCTCCATAAGCTCTTGCTCTTACCTCATTTATCTCAGCAGAAGGATCCTGACCAAGGGCATTTTTTGCCTCTGCGATAAGTAATAGCAATTCAGCATACCTATAAATCACAATATCATCAAGAAAAATTCTGGAGCCTGCTTCAGTATAGCCGCTTCCTTTTACTACAATTGAAGTTATAAAAGGATTTTCCGCTTCGTAATCGTAGATTTCATAGAAACTACCATCCTTACGACTATCTTCATCCATAAACTGATCTCTCATTAAAGCAGAGGGAGCCCACCAGTTAAATCCCCCTGGAGTACCAATCGCGTCCAAAGTCTCGGGAGTATAGGTTTCCCTTAAATCAAGCGCATTGATGTACATATCAGAAAACATATTGTTAGAAACCTCAAAATCATTGAAATGAACAGAGAAAATTATTTCATTATTTCTTTTATTGTCGAAGTCAAAAACCCTAGAGTAATCATCCAAAAGAGTTAAATCAGCTGTTTTAGCATCATTCAAAGCACTCAAAGCAATCGTGATATCAGCATCTCCACCACCCATGGTTTTCCCTGTCCACAAATAAACATCTCCTTTAAGGGTATTGACTGCAGGCTTGGACCACATGGAGCGGCCATTTTCAAATTCATTGTTTGGAAACAAACTTACCGCCATATCCAAATCTGCCTTAATCAGATCAAATACAGTAGAAACTGCTGCTCTTTCCTGAAAAGTAGTTTCGGCATCATAGCCTTCTACAGGTTCTGTTATCAAAGGAACATCTCCCCAAGTTTTCGCAAGAACAAAATAAACAAATGCTCTCATGCTGTAAGCCTGAGCTAATAAGTCTTTCTTATTGCCTTCATTTGGAAATGTAATATTGGGAACATTTTTAATTACCAGGTTGGCATAATTAATCACCCTATAGGATTGCAACCAATCCAAATCAGCATTACCTTCATTCATGTCGTTTTCAAAATACTTTTGCCTATAATCCGCATTTTGAAGGCCATGGCCCATTACTTCACTTCTAGCCTCTCCCATTAGGTAAAGGGTCCTGTTGGACAAGTCCCTAAACTGGTTGTACATTCCTATTACTCCTCCAGTAGCATCCTGCTCTGATTGCCAAAAAGAGTTGGCACCTATTGAACTGATAGGGGCTAATTCCAAAGGCGTAATGCAGGAATAATTAAAAAGGAATACTATAATTCCGAGAAGGTATATCTTTTTATTAACTAATTTTTTCATGACATTTTCTGTTTAATCAGGACTTAATTAAAGGGAAAGGTTAATACCTAACATAATGTTACGAGGAACAGGGAAACGTCCTCTATTCATCCCTCCGTCTTCCGGAGAAAGTCCACTGAAATTGGTGAAATACATCAAGTTATTGCCAGTAAGATTTAGTCTAACATTCTCTATCCCTATCTTCCTGTACCATTCTGCAGCGTAATCATAGCTTATAGTAAGCTCTCTAAGCGCCAGGTAATCTCCTTTTTCATAATGTATTGAGCTTCCTCCTCCATTGTTTACATTTCTAGGATCTCCTCTCCAATAATTACTTTGAGCAACTTGGTCTGCCCAGTAAAATTTAGGAACATCTGTCACATCACCCTGATTTTCCCAAGACCTCGTGATATTCGAACTCATATTTGTATTTCCTACAAACTGTCCATCAAGATTTGCTCTTACATAGTTATAAATGGTATGACCTGTGGTATAATCCATTCTTAGGTAAAGATTGACTCCTTTATAATTTACATTATTAGAAAATCCACCAGTCCATTTAGGGAAAATATTCCCCATATAAACTCTATCTCTTGTGTCAATTACACCATTTGCATCAACATCTAGCCAATCAACATCACCACCAAGTCTGGTACGATCTGGTCCGGCCATGATTACATCCTGAGGTGCTGCAGCCGCTGCTTCGTCAGTAGGGAATACAGACTGGTATTTGTAGCCGTACATCTCACCGATTTGACCGCCTTCTTGCAAACCGCCTTTCCAAGCATAATCTCCAAGTTCCTGATCATAAAGGAATAAGCCACCTATCCTATTGTTTTCATTGTCATTTTCAGGCAGTTCCAATATCTTATTCTTTACAAAAGAAGTATTGAATCCAATATTCCACAACCAGTCTTTGGTCTCTAGGGCATTAAAATTGACTTCAAGCTCTACACCACTGTTTTCCAAACTACCCAGGTTGGTTAAAATACTGGTGAAACCAGTCAATTTAGGCATGGCCAAGGTGGTGATAAGATTAGAAGTTACCCTTTGATAATAATCAAACAAAACCGTAACTCTATTATTGAATAGACCTGCATCAAATCCAACATCAAAGGTTCTGGATTGCTCCCATTTTAGATTTGGGTTGGCAATGGTAGTGTATTCAACTGCAGCATTCCCTTGATAAATACCTCCTACACTATAGGCTCCTTGAGCTTGGAAATCACCTAAGTTACCAAGGTTACCATTGAGACCATAACTTGCTCTCAACTTGAACTTATCGATAGCTGCTGGTGAATCCCAAAAAGATTCATTGTGTAAGTTCCAACCTGCAGATACCCCTGGGAAGAAACCCCATTTGTATTCAGAACCCAAATTAGATGCGCCATCATACCTGGCACTCACTGACACAAGGTATTTATTGTCAAAATCATAATTTGCTCTGCCAAAATAACCCAAGATCAATTGCTTCCCTTTTGAACTGGAAACCTGCACAGGTTCACCTGAAGCATTTAAGGTTGGGATTAGGTCTGTAGCAGCTCCTCTACCTTCAGCATAAAGACTGTAATTGTCTCTCTGGTACATTGAATAGCCAAGGGTGGCAGTGAAATTATGTTGCTGAGCGAAGCTTTTTTCATAGTTTAAAACTGCATCCAACTGTAATTGCTCCCAGTTTGTTTGACTTCCTGTTGCATTCCTGCTCTCCACCAACTGCGTAGGAGAATTAAGGTAAGACATCAAAAAGGTATTGGCAGTATTTGTTTTGGAAAATAAGGAAACTGAAGGCTCAAAGCTCAAACCAGGGGCAATTTCCCAATTGGCACCACCACTCAAGGTCATCAGGCTTAATGTATTGTCATTGGTACTGCGATTTAAATGATAAGCGGGATTACCCAAAGAACGATTCACCCCAGGTGATAATGTGCCATCTTCAAAAGTATATTTGGCAGTAGGAGGAGTAGCAATAGATCTTTCAAACAAGTTGTTTTCACTGTAAACCAAATTATCAGAAGACCTAGTAAAATTTAAACCTGCAAAAACAAATAATCTATCATTTACTTTTAGCCTACCATTCATATTGGCAGTAAATCTTTTATAATTGGTGGTAATGGCTGTTCCATCCATATCAGCATAACCAACGCCTATATTAAAGGTTGCTTTTTCAGTACCTCCCGATAAATTCAAATAGTGGTCTTGAGTCACCGCAGTTCTGAACAATACATCCTGCCAATCTACCCCATCAAAAATGATGGTTTTGCTAGGATCTAGTGGGTCTGGCATGCTTTCCCATCCTTCACTAAGCTTGTACTCATTATCGGGAGTCAGATACTGAGTAGTATAAGCCGTATTATTGGTAAGGTCATTGCCCGTCCCAAAACCAAAAGAACCACTTAACATGGCAAGTCGTGAGGGTGATTTCTCACCTGTGGCTGCCACACCTAATCTACCATAGTAGATATAATCCCTAGCCGATAATAGATCGTATTTTTTTCTTAATTGTGAGGTGCCAATCGTATACCTATAGGTAACCTTGGTATCACCAGCCTTACCTGTTTTGGTCGTTAAAATAACAACACCATTAGAAGCTCTAGACCCATAAATAGCTGTAGAAGCAGCATCCTTTAAGACCTGCATGGATTCGATATCCATAGGGTTGATCCCCTGAATATCATCCCTAATTACACCATCGACCACATATAGAGGCTGAGCACCGTTTGGGTCGTTTATAGAAGTTCCACCTCTTACGATTATTCTTGGTGCAGCACCAGGCTGACCACTCAAAGTTTGCACCCGAACACCGGATACAGTACCCTGCAAAGCTGAAGCAGCATTACCTAAAGGTACATTTTCAAGGACTTTGGTATCTACTGTACTTACTGCAGTGGTTAATTTTTCCCTGGACTGCTCACCGTAACCTACAACGATGATTTCGTCCAAGGCACCAAGTGCTGTTTCTAAGTTTACATCGATATTGGTCTGATTACCAATGCTAATTTCTTGAGGTTTAAAACCAATAGCAGAAAATTTCAAAACGGTATTGTTACCGGAAAGGCTAATGGAAAACTTCCCATCCATATCGGTAACAGTCCCCGTTGCCGTGCCCAGGTTTATAATGTTAACACCAGGAATAGTACTTCCATCTTCTTTGGAATATACTGTCCCCGTTACATCTTTTGACTGTGCCCATGACTTCTCTGTTGAGAAGGATACTAGCAGCAACACCATAAAAACGGATTGCCACCATTGTGCGTAGAGTTTCTCGATCATATTTGTCCTATTTATACTATGTACCAATGATTCCCCCCTACAAATGACTTATTTATAGGGATTAAAGTTAAATTATAATATGTATTATTTATTCAAATATAATCAATAAATCCAGCCCTCAAAATCCGGTCATCTAAAAGTTTAAAAATTGTAATGCTTTTTTTCTACCCCAAATCAAATTTGGAAAGTCGGGATCATTTTCATTCAAAGTATTTAATTTTAATTAATGGAACTACACAAAACTTTACACTTTCATAGAAAATTAGAATAAATGAAACCAAATAAAATACCAAGAAAATTCAATTCATGCTTAACCTTAAACAATCACTTTCAAACCATTCAAAAATTATAAACCAGAAGCAATTTTTTGGCAATTTAAGCTCCTTAATAAAACTAAAATTCAAACTAATGCCATAATATTTTTAAAATTAATAAGAAATATTAAATTAAATCATCAATTAAAACCATTAATATTGAATTGTAAATTGAAGAACCTATAGGTCTAAACCAACAACAATTAGCCTCAAATTGGCAAAAAAGCTACATTCTTACAGTTATTTATGTATTATTTATTAAGGAAAATCAATTTTTATTTTAAATCCCCAAAGCAATCTTCTTCACAATTAGCCATTAGGAGAGTTAAAAGGCATATTTATGGAATATTATGGTATTTAGGACAAGGGGTCAACACCCATTTGCAGGACAGGTTTAATAATACTTATTATATTTGCAAGAATAAATAAACCAAAAAGCATCCGTGAGTAAATTCAATGTCAAGCCAAAACCGGTTTTGGACACCAACCTATCTTTGGTAGACAGGGTTGAGCAAAACCTTAGAGAATACTTCGCAGAAGCCAATCTCCAGCCTGGTGATGCCATTCCAAAGGAATCGGAATTGGCATTGTCAATGGGTGTTAGCAGGACAGCTTTAAGAGAGGCACTTTCCAGACTTAGAACCCTGGGTTTAATAGAGTCCAAAAGGAATAGGGGAATCATTTTAACCCAACCCGATATTTTAGGTAGCTTTGAACGGGTGTTGAACCCAATGCTATTGGACAGTGCCACACTTCAAGATATTTTTGAGTTGCGATTGGTTTTGGAAATGGGGATTACAGATTTTCTTTTTATGAGAAAATCTAAAGCCAACCTGGAAAAACTTGAGCAGCTTGTAAAAAAAGAAGAGCAAACAAAAGACAGGTTTCTAAAAAACAGGTATGATGTAGAGTTTCATTCCATGCTGTATGAGATCTCAGGAAATCAAACACTTTTGAGGTTTCAGAAAATGCTTCTACCCATATTCAACCTTGTTCACAGCGGACAAATCATCAGCAAATCTGAGGTCAAGAATGCCGTCACACACAGAGACCTACTCGTAGATCTTCAAAAGGGAACTCCCAAATCCTTTAGGGAAAAAATGAGCATACATTTGAAAGTGTATTTGGACACTGTAGAAGAATAAAAAAAACGGACAGATAAATTTCTGCCCGTTTCATTCAATAAATATTATAAGTTTACTTTTTAGCCTTTGTAATCTTCAGCAACTTGCCTAGAAACACCTAAACCGTCAATACCTAGTTCTACAACATCACCTGCTTTCAAGTACCTTGGTGGTTTCAATCCCATTCCTACTCCTGCTGGTGTACCAGTACTGATAACATCACCAGGTAATAAACTCATGTATTGACTGATATGACTCACTAGCTGAGGAATATTAAATACCAAATCAGAAGTATTGCTGTCTTGCAACATTTCATCATTTACCTTAAGCCATAATCTCAAATTGTGAGGGTCAGCGATTTCATCTTTGGTCACCAAGTTAGGTCCTAGTGGAGCAAATGAATCAGCACTTTTACCTTTTACCCACTGTCCACCATGCCTTAACTGAAAATCTCTCTCACTTACATCATTGTGAACTACATAGCCAAACACATGATCCATGGCATCTTCTTCCGATACATAAGTAGCTTTTTTGCCTATTACTATCGCCAACTCCACTTCCCAATCCGTGGCTTGGGAATTCTTTGGAATCACAATTGGATCGAAAGGTCCTGAAAGCGCGGAGGTTGCTTTCATAAATAAAACAGGCTGCTCAGGAACAGCCATCCCACTTTCTTTTGCGTGTAAAGAATAGTTCAACCCTACACAAATAATTTTGGATGGAAAAGGAACTGGAGAACCTAATCTTGCATCAGAAGGGATTTCGGGGCAACTTGCTACATTTGCTTCCAGCCAGGTCGCTAATTTTGTCAGGTTACTTTCATCACCTAAAAAATCGGCAGTCCAGTCTGAACCAAAAGCCGAACAATCAATTTTTTTACCTTCTGCGGTTATAACTCCAGGCTTTTCCTGCCCTACATTTCCAAATCTTATTAGTTTCATTTTTTAATTATAGTTTAAAGTAATTACATTTTTAAATTAGAAAACCCTCCGTCAACCAAATAATCAGCCCCAGTCAAAAATTTGGCCTCATCAGAAGCAAGGAAAAAAGCCATGCTGGCTATTTCTTCTGGCGCCGCCATTCTTCCAATAGGTTGAGTTGCCGACAATAGTTCAAACATTTCTTTTTCTTTTCCCGGATAGGTTTTGGAAATATAATTGTCTACAAATGGAGTATGCACTCGCGCTGGTGAGATCGCATTGCAACGAATATTGTCCTTGACATAATCCCTGGCAATGGTAAGTGTCATGTTGAGTACTGCTCCCTTGCTCATGGAATAAGCAAAACGATCAGGAATACCCACTGTAGCCGCAATAGAGGCCATATTGATAATGACTCCACCACCGTTGGCTTTCATTCTTCCGATCACAGCTTTTGAACAGTGGAATACACCTTTTATATTTACTGCAAACAAACGGTCCAAATCAGCCCCTTCCGTAGATTCAAGGTTTCCAATATGAGAGACTCCTGCATTGTTGATCAACACATCTATTTCACCGGATATCCCTCCTATTACTTCATTTACTTGAGCCTGATTAGAAACATCAGTTTGCTTAAAAATCACATCATGGTTTTCAGCCTTAAGTTTTTCCGTAATTTCTTGTCCATTTTCCTGATTAAAATCTAACACATAGACTGTGGCACCTTCGGCCGCGAATTTTTCTACTATTGCCAATCCTATTCCGCTTGCCCCACCGGTGACCAAAACATTTTTCCCCTTCATTTACTATGAAATTTTCTAATTAGTTAATACCCTTATTTTAATATCATTTACCCAACATAGGAAACAGTCGCTTCAACTCTTCGTCTGATGGCTGAGAACCATATTCACAAACTTCGAAGGCCTCTGCGTACTGGGCTTTTGCCGCCTTAGCAGGTCCATACCATTTCTCTAGGCTCTTCCGCACTTCATCATTTATTCCTCCTCCTCTTTTTTCTTTTAACCAAGCTATTCTTTCCTCTTTACCTTCAGGCACCTCGTCAGCATAACCTGCTATCCATGGCAACCACTCATAAAACTGAGAAACATGCGCATCCAAGCCATGAATTTTCTTGTCGATTACAGGGGTAATATCGATCGCTACATGAGGTTCAAATGGGTTTGGTTTTTGGAAATGATCCTGAAAGTACAAAAATACAGGGTTTTTACTAAGCGGCGGTGTATCTGGAGCCACATTAGGAACACCTACCATATAGGCAGCATCTTGTACCAGCACCCCGGTATAGCGATGATCAGGATGGTAGTCATTTGGTCTTGGCGCAATGACCACATCCGCGTCCCATTCCCTTATCTTCCTGATGATCTGAAGCCTTATCTCTAATGTAGGCAACAATTCTCCATCATGGTTATCCAATACATCATAAGCAACCCCAAGTCTTCTGGCTACTTCCTGGGTTTCAGCTATGCGTCTTTTTGCAAGCATACCTCCACCTTCTTCCATATGTCCAGCATCACCATTGGTAACAGAGACAAATTTCACCTTGTGACCCATCTCCACAAAAAGTGAAGCTGTACCACCACTTTTTATATCGCAATCATCAGGATGGGCACCTATCATAATGATTCTTAATGGTCTTTCCTGGGCTTCAACTATTGAAACAGTGAAAAAACAAAACAAAATTGCAATAAAACTTGATTTCATAGTCAATTTTTCGGTTGTTGAAAATTCAAGGTTGAAGATAGGCATTTAGGCCTGTTTTGCCAATCCGTTAATCCAAATTATCAGTCAATTGCCCACTTTACTCAGAACTTATTCCTTATCTTTGCAACCTGAAATTTAATTACGGGAATCAAAGTACAACAACAATATGCTTCAGGTAAATGAAATAAGAGCAAACTTTGCGCATGCCTGCGAAAGGCTTCGCGCCAGGAATTTTGAAAATCCTGAAGAATTGCTCGGAAATGTAATAAGGCTAGAAGACCTCAGAAAACAAATTCAGCTAGACAGAGATACTCTTCAGGCTGAATCAAATACAATTTCGAAGCAAATCGGCCAATTGATGAAGGCTGGCAATAAGGAAGAGGCAGAAAAGGTGAAACTGAGAACTACTGAGATAAAAACGCAAGTAAAATCTTTGGAAGACAGCTATACGCAGACAGAAACAGAGCTAACCCAAATTCTCTACACAATACCAAATATTCCGCATGCCTCTGTCCCGGCTGGCAAGTCTTCAGAAGACAATGAGATTGTTTTAGAAAAGGGAGAAATTCCTCAATTGGAAGCAGAGAACAAAAGCCCTCATTGGGAATTGATTAAGAAATACGATATCGTTGATTTTGAACTGGGAGTGAAAATTGCCGGGGCAGGTTTTCCTGTTTATAAGGGCAAAGGAGCCAAAATGCAAAGGGCTTTGATCAACTTTTTCCTGGACGAGGCAGACAAAGCGGGTTATACAGAAGTACAGCCACCCATATTAATCAATGAAGAAAGCGGCTACGCTACAGGGCAACTTCCTGACAAGGAAGGACAAATGTACTTCGCTGGAGAAGATGGACTTTACCTGATACCTACCGCTGAAGTCCCTATCACAAATATGTACCGAGATGTCATCCTACAAGAAGATGAATTACCCAAAAAGAATACAGGCTACACACCTTGTTTTAGACGGGAAGCCGGTAGTTGGGGAGCTCATGTAAGGGGATTGAACCGATTACATCAATTTGACAAGGTGGAAATTGTACAGGTAACGCATCCTGATAATTCCTACAAAACCTTAGATGAAATGAGCTTACATGTTCAGGGCTTGTTACAAAAGCTTGAATTGCCCTACAGGGTATTAAGGCTTTGTGGAGGAGACATGGGCTTCACTTCTGCACTTACATTTGATATGGAAGTTTATTCAGCTGCCCAAGAAAGATGGCTGGAAGTAAGTTCAGTTAGTAACTTCGAAACCTACCAATCCAATCGATTGAAATTGCGTTTTAAGAACAAAGACAAGAAAACCGTTTTAGCACACACCTTGAATGGAAGTGCCTTGGCCCTACCAAGAATCATGGCTGCTATTTTAGAAAACAACCAAACTGCAGAAGGCATTAAAATGCCAAAAGTATTGGTTCCTTATCTGGGGTTTGATACCATTGATTAATCAATATCAGTTTTGAGCTAAAACATAAGGAAATAAAAAGGGGCTTCTTTAAAACAGGAAGCCCCTTTTTATTATTAAAAGTGATTATTATATGGATAATTTCTGTTTCCACCCTTGCACTTCAGCATAACATTTGTCAACAACTGTTTGCTGATCTGAGGTAAGAGGATTTTTAGCCCTACGGCTTACAATTTCCAAACCCAAGCCTTCTTTGTTAAGGTAATACCTAGAGGAAAGCATATAATTGGCGGTAATCCTTCTTTCCATGTCTCTTACCTTGTCTTGTAACCAATCTACCTGTTCTTTCTTTCCAGAATCACCTGCATTGTCACAAATCCAAGCGATTACTTCTGGATAATAATTACCTGCAATTGGAGACAATCCAGCACCTCCATTTCGAAGAGAGGCTACAGCACTACCCATGTGGGCATTGTAAAAGCCCATTTTAGTACCTTTAGCCGTTTTAAGTTTTTCTTTAATATTGTCTATATCTTCAGAGGTATCCTTATGGTACACCAACCTGTCAGAATCCAATAAAAACTTAAGAACCTTTTGAGAAAGTATTCTTTTATAAGGGGTAGGACATTCGTAAGTTCCTAATGGGATATCTCCAGTCAGAGACAGGTATTCTTCCAGATTTTTGATCACAACAGCATCAGATTCCCCTTTTTCTGCAAAGTGAGAAGTAATCATAATAACTGCGTCAACGCCAGTATCAGCTATCTTTTTGGTGAAATCTGCTTTTTCTTGGGCAGTATTCCCAAAAGATCCTGTAGCTACAACAGGGAATTCCCCATTGACTTTCTTTACTACAGTCTTGGTCACTTTCAGCCTTTCCTCCGGACTCAAGTCATACATCTCACTACTCAGGCAATTGGCAAATAATCCACGTGCTCCAGATTCAAGATAGTAATCTGTTAGTTTTTTTAGCCCTTTATAATCTACAGACATATCTGCTTTATAAGGGGTCAGCATTACAGGTACAAAAGCCTTTTGCATAGCCTTTGCCTCTATTGGCGTATTTGCCAATAGACTATTCCAGGGGGTAAGTCCCGCCAAAGTTCCTAAGGCCATTTTTCCTATAAATTTTCTCCTGTCGTTTTCAAAACTCATGATAAAATAAAATTGTATTGATTCCGTTTTTTCGGTTTCAAATGGGTTGTAAATTCAATAGTTAATATTTTTATATACTATATATAACCCTGTAAAATAGCAAACAGACCAGTAACAATCAATAAAATTATGACTAGACGGGGAAGTTATTCTGATTAGGTGCCTATATTTGCGAACAATATGTGGAAGGAAATAGCTTTGTTGATAAAAAAAGAGGCCTTATTGGAGTGGCGACAAAAGTACGCCATCAATGGTATACTCCTATATGTCACCAGCGCAGTATTTATTGCTTACCTCAGTATTGGGGCTGGTCAAGGTGAATTACAAGTCCCTTTTTGGAACTCCCTTTATTGGATCATTATACTTTTTTCGGCAGTCAATGCTGTAGCTAAAAGTTTTGTGCAAGAACACCAGGGAAGGCAACTCTATTATTTTATGATTGCATCACCTCAAGCAATCATTTTGTCCAAAACCATTTACAATACTGCACTCACTCTTGTATTGGCCCTATTGGGTTATTTGGTTTTTAGCGTTGTTTTCGGTAATCCCGTAGCTGACCATCCATTGTTTCTTTTGAACCTTTTGCTAGGAGCCATTGGTTTTTCCGCAGCGCTGACCATGGTATCAGCCATTGCCTCCAAGGCAGGCAATAATGGCACCTTGATGGCCATTTTAAGCTTCCCCGTAATGATCCCAATTCTACTGATGACCATTCAGGTTTCCAAAAGCGCAATCGATGGATTGGACAGGGGCATAAGCGCAGAAAAGATCATCACCTTAATGGCCATCAATGCAATTGTTCTGGCCACCTCCTACCTGCTTTTCCCTTATCTTTGGAGGAGCTAGGAGCTAGTCCTATCGAGATTCGGTGGTTGCCTGTCGGGGCCATAGGTTTCCAGAAGTGGTATTTAATGACCCATTTTCTCTCCAAATTTTGGCTAAAGCCGGGTGATATGGGGTACCCTCTTTATAAAAAGGCTGAAACTCGTTCTTATTGAGGTGGTATTTTAATTAAATGATTACGGTATTTCAAAAGAAAGGGTTAATGACTAAAATATCCAATTGAGTAAATTCACCAATTTCAATTGTTCCTAACCTCATCTGGGAATCGCAATAGAATAACTCGATTATGTTCTAGCCCAAATATTCACCTGTATAGGTTAAAAAAGGATACTTATAATTTGAATTAAAACTGAAGATATATTAAATAAATAAAAATTTTATTTGATCAAGGATTTTTGCCTTCTCCAAAACCCTTGATTTAAGTAAAGAATGTAAGCTAAGTAGAGAGGCTAATAGCTTGGATGGACTATACTCTTATTCTAAAACATTAATATAAAATAAACGAGACAGAAAGCATATTAGGTAAACTGATTACCTTGTTAATGGAAGGCAATTAGAAAAACTGGAAAGAAGGGTTTCTTAAAGCAAAAACCCTATTAATCGAAGCCATAGAAAGATCGATTTCGAAGATTCTTTTGGCATATGGTGGCATGGGTTCATTCAATTACACTTACTTAACAAAAGTACTCTCGACAATGAAAATTTTTCAAAACTCAAATCTCAATTATGGGAATTAGCAATGGTAGGTAAAATCGAATTAAGAAAAATATAAAAAAGCACAAAAAGGATTTTCCACTAACTATTGGGCAAAATTTAGAAGCTCCTCGAATATGACAGCCATACTAAAACAAAACATATTAAACCATATTATTCTTTCAAACAAAGAGATAGAAAATTTTTGCGACTTATTTCACAATAAAAAGGTCCTAAAAAAACATTTCCTTTTGCGAGAAGGAGAGGTTTGCAAGTTTGAAGGATTTGTTACCAAAGGACTCTTCAGAGTATATCACATAGACAATAATGGTTTTGAACAAGTACTCTATTTTGCTCAAGAAAATTGGTGGATTGCAGATATTGACAGTTTCACTAATGAAAAGCCTTCACAACTTTATATTCAAGCATTAGAAGATAGTGAAGTATTATTAATTTCAAAAAAAGATAAAGAATTTGCTTTTAATAACATTCCTAAGATTGAAAAATTATTCAGAATAATGACTCAAAAAACGCATATCGCGTTGCAAAGAAGAATGATTGATAATTTGAGTAAAACAGCAAACCAAAGGTACATTGACTTTATAGAAAAATATCCTAAGCTCTTTCAACGATTAACCAATGTTCAAATAGCAGCTTACTTGGGCATAAGTCATGAGTTTTTGAGTAAAATTAGACGAAAAATTGCTATTAAAAAATAGTTGAAAATTCACTTATTGAACTTGTTCAATGTTTTGAGACAGGTGGTATCGCATCTTTGTAACATAATTTAAAACAAGCAAAAATGAGATCGATTATTTCAACAGTATTATTAACAATTTTAATTTTATTCAAAATGGAAGCACAAGCACAAAATTTCAAAACAATAGAAACAAGCAAATTTAAATTTCAAGTTTACAACGCCTCAGAAAATAGTTTTGGTGTTGCATCAGTAATAATTTCGGGCATGCATGATGCAGTATTAATTGACACTCAATTTACATTGGCAGATGCCGAAAAAGTTGCACAAGAAATAATAAACTCTGGAAAAAAATTGACTACAATATATGTTTCCCATGGAGATCCTGATTTTTATTTCGGATTAGAAGTATTCAAAAAATATTTCCCAGAAGTTACAGCTTATGCTTCACCTTCAACTGTGGAGCATATAAAAGCAACAGCTCAAAAAAAATTGGAAATTTGGGGCGAAAGATTAGGAGATAAAATTACATCTAATGTTGTTTTACCTCAGGTTCTTAAAGGAAATTCTATTGATTTAGAAGGAGAAAAATTGGAAATCATTGGGCTAGACAATTTCCCAAAAAGAACTTTTGTATGGATTCCTTCAATAAGAACAGCTTTAGGAGGTATTAATGTTTTTGGTACAACATTTAATGCGTGGATGGCAGATGCACAAACTACAGAGGTACGTAACAATTGGATCTCAATCTTAAATACGATCAGCGAATTAAAACCTGAAATAGTAATCCCTGCACACGCAAATACGAGTTCAGATTTCGTTATTGATGCTGTAAACCACACTAAAAATTACATTCAATTTTATGAAGAGGCTTTGAAAAGCAATAAAACTTCTGAAGCGTTAATAGCAACTATAAAAGCAAAATATCCAAATTTAACTTTTGAAACAGCTTTAATACTAGGAGCAAAAGTGAACACAGGAGAAATGAAATGGTAAAATCCACAATAATTATCAACTTGACAATACTAAAAGTATTGTCAAGTTGATGTATTAAACAAGAAGTTATGACAAATTTAGAAATAATAAAAAGTACCTATGAAGGCAAAACTTCAGAAGAGAACGGTAAGAATTTAGCCAAATATGTAGCCGAAAATATCAGTTGGACAGAAGCTAAAGGCTTTCCGTATGCAGGAACTTATATTGGTTTAGAGCGTGTTACTGAAAATGTTTTTAAGCGCTTAGGTAGCGAGTGGATCGATTATAAATTTTCACCCGAAGATTATATTGCAAATGAAGACAAAGTAGTTGCTTATGGCACCTATTCAGGTACTTATAAAAAAACGAACAAGTATTTTGGAGCACGGGTTGCCCATATATGGAAACTAAACAATGGCAAAATTATCAGTTTTGAGCAGTTTGTGGACAGTAAATCGGTTGACGAAGCAATACGTTAAAACTATACCCTCAATAAGCCCGGTGACCAAACCTATCTATGTCATAGGTAAATGCATTCTTACTAATAACCCCTTTGTTATTTGAATTTTGGCTGAAGCCCACTAGAGAGAGATTCACTTTCTAAAAAATAATTATCCTCATAATAGGTTCAATCTTTATAACCCCTATTAAGTAAAAGGGTTCGTATAGCTTTTCCCGATTTATCAAGAAGAGGGGTATTCGCAAGAAATTCTAGTTATTTTAAAGTGGTTTCAACACGTAATATGAGATACCTTTTTATTTAATGGGTTTATCCATCATTAATTTTCCAGCCATTCATCCGAGAAAACCCTATATCCGATACCTAATCTACCATGACCTCCACGACTGAAGAAAGTAATCATTGATGTATTGTTTAATTTCCCTAAGGTGCTGTAAGAAAAATAGGAAGGTTCAATAACCTTTGATTTCCAAGTAATCCCCTCATCATCACTGTAAAATACCGCACCTCTGATACGGTCATCATCCCAATCTATTTTCTGTTGATTATTATCCTGAAGTCCGAGCGGAATTGAGAAATACAATCGATTATTCCTTCTTGTCAAAGTTCCATGACAGGCTATTTCGCTAATGTCAATTAAAAATGGATCCGACCAGGATTTCCCACCATCGCCACTTAGATTGGCTATTCGCTGATTTCGCCCTAAACTCATCTTTTCTACAGAATTATATTCCTTGTAATTTTCAAAATTATTTATTCTCCGAACCATAAGGATTTCATTTCCTTCCTTTATAGAAACTGCAGAAGCCTCATTCGCTAGATAATCAGTGATCATCCCATCCATTTTCCATGTTTCTCCAAAATCATCGCTATAAATAATTCCTGAACCTGAACATTTATAATCCCTAAAATTATTTGTGACTTCTTTCCCAGAAGGTACTGAGTAAATTGGAGCAGCAATGATCATCCTCCCCTTGTTTGGACCCTTTGGTATTTGATGAACTTGTCCAATTGTATTCATAAAAATAGGAATGTACCCATTGTATTCTTTAAAAAGTGGTGTATTGTCTCCTTTGAGATACTCCATTGTCCAAGATTTACCATCATCCAAAGAGGTATACTTGACCAATACAGAAGCTTTATCCTTTCCTATGTCCTCGATATCAATACCAGTAGCTTCCTTTAATTTGGAAAAATCATCCTTATAAAACTCTTTTGTTACCTTTAATCCAACACAGGTTAGGAAAGAAATTTTTTCTTCTCCTCCTATACTTGCGGAATAGGGAGATATGGCAAAAAAGTTCATTGGTGAAGAAATCACTTCCACTCCTTCCCATGACTTTCCAAAATCATAACTTTTGTTCATGAGAATCACTTTGGGTTCATTGTCTTCACCATCAAATAGTCGACCCTGACAAAACACCAATAATGTTCCTTTTTCCGTAACCACAAACGAAGGCTGGAATGTTTTGCTTACTGTCAAGCCCCCCACCTTCAGCCCAGGCTCAAAAACCATCTGAAGATCGTTTAATCCATCAATTGCAGCAATTCCCAGCCCTACCTGAGAATATGCATAACACTGGATGAGGACAACTATAACCAAAGTCCATACTTTTTTCATGTGATTGGTAATAAAATTTTTCATTACTACAAAAGCTATAACCTATTAAAATCACCCTATATACCCGCGTTGGACGTAAATGACTATTGACATAAACAGGAAACGTATTATCAGGGATATCTAATCAGTCAAATTAGATAAATTTGTCCATACCTCCAATAAACAAAAATCCGATTTGTAAAAAGATCAAAAAACAAATTGATAAATTCGTCCTGAAGGCTAACACAAACAGAAAAGAAAATTTTCATTTCTTTAGCCAAAAGACTTAATTTAAGCCTAACAATTGACCAACCTAATTTAAGATGAAAAGCATAAAAATCAACACCTTAAAAACTTACAAGAAAGGTGAAATCCTTTTAAAACAGGGAGAAATTGCTAAATATGGGTACTTGGTAAAAAAAGGTTGCTTAAAAAGTTACACAGTAGACAATGTCGGCAAAGAGCATATTATGCAGTTTGCACCCGAAAATTGGATGATTTCAGATTTGGATAGCTTTACCAATCAGGTACCTTCCTCAGTTTCTATTGAGACGATTGAGGATTGCGAGATATTTTTAATTTCCAAATCAGACTTTATAGATATTGATACCTTTGATAAAGAGGTGGTGGTAGACATCGCCAATAAGTTCCGGAACAACCTTATTGCATCCAACAAAAGAATTCTGGGACTACTAAGTGCGACATCTGAACAGCGCTACATCGATTTTACAGAAACATATCCCACATTGGTGCAAAGGCTTCCTTTAAAACTAATAGCTGCCTATATTGGGGTTACACCGGAATACTTAAGCGGTATTAGAAGAAAAATGGCTAAAAAAAGTGAGAATTAAATACCTTTCTTAAGGTATCTTATTTTTTACCGATTCACTTTGCCGCAACTTTGTGCCATTATCAATTAAAAACATTTAAAAAAATGGCAAATCAAAAAAACAACAAAGCAATACATATCTCTCTTTGGATTGCACAAGTACTATTGGCAGTTATGTTTATAATGGCAGGCTTAATGAAAGCTACACAGCCTATTGAAGCATTGGCAGAATCACTCCCATGGGTTTCATCAACTTCCTTAGGATTGGTTAGGTTTATTGGTGTTAGTGAATTATTAGGCGGTATAGGTCTAATCCTTCCTGCCTTGCTTCGTATCAAACCATTTTTAACGGTATGGGCAGCAATCGGACTTGCAGTAGTTATGGTATTGGCAGCGATTTTTCATGCTTCAAGAGGAGAATTCTCAGGTATAGGAGCGAATATGGTATTTATGGCAATTGCTTTATTTGTAGCTTGGGGAAGAACAAAAAAAGCCCCCATTCTCGCAAAATAAATTCCCCAGCGAATTGATCCTCAATCATCAATGGCCCCCAGCTTCAGCTGGGGGATGGTGTGGGAGTATCTGATTTTGGACTTTAGCCCAAGCGATAACCCCCTATCGGTAATTGAAAGGAGCTGAATTCCGGTGGTTGAGCTTGTCGAAGCCAGATGTGGTTTTTAATCGCCCATTTCCCCTTCAAATTTCGGTTAAAGCCTGATGGAATCACCTTTCACTTGAAATCAGGCAATCCCAGTCCATAATCCAAAGTGATTCCATGACTTTGGTCATATTGTTGCCTTTTTAATCAAAATTACGTTAAAAATATGGACTTAAATTAGTTACAAAACGTTATTCTTCCATGCCTTCGAATCGGAGATAAAACACTTTTTCCTTGATTAGTAGACCCGTTTATGAACTAAAGACTTCTGAGAACAGTAAAATAAATTCGCCCGACCATGAAAAAAAGCATCATCATTTTAATCATTGCATTTATCGGTATTAGTTCAGGCTTCGCTCAGGATTGGCAGACTGATTTCTCAAAAGCGAAAGAATTGGCCACTAAAGAAAAAAAGCCCATTATTTTGGTATTCCAAGGATCGGACTGGTGTGCGCCTTGCATTAAATTAAGTCGGGAAATTTGGAGTACCGAAACATTTATAAACTACGCTAAAGACAACTACATTATGTTTCAGGCCGATTTCCCTCGTAAAAAGAAAAATGCTCTTCCGGAAAAACAAGCTGCTGCCAATGCAAAGTTGGCTGAGATTTATGATAAAAATGGCGTTTTCCCATTGGTAGTTGTACTGGACAATAGAGGAAACTTATTGGGAGAAACAGGCTATAAGAAAACCACACCAAAAGCTTATATTCAGGAATTGGACAGTTTTATCAAGTAAAATGAGACTCATTATTACGCTCATTGTAATTTCACTGTCATTTACATCTCAGGCACAACAAGCTCACAAACGCACCCTGAAATTAATGGGGAGCAGATTTGATATCACGGTCGTTGCCGAAGATTCTATTACAGCAAAAAATTATATAGAAAGCGGAATAGAAGAAATCGACAGAATAGAAAAATTAATCTCTTCCTGGGATGAAAATTCTCAAACTTCAGAAATAAATAAATACGCTGGAATCAAACCAGTCAAAGTTGAGGCTGAACTATTCAACCTTATTGAGCGGGCCATGATGATTTCGAAATTGACGGATGGGGCGTTTGATATAACTTATGCCTCAATGGATAAAATATGGAAGTTTGATGGCAGTATGAGAAAAATGCCTTCAGAGGAAGACATACGTGCTTCAGTAACCAAAGTTGGTTATAATAATATTTTGCTAGACAAAGAAAAGCTTACTGTGTTTCTCAAAATTAAGGGAATGAAAATAGGTTTTGGGGCCATTGGGAAGGGTTATGCAGCAGATATGGCAAAGAAATTACTTTTAGCTAAAGGAGTTACTTCTGGCATTATCAATGCTTCGGGCGATATGAATTCCTGGGGCAAGCAAGTAGATGGCAACGAATGGAAAGTGGCCATTACCAACCCACTCAATAAGAACAAGGTTTTTGCTTTGTTACCAATCAGCAATGGTGCTGTTGTCACCTCAGGAGACTACGAGAAATATGTTGAATTTAACGGCAAAAGGTATTCACACATTATTGACCCAAGAACAGGATATCCTTCAACTGGAATAATTAGTGTAACTGTTTTTGCGCCAAAGGCAGAACTCGCAGATGCCCTTGCTACTTCAGTATTTGTAATGGGCAAAGAAGCAGGATTGGACCGCATCAATCAACTTCCCAACATAGAATGCATCATTATAGATGACAAGGGAAACATTTCAAAATCGAATAACATAGCCATCGATAAATTATGAAAAAAATAATTTTAATATTCTCCATCATCACTTGTCTTTCAAATAGCTGTATGGTTGTAAAAGGATATGAGAAAATAAACATCAATGATCCGGACATGGGGCTTTCTGAAAAGAAGTTTGACCGAAATGTAACCACTATGCATTCATACAGAGAAGCTGCAGTTGGTGCCAACGGTGGAAAAACTGGTGGTGGATGTGGCTGTAATTAATTAAACAAGAAATATGCATACCTTAAAATACATCATACTCCTTTGCTTGGTTACAACATCATTTGCAGGTTTTGCTCAAGATACTACTCAGGTATATAAAAAACGGGTATTAGAAAGCGCGGAAGTCGATATTCTATCGAGTTATTATAGTCAGGACGGTGATAATGCCGCTGTAAGTGGTGGCATTGGAACCGAAGCTTTAACCGATTTCACTACCTCATTTATAATTTCTATCCCTTTAAACGATGATGACATTTTAACCATTGACGCAGGAATATCTGCATATACCTCTGCTTCATCCAGTAATATAGATCCATTTGATGGCGGAAATGCAGATGCTTTTCAGGCCTCCTCTGGCGCTTCCAAAAGTGATGTTTGGACAAATTTCACAGGTAGCTATAGCCATAGTTCTGACGACCGCAATTCCATTTGGTCTACAAGCATATCCTTCGCCAATGAATATGACTATTTTTCAATAGGTGCAGGAGGCGCTTATACCAAACTCTTCAATGAGCAAAATACAGAACTTAGTGTAAAAGGGAATGTGTTTTTTGATTCCTGGACTACAATTTACCCAATAGAATTAAGACCTTTTTCGGGCGGAGAAAATGGTTTAACAAACAACTTATTTACTAACAATACCCTTACAGGCAACCCTAATTACAGTCCTATTTTTAATGAAAATGCTACCAAAGGACGAAATTCTTATTCGATGGGATTAGGAATTTCTCAAATCCTTCACAAGAATGTTCAAGGATCAATGGCCTTGGATTTTGTACAACAGCAAGGCTTACTCTCTACTCCATTTCAAAGGGTCTACTTCAGTGATGTAGCAGACTCATTTATAGATGATTTTCAATTGGCAGACGCCAATGAGCGGCTTCCTGACAATAGGTTTAAAGTGGCGATTGGTGGGCGACTTAATTGGTACTTAAATGAGAGGCTTGCACTCAGAACATTTTACAGGTATTATTTCGATAACTGGGGAATTACTTCCTATACAGCCAGTATCGAGATCCCAATCAAAGTTAGTAGTAAGTTTACTTTATATCCATCTTACAGATTTTATAACCAAACTGCTGCTGATTATTTTAATCCCTATGAAGGAGCAATGTCAACAAATGAATTTTACACTTCTGACTATGATTTGTCTGAATTCTCTGCCAATCAGTTCGGGTTTGGGGTCTCCTATACTGATATTTTCACCCAAGCCCATATTGCGAAATGGGGATTGAAAAGTATTGACCTTAAATTCTATCGGTACGACCGGAATACTTCATTTCGCTCCAATATGATTTCAGTGGGATTTAAATTCGTAAGGGATTAAGTGGAATAAAATATAAACCCAATTGATCCAACAAAATACTTAGAACTGTGCAGCAAAAAGAATCAATTAAAAAGAAATGGCACTTTGATTTTAGAAAAAATATGGACACATTTTCAACCTTGGCTAAAGCCAATCCGATAAAAAATCAAATAAATAAAACCTCAGAAGAATTTGCTTCTTTTGGAGCAATACACCTGAACAATACTAGTCTGGAAAAGTCTACTAATTTTTGGACCAAAATAGTAGGTATGAAACTAAGGAAAAGTACTGAAAATAGTGCTGAATTTGGCACTGAAACCAAGACGTTGGTAGTCGTACACCAAACTGCCAAGACTCCTTTTAAAAAAGGCTATAGCGGGATTTACCACTTTGCTATTCATGCGCCAAACATGGGTGAATTTGCCAGAATGTTGCATCGTTTACATGACAACAACTATCCCTACTCCCCTGTAGATCACACTATGTCAAAGTCACTGTATTTAGACGATCCAGATGGAATCAACGTGGAATTCACCCTAGAAACTCCTGAAAGGTTCAAAAGAGTGATAAGTGACGGAGGAATCAAAATTGAAGATGCTACCGGTAACATCCGAGGTGCTTCGGTCTACCTCGAAGTAGACAAGATACTGGAAAATTTGGAGAACAAAGATCTAGATAAACCGCTTTCAAAGCATACCTATATTGGCCATTTACACCTTTACGCCAACAATGTTCAAAAAGCCAATGCTTTTTATAAAAAATTAGGTTTTACTCAATTTAATAACTTTCCAGAATTTATGTTTGCCGATTTGGGTGCAGGAGGTCCTTACCAACACCGTTTGGCGATGAATTCCTGGCATGGAATGGGAAAACCATTGGCCCCAGCTGATCATGCTGGAATGGCTCATTTTCAACTTAACTATAGCACCAAAGAAAAACTAAGCGAGGCCTTAAATAACGTGACTGTATTTGAAGAAAAAAATGGATACTATTGTGTCTATGATCCTACAGGTAACAAGCTGCTTTTAACAATTGAAAAAGGGTAAAACCTGTAAAAAAACGTTGCTTTACATCCTCTATATATGAAACTTATTTACTTTCAGAGCTAACGGGGTGTT